>LAZR01000065.1_pt1 | contig 150024 bp, 153 predicted proteins | sample 329461 | NCBI WGS metagenome assembly LAZR01 (sample SAMN03002196, study PRJNA259156) | marine sediment metagenome | biome: sea floor; feature: Hydrothermal impacted sediments; material: marine sediment; isolation source: Loki non-amplified sample from Loki's castle hydrothermal vent sediment ...
CCCAGCGCGATCTGCTCCCGCGCATAGCTGCCTTCCCGCCGCCGCCGCGCGGCCTCCCGTCGGTAGTGATCCGTGAGCGCAGACCGCAGCACCGTATAAAGCCAGGCGATCACGCTTTCACTCTTTCTGAGATCGACGTTGCTGGAAACTACCCGCAAGCAGAAGTTCTGAAGCACGTCCTCCGCCGTATCCCTGTCTCCGACGCGGCGCAGGAGATAGCGCAGAAACTCGCCACGATGATCAGTCAGGGCCGCAGCGACGACCGGCATTACCGGCACATAAGCATCATTGGGCTGAACCGGCTTCACATTGGGTGCGAGACTTCGGCGATCCGCTGCGAACATCTTCCAAAGCCTTTCCTGATTTGCTGCGTCGGAAGGACAGGGTCGTTTCCCGCTTCCGTCGCTAAGAAACAGCGCTTAAAAAACGATCCGGCCTTTTCCTATGGTCGCGCACGCAGTCCGAGCGCCAATTTGAGATCGATCATGCAAGAAGTGCGCGCAGGCGGCTTTGATCTTGATCAAAACCACCGGCCGCATCGGAAAAAAATTGGTAAAAGGTGTTGCGGACTCCTCGTAGGTTCGAACCCTACATTACCCACCAAATTATCCCTCCATTTGTCTGTATGATGTTCTCCTGATAGGCGGCAGCGGGAATTGGCCGAATACGGAGCAGCGGCGATATGACCAGCGACGACGTGCTTGCGATCTTTCGCGAGGCCGGAGCCTATCTCGAAGGCCATTTCATCCTGACGTCCGGCCTGCGCAGCCCTGTCTTTCTACAGAAGGCCAGGGTGTTCATGCATCCGCCTTTGACCGAGCGTCTGTGCCGTGCCCTGGCCGAGCGGATTCGGGCGGACGTCCCTGGACGCATCGACTACGTCGTCGGGCCGGCGATCGGCGGGCTGATTCCGGCCTATGAGACGTCACGGCATCTCGGGGTGCCGGCAGTATGGGTCGAGCGGGAAGGCGGGGTCTTCAAGCTCCGCCGGTTCGAGGTGCCGCGCGGCTCCCGCGTCGTGGTGGTAGAGGACATCGTCACAACCGGGCTGTCGATTCGCGAGACCATCGCGTGCCTGGAGGATCTGGGAATAGAGGTCGCGGCGGCGGCCTGCATCATCGATCGTTCCGCCGGTAAAGCCGATGTCGGCGTGCCGCTGGTCGCGCTGGCCGAACATGCGGTCCCGGCCTATCCGGCCGATGCTCTGCCGCCCGAACTCGCCGCAATTCCGCCGATCAAGCCCGGTAGCCGGACGCTCTGAACCGCGACCATGGCCGGCGCTCGTCAAGCCGTTTACGGAATGTCGTCGTCGCGTCCTATATAATTGGTGGACCATGGCCGGCGCGCCGGCGAGATGAGGAATGCGACGGGCATGCTGTTCGGGCGACGCCATCCGGAAAAGTTTGGATCGAAGCTTCGTACGCTGCTTTGGCCGCGCCGCTCGTTCTCGCGCTCGTTCCGTTACCTGCAGAAGCGTGTTCTGCGGCTCAATGCGACGCCGCACGCCATTGCCGCCGGCTTCGCCGCGGGGGTCTTTTCATCCTTCACACCCTTCATCGGCTTCCACTTCCTGCTCGCCTTCGCGCTCGCCTATGTGGTCGCCGGCAACATGGCGTCGGCGGCGCTCGGAACTGCGGTCGGCAACCCGCTGAGCTTTCCGTTCATCTGGGGCGCGACCTATGAAATCGGGCAGTTCTTCCTCACGTCGCGGACGATCGATGGAACGGCGCCCTCGGGGATTGGCCGCGCCTTGACGCATATGGATTTCGCCTCGATCTGGACGCCCATCGTCAAGCCGATGCTCGTCGGCGGGATTCCCCTCGGCACCGCTGCCGGGTTGCTGGCATACGGGCTGGTGTTCGCCGCGGCGCGCAGCTTTCAAAAACACCGCATGCGGCGCATTCTGGAAGGGCGGCCGCCGGCCAGTCCACTTCGGGGTGCCGAGAAGGCTCAACGCTCGGTCACGGCGGGGGGAAGCCTGCGCACCTCCGACGAAGTTTAACAATTCAGTGCATTGCTCCGGTGAAAGCGAGCCGATAGAAGGCGCCGAGCGACGTTTTGCGGCGCGAAACGGCAATGAAGGGCAGGGCATGGTCGACGAGGCCGAACGGGCGGAACAAGGCGGCGGCTTCGGCGAAACCGTCAAGGTCATCGTGCAGGCGCTGCTTTTGGCGCTGATCATCCGCACGTTCCTGTTCCAGCCATTCTCGATTCCCTCCGGCTCGATGATGCCGACGCTTTTGGTGGGCGACTACCTCTTCGTCTCCAAATGGAGCTACGGCTTCTCGAAATATTCGATCCCGTTCTCGCCGCCGCTGTTCGAGGGCCGGTTGCTCGGCTCCGCGCCGGATCGGGGCGATGTCGTCGTCTTCCGCAAGCCACATGAGGAAGAGACCGACTACATCAAGCGGCTGATCGGTCTGCCCGGCGATCGCATCCAGGTCCGCGACGGTGTGCTCTCCATCAACGGCAAACCGGTACCGCGCGAAGTGGTGGGCGAGTTCGTCGCCGACGACGGCACCGCCGTGCCGCAATATCGCGAGACGCTGCCCAATGGCGTCTCCTATCTGACGCTTGATCTCAGCCCGAGCTCGGCCGGCGACAACACCCGCGAATTCGTGGTGCCGGACGGGCATTATTTCATGATGGGTGACAACCGCGACAACTCGCTGGATAGCCGGTTCGACGTCGGTTACGTTCCCTTCGAGAATCTGGTCGGCAAGGCGCAGGTGATCTTCTTCTCCGTTCAGGATGACGTGTCGCCACTCGAAATCTGGAAATGGCCGACCGATTTGCGTCCGAGCCGCATCCTGACATGGCTAAGCTGAAAGCCGACAAGTCGCTCGACGAGCTCGAACGCCGGCTCGGCATTCGATTTCGCGAGCGCGCGCGGTTCGAGCGTGCGCTCACCCATTCGAGCCTGCGGCCCTCCGGTGGCAACGACCGCAGCTACGAGCGGCTGGAATTTCTCGGCGATCGGGTGCTCGGCCTTGTGATCGCCGAAAAGCTGTTCGAAATGTTTCCGAGCGCCGACGAAGGCGAGCTGTCGTTGCGGCTGAATTCCCTGGTCAGCGCCGAGACCTGCGCCGAAATCGCCGATGAACTCGGGCTCTACGAGTTCGTTCGACATGGCGGCGATCTGAAGAAGCTGAAGGGCGAGCGGACGCGGAGCATCCGCGCCGACCTCGTCGAATCGCTGATCGCTGCGATCTATCTCGGCGAAGGGCTGGAGACGGCGCGCGGCTTCATCATCGCCCATTGGGCGGGGCGTATCGAGGATGCCGGGAGCGCCCGGCGCGATCCGAAGACGGCGCTGCAGGAATGGGCGCATACCCGTGGGCCGGAGACGCCGCACTATGCGATCGTAGACCGGTCCGGCCCCGACCACGATCCGGTGTTCACGGTCCGCGTCACCGTCCCCGGTATCGAGCCGGCGGACGGGCAGGGGCGCTCGAAGCGAATTGCCGAACAGGAGGCCGCCACCGCGGTCCTTATCCGCGAATCTGTCTGGAAGGACGACAATTGACCGACCAAGACGATCAGACCCAAGATACCGCGGTCCCGGCCGAGGGCGCTCTCGCGCCGACCCGCTCGGGCTTCGTGGCGCTGCTCGGCGCGCCCAATGCCGGCAAGTCGACGCTGGTCAATCAGCTCGTCGGCACCAAGGTTTCGATCGTCACCCACAAGGTGCAGACGACACGGGCGCTGGTGCGTGGCATCGCCATCCGCGACCGCACCCAGATCGTCTTCGTCGACACGCCGGGCGTTTTCGCGCCGAAGCGCCGGCTCGACCGGGCGATGGTGCGCACCGCCTGGTCCGGCGCCAGGGACGCCGACATCGTGCTCGCCATCATCGATGCCGACCGGGGCATTAGCGAGGACGTGGAGACGATCCTCGAACGGCTGAAAACCGTCGATCAGCCGAAGGTGCTCTTGCTCAACAAGGTCGATCGCATGAAGCGCGACCGCCTGCTGGGGCTGACCAAGGAGATTTCGGAGCGCGGCGATTTCGCCGAGATCTTCATGATCTCGGCGCTCAATGGCTCGGGTTGCGACGATCTGATGACCTATCTGGCCCGCGCGCTGCCGGAAGGCCCGTGGTATTATCCCGAAGACCAGATCACCGATTTGCCGCTACGCCAGCTCGCCGCCGAGATCACCCGCGAAAAGCTCTTCCTGCGACTGCATCAGGAACTGCCCTATTCGTCCCATGTCGAGACCGAATTGTGGGAAGCGCGCAAGGACGGATCGGTGCGTATCGAGCAGACGATCTATGTCGAGCGCGACAGCCAGAAGCGCATCGTCATCGGTCACAATGGCGAGACCATCAAGGCGATCGGCCAGGCGGCGCGCAAGGAGATCATGGAGGCCGCCGACCAGACGGTTCACCTGTTCCTTTTCGTCAAGGTCCGCGAAAACTGGGGCGATGACCCGGAGCGCTATCGCGAGATGGGGCTGACTTTCGAGAAATAGTCAGCGCGATCGCCGAACATCGGATCGCCACCGGATTTCGGGTGCTATCCGATCCGGCGCGTCGGCGCCGCTCCAAACGGGAAGGGACGCGGTTTCCCATGGAATGGCGTGAGGATGCGATCGTGTTGGGCGTGCGCCGACACGGCGAGACCAGCGTCATCGCCGAGGTGATGACCCGCGAGCGCGGCCGCCATCTCGGCCTCGTGCGCGGCGGGCGTTCGCGCAAGCAGCAGCCGATGCTTCAACCCGGCAATTCCGTCGCCATCCAATGGCGCGCCCGGCTCGACGAGCATATGGGCACCTTCCTCATCGAACCGCTGGAACTTCGCGCGGCGCGGCTGATGGAAAACGGCATCGGCCTCAACGGTGTCCAGCTTGTCGCCGCGCATCTGCGCCTGCTCGCCGAGCGCGACCCGCACGCAAGGCTCTATGACGGACTGGCAGTGATCGTCGATCATCTGGACGAGCCCGACAAGGCGGCGGAATTGATGCTGCGGTTCGAGATCGCGCTCCTGGAAGAACTCGGCTTTGGCCTCGATCTGGAGCGCTGCGCGGCGACCGGGCAGCGAAGCGATCTCGTCTATGTCTCGCCGAAGACCGGCCGGGCGGTTAGTCGGGACGCCGGCGAGCCCTGGCGCGACAAGCTGTTGCCGCTCCCCGCTTTTCTCATTGAAAGCGACAAGGCGTGCGACCCCCAAAGCCTCGTTGATGGATTTCGCATGACCGGCTATTTCCTCTCGCGGCATGTGTTCGAGCCACGCGGCCTTGCCGAGCCGCTGTCGCGCGCCGGGTTTCTGGCCGCCATCGAGAAGATTCGCGCCCGCGCAAGCGCCTGATCGAACGCCGTCTTATGCCGGCAGCAATTCGCGCTCCACCGGCGCCTCACGGATCGGCCAGTGGACGACCGCCGCGATCAGGCCGAGGATGACGCCGAGCCACCAGACCGGATCGTAGGAGCCCATCGCGACGTAGAGATAGCCGCCGAGCCAGACGCCGAGAAACGAGCCGATCTGGTGCGACAAGAAGACCAGCCCGCCGAGCAGTCCCAGATAGCGGGTGCCGAACATGATCGCCACGAGCGCATTGGTCGGCGGCACCGTCGACAACCACAACAGCCCCATCACCGTGGAGAAGACGACGACCGTCGCCGGCGTCTGCGGCGTCAGCAGGAAGATGGTCACCGCGATCGAGCGGCCGATATAGATCAGCGCGAGGAAATGCGGCTTGGAATAGCGCTGGCCGATCAGGCCCGAGCCGATCGAGCCGATGATGTTGAAGAAGCCGATCAGGGAGAGCGCCGTCACCGCCCAGACCGGCGCCATGCCGAGGTCGGCGATATAGGCTGGAAAATGCGCGGTGATGAAGGCAACCTGAAAGCCGCAGACGAAGAAGCCGGTGGTCAAAAGCAGATAGCTCTTGGTCGCGAATGCCTCGCGCAGCGCCGCGCCCATGGTCTGCTCCACCTCCGCCTGGAGGTTGCCGGACGTGCGGCTGTTGCCGCGCAAAGCATAAGCGAACAGCGGCACCAGCAGCATCATGGCCGACAGGATGAGCAGCGAATCGGACCAGCCATAGCTGTCGATCAGTGCCTGGCTGAGTGGCGCGAACAGGAACATGCCGGCCGAGCCCGCCGCCGTGCCGAGGCCGAAGACGAAGGAGCGCTGCTCGGGCGACACCCGCCGCGCGAAGGCCGCCAGCACGATGCCGAATGAGCCGGCGGCGACGCCAAGCCCGACAAGGACGCCGGAACCGATGGTCAGCCAGAACGGCGTCGGGGCAATGGCAGTGACGCCGAGCCCGGCGGCGTAGAGAAACCCTGATAGAATCAGCACCCTGCCGGTGCCGAATCGGTCAGCGATGGCGCCGAAGATCGGTTGCCCTGCGCCCCAGAACAGGTTCTGGATGGCGATCGCGATGGCGAAATCCTCGCGGCTCCAGCCATGCTCGGCGAGCATCGGAATCTGGAAGAAGCCGATTGCCGAGCGGGGGCCGAAGGTCAACAGCGCGATGGCGCATCCGGCGGCGATCGCGATCCATGGCCTCGTCGCTCCCCTGGTGGTCGATGTGGTCGCGCTCATGCTTCCGGTCTCCGGGTTCGGCACTTAGAGCGTTAGCATCCGGATCGAGCCTGAGGGAAACGCGTTTGGGTGATCGGTGTGATCACCGGGAAGAATACGGACTCGTCTTCCGTCTCCGTGGGCCGGGAGGCTTCGAGCCTTCCCCCCGCCTCCCAGTGTCGCTAAAAGGTCCGCGACAGCCGAGGAGGGGCGCTTGCAGTTGTTCGAACGGATCGCGCCGCTACGTGCCGCGCTGAAAGCGCATCGCCTCGCCGGCGAGACGATCGGCGTCGTGCCGACCATGGGCTATTTGCACGCCGGGCATCTGAAGCTGGTCGAACGGGCCGCGGCCGAGAACGACCGGGTTGTTGTCACCATCTTCGTCAACCCGACGCAGTTCGGTCCGAACGAGGATCTTGACGCCTATCCCCGCGATATCGAGAGCGATTTGGCACAACTCGCGGATTTCCCGGTCGACTATGTCTTCGCGCCGCCCGTCGACGAGATGTACGGTCGGCCGATGCAGGCCTTCGTGGATCTGAAGCCGCTCGGCGACATCCTGATCGGCGAATTGCGCCCCGGCCATTTCCGTGGCGTGGCGACCGTCGTCACCAAGCTGTTCAACATCGTCCAGCCGGACCGCGCCTATTTCGGCGAGAAAGACTACCAGCAGCTGACGATCATCCGGCGGATGGTCGCCGATCTGGAAATGCCGATCGAGATCGTCGCCGTGCCGACGGTACGTGAAACCGACGGCCTCGCCCTGTCGTCGCGCAATGTCCGCCTGTCTTCGGAAGATCGCGCGGTTGCGACGGTACTGGCGAGCGCTCTCGACGAGGGCGAGAAAGTGGTCGCTGGCGGTGAGCGCGATCCGGCGACGGTTCTCTCAGCCGTTCGGGTGATCATCGAAGCCGAGCCCCGCGCCGATCTCCAGTCTCTCGATCTTCGCGACGCGGCGACGCTCGACGCCGTAGATCGGATCGGCGACCGACCGGTGGTCCTGTTGGTCACGGCGCGGTTCGGCGAGGTGCTGTTGATCGATCAGCGCGTGGCCGCTCAGAAGAGCCGATCCGCCCAAACGGGAGAATGCGCATGAGTTCGCCGATCCGCACGACGCGCCTGACGGCACCGGAACTGCGTTCTCGCAAAGGTGCGACGCCGATCGTCGCCGTCACCGCCTACAACACGATCATGGCACGGCTCGTCGATCCGCATGTGGATTGCATCCTCGTCGGCGATAGCCTGGCGATGGTCGAGCACGGCATGGGGTCGACGCTCGGCGCGTCGCTGGAACTGATGATTGCCCATGGGCGGGCGGTGATGGCCGGCGCGTCCAAGGCGCTCGTCGTCGTCGACATGCCGTTCGGCAGCTACGAAGCGAGCCCGTCGGACGCCTTCCGCGCGGCCGCGCGATTGATGGCGGAGACCGGCTGCGGCGCGGTCAAGCTCGAAGGCGGCAGCCGCATAGCCGGAACAATCGCATTTCTGGCCGAGCGTGGGATTCCGGTGATGGCCCATGTCGGGCTGACACCCCAGTCGGTGAACGCCCTCGGCGGCTTTCGCACGCAGGGGCATGACGAGGTCGGGCGCGAGCGGATTCTCGCCGACGCGCGGGCGGTCAGCGAGGCGGGGGCCTTCTCCGTCGTGCTGGAGGGCATCGTCGAGCCTTTGGCCGAGGCGATCACGCGGGATATCGCGACTCCGACCATCGGCATTGGCGCGGCGGCGGCCTGCGACGGGCAGATTCTCGTGCTGGAGGACATGCTGGGCCTGACCGAGAAAGCGCCGCGCTTCGTCAAGCGCTACGCGGCCCTCGGCGAGGCTGTCGGCCAGGCGGTATCAAACTATGCCGAGGAGGTTCGGTCGCGGGACTTTCCCGGACCGGAGCATGTCTATCGGCCGCGGGGCTGAGGCAGGCCTTCTTCCTCGGCGACCTTCGGCGATAACGCTGGAGATCTGCCGCTAAAGCGCCAACGGTAGAACGAACGGGGTGCCGGAAAAGGCGTCTTCGCCGCGGCCGATGGCGTGAATCGCCTCGACCATCCGGCCGCCTCGTTCGAGCTTTTCGTCGGCCAGTGCGACCAGCCGCCGGTTGGGCGTCGCGGACGGGGCGCGCCGCCGCAGCTCCCGCGCCAGCGTGGCTTCCTCGAGATCCGGATTGATCGCCAGCGCCAGGATGAAGGCGGCGGCGGTGGAGCGGCTGATCCCGGCCCAGCAATGAATCGCCAGCGGCTTTTCCCGGTCCCAACGCCGGCCGAAGGTGAGCAGGTCGTCAATGTGATCGCCGGACGGCGCGATCATACCGTCCACCGGCTCAGCGATGTCGTTGAAGCCGAGAAACAGATGACGCTCGGCGACAATTCCCGTCGGCCGCGGCACCGCCGTATCGGCATTGATCAGCGTGACCAGATCGCGCGCACCGTGTTGGGCGACGGTGGCGGGCAGTTCGGCGAGGGAGGAGACGACGAGATAGGACATATTCTTACATATCACCCCGGAAGCGGGTTTTGTCATCCCCGCCTGACCGCTTTGCCGACAGTTGTCGTTGAGGCCGCCACTGCGCCGTCCAGTTCCGCGAATCGCTTCAGGAAGGCCACCTCCGTCGCCGCCGTCGGCAGCGGCGCGAAGTCTTGCGGGTCGAGGGGCGCTGCTCCGGGCTTGCCGAAGAACGCCGCCGCTTCATGGGCTTCGAAGCCGGCGAGCAGTGTCGCCTCGAAATAGGCCGAGATCCGGTCGGCGGCCTTGATCGCCTTCTCGACCGGGGCCGGAAGCCTCGCCGGCAGACCGAAGCGCTGATGCACCGCCGCCTGGAGCCGCTTTTCGACCAGCTTGTAGTCGCCGCCCATGACGCTCTTGAACGGCGAGATCATGTCGCCGATAACATATTCCGGCCCGTCATGGAGGAGGGCCGCCAGGCGCCAGCGCGGGTCGTTTTCGCCTCGCGCCACGATCGCTTCGACGATCAGCGAATGCTGCGCGACGGAGAAGGCGTGATCGCCGCGCGTCTGGCCGTTCCAGCGGGCGACGCGGGCGAGGCCGTGGGCGATGTCCTCGATCTCGACGTCGAGCGGCGAGGGATCGAGCAGGTCGAGCCGGCGGCCCGACAGCATCCGTTGCCAGACGCGCTTCGGCTTGGGTCCGATACGGCTCATGCTTCGGTCTCGGTCTCGGTCTCGGTCTCGGTCTCCGTCCCGGATGCGGCCGGGTTCGGCTCCGGCAGGGAAAATCCAGCCCAGGGTGGAATCGTCGCCGTTAGGGGGACACCGTCCGAAGACAGCGTTTCGCCTTGCGCCAGAGCGTCCGCCAGCCGGTCGATCCGGACGAAGCCGAATCCGTCCGCGCCGGTTGTCGCCAATACGGTCCCTATGGTCTTGCCGGCTGCCGCGATATTGGCGCCGGGGGTCAGATGCCGTTCGCCGGACAAGAGCATCAGGCGCCGCCGCGCGGTGCCGCGATGCTGCATCCGCGAGACCACCTCCTGGCCGACGAAGCAGCCCTTCTTGAAGGAGACGCCGCCGTTCTGATCGAGCAGCACGTCGTGAGGAAAGACATCGGAGCCGGGATAGTCGGTCTCGGCTTCGGCGACGCCGCTTCTGACGCGAAGCGCGTGATAGTCGTCCGGGCCCGCCGCATCGATCCCGGCGGGCGCGTTGCCATAGCGACGGGCGACGTCTCCGTCCGGGAATCGCCGGTCGACGAATGAGCCGGCGAGGGCGGCGTTAGCCTCGCCCCACAGCGCGAACACCGGCGTCGCTTCTGGCTTGATCGCGACCTTGCTGCGCAGGCGATAAAGTCCGAGGCGCTTGGTCAGACCCGCCGCCGCGGCCAGGGCGCAATCGAGTCGGTAGCCGCCATCGATTCGGCCGATCAGGAAGTCGAACAGGATCTTGCCCTGCGGGGTCAAAAGCGCCGAGGGCCGCATCTCCGCCGCTCCGAGCGGGTCGAGGTCGGCGGTGACCAGCGTCTGAAGAAAATGATCGGCATCGTCACCGGTGACGGCGAGGACGGTCCGCTCCGGCAATTGGGCGTAAGGCATGGGCGGCTCGCTTGTGTGATCCAGCTCAGTTACGTAAGCCGGACACGGCAGAGGGACAAGCACGGGATAGCATCGATGGGCACGACCGCCACGACCTACGAGACGGTTCTAAAGGGCGGCACCGTCGTCAATCAGGACGGCGCTGGCATCCGCGATATCGGGATCATCGACGGCCGGATCGCCGCGATCGGGACGATCGATCCGGCATCGGCCGGGACGGTGATCGATTGTACCGGCCTGCATGTGCTGCCGGGTGTCATCGACAGCCAGGTGCATTTTCGCGAGCCCGGCGCCGAGCACAAGGAAGACCTCGAAACCGGATCGCGCGCCGCCGTCCTCGGAGGCGTGACCTGCGTCTTCGAAATGCCGAACACCAATCCGCTGACCACGAGCGAGGCAGCGCTTGCCGACAAGCTGCGTCGCGGCCGCCATCGAATGCACTGCGATTTCGCTTTCTGGGTTGGCGGCACGCGCGAGAACGCGGCGGAGGTGGCGGAACTCGAGCGGCTGCCGGGCGCTGCAGGCATCAAGGTGTTCATGGGCTCGTCGACCGGCTCGCTGCTGGTCGAGGACGACGACGGCGTCCGCGAGATCCTGAAACGCACGCGCCGGCGCGCCGCCTTCCACTCCGAGGACGAATTCCGGCTGCGCGAGCGGGCGGCGCTCAGGGTCGAGAACGATCCGGCGTCGCACCCGGTCTGGCGCGACGAGATCGCGGCGCTCAAATGCACCGAGCGGCTGGTGCGAATTGCCGAGGAGGAGGGCGCCCGCATCCATGTCCTGCACATCTCGACCGCCGAGGAGATCGCGTTTCTCGCCCGCCACAAGCGCAACGCTACTTGCGAGGCGACGCCGCATCATCTGACGATGACGGCGGACGACTATGCCCGCCTCGGCACCAAGCTGCAGATGAACCCACCGGTGCGCGAGGCGCGGCACCGGGATGGAATCTGGCGGGGCATCGCGGATGGCGTCGTCGACGTCCTCGGCTCGGACCACGCGCCGCACACACTGGAGGAAAAGGCCAAGCCCTACCCGCAGTCGCCCTCCGGCATGACCGGGGTCCAGACGCTGGTGCCGATCATGCTCGATCACGTCGCCAACGACCGGCTGTCACTCGCCCGCTTCGTCGATCTGACCTCGGCCGGGCCGCAGCGCATCTTCGGCATCGCCAACAAGGGCCGGATCGCGCTCGGCTACGACGCCGATTTTACCATCGCCGATCTGAAGCGCCGGGCGATGATCACCGATGGCTGGATCGGCTCGCGGGCGCAATGGACGCCTTATGACGGCAAGCAGGTCACCGGCTGGCCCGTCGGCACGATGGTCCGTGGCCGCAGAGTCATGTGGGATGGTGATCTGGTCGAGAGGGCGACCGGCGAGCCGGTGGAATTCCTGGAAGCGCTGCCGGTGCGACGATAGGAACGGCGCGCTTGGGGCAGGGCGGAAGCGACCGCCTCCGGGACGGTCAGTCGCCGGCGACGAAGAAGCTGAGCCGCCCGTCCGGCGAAATGCCGACGCGGTAGAAATTATAGGCGCCGAACCCTTTCATCTGCTCATAGTCGCCGGCGGTGACGAGCTCGAACAGTTCGACCAATTGCGGCTTCGACAGGCTATCGATGGCGACCTGCGTAAAATACGGCCACACATAGATCTCGTTGTCGGCGCCCGGTTCGACGCGGACGTGCCCGGCCTGGAGAACCTCCAGAAGAATCGCCAGAATTTCCAGGCCTTCGCCATCGCCGGACGTCTGTTTCAAAAATTCGATCGGATCGCCGCCGACATCGCCGAAGGACAGAACCGTCCCGTCTTCGCCGGGCTCGACATAGGGGCGCAATTGCTCGATCTCGCCGGCCCTGGCGATCGCGATGAGTTTGGCGCGAAGGTCGCGCACCGGCGCGGGCAGTCCATCGTCGCCATAGGCGATCTCGGTGGCCAGCGGGACGGCAAGCACCGGCTTGACGCCGGCGGACGAAGGCTTCGATTTGAGATCGACGCCGCTCGCGGGTTCCTCGGCGGATGGCAATGGCGTTTCGCCGTCGTCGGTCCGCTCGGGATCGGTATCGCTTGGGCTGTCGCCGTCGACAGGCAGGGTGGGAGCGTTCACGTCGGTGTTCGTGGAGGGCAGCGGCGGTAACGGAACGACGAGGATTCCTTCTTTGGAATCCGATTTACCCTCAGTCGGTTCGATCTGGGAGAAGGCCTGAGCATTGGCCGCTGCGAGCAGGGCCACGCCAAATGCGGCGGCGCTGATGACGAGGTTCACGCGGCGCATCAGCTTGGCAAAACTTTCACTGCCTTCGAACGAGTGCCGGGACGCCGGCACGACAAAACGGTCGGGATGCCCTGCGCGCCTATTGGATGGTCCGGTTCGGTCGGAACTCGCCGAACTCGATTCGCTGACGCAGCGCCTCGACCATTCCCAGGACGTCGTCCTCGCCATGCAGCCGAACAAGCTCGGTCAGCGCGGTCGTGATCGCGGTCTCCGCCAGGATCTCGGCCTCGATCCCGTCCGAGATGCCATCGGCCCAGGCTTCGTTGTGATATTCGAAAGCGACTTGCTTCTTTTCGGCCTGGATCATCTCGTCCAGTTCGGCACCCTGCAAATCGATCATTGCGATCCCCTCAATTCCAGCCTTTCGGCTTCACGTCCCGTTAACGTCCTAACACGATCTCGTTGCAAAAATCGAAGCTGTTTTCGAGGACCGTTAATCCGAGGTTAATTTCCGTACCTAGCGCCAATCTCGCGTGCGAGCGTCGCCCCCTCGCCCTGATAGCGATTGACCGCGACGCGAGCGGCCGGTGTGCAGCTGCGGTAGGTCGATTCGAACGCGCGGTAACCGCCGTTGAAACTCGCCACCAGATGTCTTCTGTCAGCGTCGTTGGGCGCTTGCGCCTCGATCAGTTCCCGCATTTTCTCCCGCCACACGGCGGCTTGAGGATCGTTGCAAAGCGTCCGCAGAAAATGCATCGACCCGAGAATCGAAGCGAGGCGGTTCAACGACTTCATGTAGGGCGCGTCGATCGGCGCCACCGCCGCCGGAGCTTCCTCCGCGTCCACGACGCCCTCTTGTTGCGCCGGCGTCTCTGCTGTCTGTGCGTGTAGGTCAGTGCCGCCGACGGAACCCAGAAGGACCGCCGCGATGGCGATGGCCGAGAAAGAAACACGCAGACGCATCGGAAATCTTTCAGCTCTCGTTAACGGATTTGCAAGGGTTGCCTCACAATGCCGGGCCTTATCCCGCAGCCTGCGCCATTCTGGCAACAACCAGAGGCGCAGCCGACGGCGAAAATCTGCCGAAACCCGCTCGTTGGCCTCCTACTCAGTCCTTGACCAGTTGCTCCGCAGCAGCGCTCACGGCCTGCCAAAGGCCAGGCGTCGTTCGGCCGTCGGCGTCGGCCGCGGCGACATCCGCCAAGCTCATCAGATACAGCGCAGCGGCGTCGTCCGCCGCTTGCATCGCCGCGTCCTCGGGAACCCGTCCACAGAAAACAGCGATCACGGCGTGAAATGCGTCGTCGATCGCCTCGTGCAGTCGCAAAAAGGTCAGCGGTCCGGCGATGACGCCGGTTTCCTCGGCCAGCTCGCGCCGGGCCGCGGTGTCGAGGCGCTCGCCCCACAGTACCTTGCCGCCGGGCAGGCTCAGGCGACCGGCGAAAGGTGGCTGCCCCCGTTCCACCAGGAGAACGCGATCGCGACTCATCAGGCAGACCGAGACGCCGACAAGCGGGCGGGCAGGGGGGTTATCCATGGTGTCTCATTCCGATCCCCTTCCGTTGCCCGCGCACTTCTTGACTTCATGCCGTCGCTCCGGCTCAACAGCGCCATGTGCGGACGCTTTACCCTGACGGCAACTCCCGAGACGATAGCCGAAATGCTTGCGCTGGCGGAGATCGAGCCGTTTCCGCCGCGCTACAACATCGCGCCGACCCAGCCCATCCTGATCGCGATCGGCGGTCAGGAGGAGCGACCGGGGGCGAATTTTCTCCATCGCACGGCGCTTCTCGCCCGCTGGGGGTTCATTCCCGCCTGGGTCAAGGACTGGCAGAGTTTTCCGCTGCTGTTCAATGCCCGGGCCGAGACGGCGGCCGAGAAGAATTCCTTTCGCGCGGCGATGCGATACCGCCGCTGCCTGATCCCCGCCAGCGGCTTCTACGAATGGCGGCGGCGCGGAAAGGCGAAATCCGAGCCCTATTTTCTGCGGCCCGGCGACGGCATGCCCTTCTGCTTTGCGGGATTGATGGAAACCTGGCTCGGCGCCGATGGCAGCGAGGTTGACACCGCAGCGATCCTGACGACGGCCGCCAACCGGCGGATCGCGCCGATCCACGAGCGGATGCCGGTCGTCGTGGCGCCGGCTGACCACACACGCTGGTTGAACTGTCGGGACAACGACCCTGCGGCGGTCGCCGATATTCTGTATGCCGCCAACGACGATTTTTTCGAGCCGGTGCGCGTGTCGGACCGCGTCAACGCCGTGGCGAATACCGATCCGGACATCCAGCGCCCGATCGCCGAGGCCGAACCGCTGCCAACCGGCACGGACGCGGCGCTCGATGTTCAGCGGAAACTGCTTTGACCGACTTCTTCCAAACGCGAACCGAGCGATACGGACAGCCATGACAGACCTTCTGCCGGCAGCCTTCGGCGGCTTTGCCCTCGGACTCGGCCTGATCGTGGCAATCGGCGCCCAGAACGCGTTCGTGCTTGAACGCGGCTTGGTGCGCAATCATGTCCTTGCCGTCGTGCTGGTCTGCAGCCTGTCGGATGCTGTGTTGATCGCCGCCGGCGTCGCCGGACTCGGCAGCCTGATTACCGGCGCGCCCGGTGTGGTCCGGTTCGTGACCTTCGCCGGCGCCGCGTTCCTGTACGCCTATGCGTTCCTGGCGCTGCGCCGTGCCTTCGACCGCAACGCCATGGCCGTGCGGGGCGGCCGGCTCACGAGCCGGCGCGCGGCGCTCGCAACGGTGCTCGGGCTGACGTTCCTCAACCCGCATGTCTATCTGGATACGGTGGTTCTGCTGGGAAGCCTTTCGGCGCGATATGCAACGGGGGCCGAGAAAGCCGCCTATGCCGGCGGCGCGATGGCCGCATCGATCGTCTGGTTCGTGGCGCTGGGCTATGGCGCGCGATTGCTGGCGCCGCTCTTTCGAAAACCCGCCGCGTGGCGGATTCTGGACCTTTCGATCGCCGCAGTGATGGCGATCCTCGCAACCGGCCTGCTAGTCGGTGGCAGGTAGCGCGTCAGCCGCCGTCTTTTTTTGCGCTCGAAGTGTCAGCCTTCGCCTGCTTCTGCTTGCAGCAGCACTGGCTCGCCGCCGCAATCGCGGGGATGCCGATCTCGTGGTAGTTGCGCTCAAGATTTACGTCACGCTCGCGGTCGCTCTTGGAGCGAAATTGAATTGTCTCGGTTTTCATGGCCTCGATCCGTGGCTTGTTTGGACAGCTACAGGGCACCCCGATCGTGCCATTTTCAAGGGCGATGGCTAAGACGAACTTAACGCCCTAAGCCTTTGTCCTTCTTAACAATATGAAGTGATAATCCAGCCACAAGCCTGCGGTTCCAAAGCGGCATGAATTTTCCTGATTCCACTGGAAAATCGGACGATTGTTGCGCGGAACCTCACGGGCGATCACGGGACATTTGTCGCAGTCAGGCAAGTTGTTCGGCGGAGGCGAGGCGAAGCGCGTTTGTCAGCCGCCTCGATTGGCGCTAGCGAGAGCGCTGCAATGACGAGCGCGACGAGGACGACGCATGGATGACGGGTTTCGCGGGCTGAGGCTCTGGAACACGATGACGCGGACGAAGGAGGAGTTTCGGCCGCTGGATTGGCAGGATTCGGCAAAGGCCGAGGCAGACCGGCGCGTGCGTCTCTATGTCTGCGGCCCGACCGTCTACGACTACGCCCATATCGGCAACGCCCGGCCGGTCATCGTGTTCGACGTGCTCTACCGGCTGCTGCGTCACCTTTATCCCAGCTTGGAAAAGGGGGGCGACGCCCAAGTCACCTATGTCCGCAACATCACCGACGTCGACGACAAGATCAACGCGCGGGCGGCGCGCGACTATCCGGATCTGCCGCTGAACGCGGCGATCGCCAGGGTGACGCAGGCGACCGCCGATCAGTTCCATGACGACGTTGCGGCGCTCGGCTGCCTTCCCCCGACGCACGAGCCGCGCGCGACCGAGTTCGTGCTGCCTCGCGCCGACGGCAAATCCGACATGGTGTCGATGATCCGGACGCTGATCGACAAGGGCAACGCCTACGAGGCGGGCGGCGAGGTGCTGTTCGACGTCACCTCGATGCCCGACTACGGCAAATTGTCGAACCGGCGCCTGGAGGACCAGCAGGCCGGCGCCCGCGTCGCGGCGGGCAGCCACAAGAAGAACCCCGGCGATTTCGTGCTGTGGAAGCAGTCCGCCGAGAACGAGCCGGGCTGGGAGGCGCCCTGGGGTCAAGAGGCGTGGACGGCCGCAGGCCGGACGGGGAACCCGAAAGGCCGGCCCGGCTGGCACATCGAATGCTCGGCGATGAGCGAAGCTTATCTCGGCAAGACCTTCGATATTCACGGCGGCGGACTCGACCTGATCTTCCCGCACCACGAGAACGAGATCGCCCAGTCGCGCTGCGCCCACGACACCGAGCAGATGGCGCAGGTCTGGATGCACAACGGCTATCTACAGGTCGAGGGCCGCAAGATGTCGAAGTCGGAGGGCAATTTCGTCACGATCCACGATTTGCTGCACACGGAAAAATTCGGCGGGCGCAAATGGCCCGGCGAGGTGCTGCGGCTGGCGATGCTGATGACCCACTACCGCGAGCCGATCGATTTTTCGGTGAAGCGGCTGGAGGAGGCTGGGGCGCGGCTAACTAATTGGCGTCGGCACGCTTCGATGATGATGAAAGCAGATATGCCACCTGTTGATCATCGAATTGTCCTTAAGCTGGAAAATGATCTGGATATCGGGGGCGCACTGAATGTAGTCGATGACCTCGCACATGGTGATGCCACTGATAAGAGCGTACGAGTGGTTACAGCGGCTTTGAATTTTCTTGGTCTTCAACAATCGGCCGAAGACGCGATATCAATCCTAGAAAAAATCACTGACGCCACTGAATATCGCTTTAAATACTACGTGAGGGATAATTTGCTGGATAGGGGCGAAGTGGAAGCCTTCTATGCTGTTTGGAACATGCTCGACGCGAATACAGCAATTGAAATGCGGCAATCCAGTATCAGGAAAAAAGATTTCGCCGAGGCCGACCGCATCCGCGACGAGCTTTTGGCCAAGGGCATCCAGCTCAAGGACGGCAAGGACCCGGAGACCGGCGAGCGGGTGACCACCTGGGAGGTGAAGCGTTAGAGGCTGACGCTCCGCCACTTGGGGGCAGTCGCGCCTCTCATTGGGCCGCGTCCATCACCCGGACGTGGCCTTCCGCGCCATAGGCCAGGATGGCGCGATCGACCGTCGCGATCGGAATTCCGTGATGCCGCGCCGTGGCGACGATGAACCGATCCGCCGGATCAGGATGAAACGAGCCCGGCAGCGAGACGCTCGCGACGGCGATGGAAGGCTCCAGCGGCAGCAGACGAATGCTGGGGCGGGACAATGCGGCGTCAATCCAGAGGCCGACGTCGGTTGCAAGGCTCAGCCGGCCTTTTTGGGTCAGCAAGGCGATCTCCCATGGCGTGATCGCCGAGATTGCGACCGCGCCCCGTCCGGCTTCCCGCCCGATGATATCTCGGGTCGCATCACCCAACTTCGGGTCGTCGCCTAGTAGCCAGATCAGGACATGCGTATCGATCAGGATCACCGCAATGCGTCCCAATCTTCAGGATCGCTGGCCGGCGAGATGATGTCGTCATAATCGAGGATCGTGTCCTTCATCGCGCCGAACAAGGACTGGCGCCCCTCAGTCGTTTCCACTGGTACCATCTTCGCCACGGGCTTTCCGTGGCGCGTCACGACGACGGGTTCGTGATCGCGATTCATCGCATCGATGAGCTTGAGGCAGTCAGACTTGAACCGCGTCGCGGTTACGGTTTTTTCGGTCATGGCCAAGCTCCCTCAATTCTGTCTATAAAATATGTACATTAACTACGGGGATGCAAGCGGGCACGGCATCGTTTTTGATCGGATGCGGTCGAGCGTCCCTGTCCAATTCAGCAAAGGGCACTAGTAATCATTCTCGATGACAGGTCCGCTTCGTAAACCCTTTCCCGGCCTCGAGCCTTATCAGACCGGTAGCCTGGACGTCGGCGACGGGCATCAGCTTTATTACGAGCTGTGCGGCAATCCCGATGGCAGACCCGTTGCTTTCCTGCATGGCGGGCCAGGCAGCGGGGCCTCGTCCCAGCACCGCCGGCTGTTCGATCCGGCGCGCTATCGCATCATGTTGTTCGACCAGCGCGGCTGCGGGCGTTCGACGCCCCTCGGTCGTCTGGACGCCAATACCACCTGGCATCTCGTCGCCGATCTGGAGCGCCTGCGCGCCTTGCTCGGCGTGGAACGCTGGCTGCTGTTCGGCGGCTCCTGGGGTGCGACCCTGGCTCTGGCCTATGCCGAGACGCATCCCGAACGGGTGAGCGGCATGATACTGCGCGGCGTCTTCACCGGCCGGCGCTCCGAACTCGACTGGTTCTACGAGCGCGGTGCCAACCGGCTTTTCCCGGATCGCTGGGAGGATCTGGTGGGGCAAATCCCGGCGGCCGAGCAGGACGACCTCGTCGCGGCCTATCGCAAACGGCTCACCCATCCCGATCGCGCCGTCCGCGCCGCGGCGGCACGCGCGTGGACAAACTGGGAGTCGGCGACGGTCATGCTGCGGCAGACCCAGGCCGGCGAAAACGGCAACGGCGGGGCTGTATCCGATGCCACGATCGCCTTCGCCCGGATCGAGAATCATTATTTCTACCACGACCTCTGGCTCAAGGAGGGCCAGCTGATTCGCGACGCACACCGTCTGGCGGACATTCCGGGCGTCATCGTCCAGGGCCGCTACGACGTGGTGACGCCGGCGGTCACCAGCTGGCAGCTCGCCCAGGCTTGGCCGAAAGCGGACTACCGGATGGTGGAGGGCGCCGGCCACGCCTTCGCCGAGCCGGGCATCCTGCACGAACTGCTGGAAGCCACCGACCGCTTCGCGCGGTAGGAGGGCGCCGCTGGAGCCAGAGGATGGATCCGGTTAGTATTTCGATGTCGTCGGTAAAGCGGGCATGCAGAGGAGGGCAATCCCATGACCATTCACACCGGCGGCTGTCAGTGCGGCGCGGTGCGGTTTCGCACCGAGATCGATCCGGCGAAGGCGTCGATCTGCCATTGCCGCATGTGCCAGAAGGCATTCGGCAGTTTCTATGCGCCTCTGGTTTCGGTGCGCGACCATAGTCTCGTCTGGACCAGGCGCGAGCCGAAGCGCTTCCAGTCGTCCAACCACATCCGGCGTGGCTTCTGCGAGGATTGCGGGACGCCGCTCACCTACGAGGCGCCGGACGGAGTGGCGCTCGCCATCGGCGCTTTCGACGATCCGGCGGCGATATCGCCAGTCATCCAGTACGGCGTCGAGGCGCGATTGCCCTATGCCGATCGTCTGGCGAGCCTGCCGTCGAGGGCGACCGAACAGGACGTGGACCCAACCTCGTTTCTCCACGACCTGGTCTCGTATCAGCATCCCGACCGTCCCGGCGACGACGAGGCCGCGCCGGCTTAGTCGGGTCCCGACCACCGACCACCCATCCGCTGCCGGTTCGCTTCCGCTGCCAATCCGCTACCGAGCATCACCGAATCGGATCGGTGCCATCATCGAAAAGCGGGTGTCGCCCCACGCGCCATCTGATAGACCGCCGTCATCCAACTCTTTCATCGAGCAGTCTCATGCCAGCGGCCGACGCCGGATCGAACAAGGGCTTTGCCTATGCCCTGAGCGCCTTCGCGATCTGGGGACTGGTGATGCCCGTCTATATGAAGGTCCTAGATGCGGTGCCGCCGCTGGAGATCGTCGCGCACCGTATCCTGTGGGCGGTTCCCTGCGCCGCGCTGATCTTGTGGTGGCAAGGCGCACTCGGCTCCGTCTGGCGGTATTTCAGGGACTGGCGGACACTGGCGCTGGCGGCGCTGACGGCCACGATCATCTCGATCAACTGGGGTGTCTATATCTACGCCATCGCGACCGACCGCACGGTCGAGGCGGCGCTCGGCTATTATATCAACCCGCTGGTCAATGTGCTGCTCGGCGCCATCGTTCTCGGCGAGCGACCGAACCGGCCGCAATCCTTCGCGATCGGGCTGGCGGTCGTCGCCGTCGTCATTCTCACCGTCAATGCCGGCGGTCTTCCCTGGATTTCGCTGGTGCTTGCCTTTTCCTTCGGCAGCTATGGTCTGTTGCGCAAGATGGTGCCGGTCGGCGCAACCGAGGGTTTCTTCCTCGAAGTGGTGATCCTGGCGCTGCCGGCGCTGGCTGTCCTCCTGGTCTCGGGGGGAAGCCATTTCCTGGCGAGCGTCCGCGAGGCGGCGCTGCTTGTCGGAACCGGTCCGATCACCGCGATTCCGTTGATCCTGTTCGCGATGGGCGCACGAATGCTGCACTATTCGACGATCGGCATCCTGCAGTATGTCGCGCCGACGCTGATTTTTCTGACCGCCATCTTCATCTTCGGCGAACCGTTCAACATGTGGCAGTTCGTTGGCTTCGCCTTCATCTGGGCGGCGCTCGCCGTCTACACCTGGGCACTGTTTCAAAAGGGCAGGGCAGCACGGCGCGCCCCGCGGCCGCAGGGCATTTGAGCGGGCACCATTCCTTGCCTGCTCAGGAAACCGGTCAGCCGCCGTCGGACCATGTCGTGCGGTAAAGATCGAGCCGGCGGTCGCGCAGATTGCGCACCGAGCCCTCGTAGCGGGCCCAGCCGAGGGTCGCCAGGTTCAGGTCGGCGACGGTCACCATCTCGACATTCTCCGAGGCTTCGGCGGCGATGCCGTCGCGGGCGAAGGGAAAGTCGCACGGCGTGAAGATACCGGACTGGGCGTATTCGATGTCGAGATTGTCGACATTGCCGAGATTGCCGGTCATGCCCGAGGTGACCACGTAGCACTGGTTTTCGATCGCCCGCGCCTGGCAGCAATAGCGCACGCGCAGATAGCCGTGGCGGGTATCGGTGTTGAACGGCACGAACAGGATGCGCGCGCCCTGGTCGGTAAGCCGTCGGGCGACCTCCGGGAATTCGGAATCGTAGCAGATCATCACGCCGATCGAGCCGCAATCGGTCTCGATCGTGTCGATCGGATCGCCGCCCTTGATCTGCCAATATTGCCGCTCGTTCGGGGTCGGGTGGATCTTCTCACGGGCATGGACCGAGCCGTCGCGCAGAAAGACGTAGCCGACGTTCTGGATGTCGCCGTCGTCGGTCTTGGTGGCGTGACTGCCGCCGATGATGTTGATGTTCCTGCGGATCGCCATGTCGGTCAGCCGCGCAACGAAGTCCGGCGTGTGCTCGGTCAACCGCTGGATCGCGGCCTCCGGCTTCAGTTCTTCGGCCTCGCAGGACAGAAGCATCAGCGTGAACAGCTCGGGAAACACGACGAAATCGCCGCCATATTCCGACGCGACTTCGACGAAATAGTCCACCGCGTCGTAGAAATCCTGCGGCTTTTCGATCCGCCGCGCCTTCATCTGGACGGTGACGACGCGCACCACATCCGGATTGCCGCGATTGACCGGCTGCTCCTGACGCAAAGGGTCGAAATAGGGGTTGCGCCAGACCATCAGCACGCCGTAGCCGCCGGAGGCGCGGTCGCTCGGATAATAATCCTTCAAAAGGGTTTCCGGCTCGAAGCCGGATTTCAGATGGAAGGAGGCGACCGGGTCCTTCACCTCGCTGGCCTTGACGGCCTCCAGATAGGCCTCGGGCGACGCATATTTCCTGGCGTTGCGCTGATAACCCGGCATCCGGCCGCCAAAAGCGATGCCCTTGAGATGCAGATCCTGGCAAAGCCGCCGCCGCGCGTCATAGAGGCGCTTGCCGATCCTCAGGCGTCGCCGGTCCGGATCGACACAGATTTCGGTTCCGTAGAGCCATTCCCCCCGGCGATCGTGCATCGCCGCGTAACCGCCGCCGGTCACCTCCGCCCATGTGTGCTGACCCAGCGCCTTGTCCTCGGACAGGATCATGGTCGCGGCATAGCCGACGATCTCGCCCTCATAGGCGACGACGAACTGACCCTCCGGGAAGGCCGAGAGCTGTCCCAGAATCATGCCGCGCGTATAGGCCGGCTCGTCCTTGAAGACCTTGGCGGAGAGGGCGATGATGGCGGCGACGTCGCTCTTTTCGGCCGTCCGGATTTCAAGTTTCGGGGTCGAGCGTTTCTCGGCCATGGGTTGGCGGGTCCTTGTCACGCGAGGGGAGAGCGGCATGGCCGTGTTTTCTCGCATCTAGGACGAAACCCCGCATTCGCAACCGCGCGACAGGGGGGCGGAAGATCAAAGCCGCTCGATGATCTCCAGCCGCCCTTCGTCGCCATTCACTGATGTCGCGGCGACAAGATGCGGCACGATGTCGGCGACGTCGTCGATGATAATCGGCCGAACCTGATGGGCGCGGTGCAGGAACCCTTCCTCGCTCATGTGGTCGAACAGCCGCGACAGGGGATCCCAGAAGCCGCCGATATTGGCGATGACAATCGGTTTTTCGTGCCGGCCCAATTGGCTCCAGGTGAGGATCTCGACCAGTTCCTCCAGCGTGCCGATCCCGCCGGGCAGAGCGACGAAGGCGTCCGATCGCTGAAACATCAGATGCTTTCGCTCGTGCATGTCCTCGGTGACGATCAGCTCGTCCAGCCGCTTCAGCTCGCGCTCGGTCGCCTCCATATCGATGAGGAAGCGCGGGATAATGCCGGTGACACCGCCGCCCGCCGCGATGACGCCTTCCGAAACGGCGCCCATGATGCCGCGGGTGCCGCCGCCATAGACGAGCCGCATGCCGGCTTCGCCGATCGCCGCGCCGAGCTTTCGCCCGCTATCGATATAAAGGGGATCGCGGCCCGCCGAGGAGCCGCAATAGACGCAGACGGATCGAATCGTGCTCATGGTCGCGAGAGTCGGACGGGGGCGGGAGGAGGTCAAGCGGGAAGGGGCGCGCGGGGTGGACAATCGGTAAATGACGATCCAATATAGTATACGTCAGTCGTTTATTTGTTTGATCAATAAAAATTTCCTAGGGGTAGTTTCGATAAAGGAGTAGAGCCGTGACGAAAAAACCTCAGCAGAGCTCGCCGGAGTTATCCATCGCGCCAGATTTGACCGCGAACACTTCCAAAGAGAGTGGAGACATGGAAACGGTCTCTGCGGAAGACGCCGAGGCCAGACTACCCACCGATATACCAGAACTTCCAGAGCCAGATGTTCCCGCCGATGCCCCGCTAGCCGAGCCCGGCGTAATTAGGCTCGGAAATCGCGAGTTCATTGCTAGTCCGCAGACCTTTGCGGGTCGCAGGCTCGATGTTCTCCCCGATCTTCCCGATATTCGCGATCGGATTTACCAACCGCACCTGAAGGCACTTCCCAACAGTATCTACCCGTCAATCGCGTTCAAAGTGCGCGATCAAGGTGCTTCTTCGAGTTGTACGGGATTTGCTCTTTCGCACATCATCGACTGTGTGACGCACAGGGAGATGCTAAAGGAAAGACCCCGTCGTGCGAGTGCGCGGATGCTCTATGAATTGGCCAAACGCAATGATGAATGGACAGGCACTGCCTACGAGGGATCAAGCATTCGGGGAGCGATCAGTGGATTTTATCGCAATGGCGTATGCGTGGAGAACCCTGCGGACGGCTCGAACGCCGAATGGATTCTAACCTACGAAAGGGCAAAAGAGGCGCGGGAAACAAGGCTTGGATCCTACTACCGTTTACAGCCTGACCTGTCTGATTATCATGCCGCTTTAAACGATGTCGGTGCGATTTATGCGTCGGCTCAGATTCATCAAAACTGGAATAAACCCCTCAAAGGTCGCATCGAACCCAGCGGAGCGCCTGTGGGCGGACACGCCTTCGCGATTGTCGGCTACGATTCGGAAGGCTTCTGGATATTGAATTCCTGGGGCTCAACCTGGGGCGATGGGGGGATTGCCCATTGGCGGTACGAGGACTGGGCGGCGAGCGTCATGGACGCATGGGTTTTGCAACTCGGCGTACGGGCGCCAACTGCGTTTAGTGCCGCCCCGAAAAGTGCACCGTCCGCAATCTCGACGCCGCTGGTATCGTCCCCGCCTAACCGCGGAGACATCGTGGGACATTTCATCAATATCGATGACGGTCGCTATATTACCGGCGGCCGATACGGTTCCCCAACTGCCGGTGAGATGGGCGAAACTGTCCGGCGGTTGAGCAAGCGAGATTCAAATTCTGGCAAAGGCTACGATCATTTGGTGATTTACGCCCACGGCGGCCTGAACACCTTGGATGACGAGGCAAGGCGCATAGCGACATGGAAGCGGCACGATATTTTTGGCCGGAACCGAATCTACAATTTCCATTTGATGTGGGGGTCAGGTTTAGTCGACGAGGCCTTTGGTCCCCTGTCGGACATGCAGTCTGCGAGAGCTGCGGGTCTTATCGGCGACATCATCTTCGAGACCGGACCGGGAAAAGCGCTGGGCAGTCGTGCTTGGCGAAATATGAAGCAAGACGCGGTTGCCGCCTTCAGTGAAATTACAGGGTATAACGGCGGCTTCGTCGGCCCCGCCCCGCTGCTCGGTGGGCTAGACAAGGCCGAGCATCGTCCGATCGTGCATCTGGTCGGACACAGTGCGGGCTCCATCATACTGGGTCAATTTCTGGGTGCGCTTGGCCGGTTCAATTTAAAGAAATTTACTCTTGGCAGCATCCATCTGATGGCTCCAGCCTGCACCTCTGGTTTCTTCGATGAATTCTATGGCAATTACTTGAATGGAAACGGGGCGGTTGCACTAAAAGATAAAATTTATTTATACAATTTAAATAAAAAACTCGAACTATCTGATACTGTTGCTATCAATGGCATTGGGTATGGGAGATCGTTACTCCATTTAGTGTCACGTTCTTACGAAGAAATGCCAAACATGCCTCTCACGGGCATGGAATTATTCGCAGAAAATCTTCCGAAGTCCAAAAAACTTTCTGTAAATTATTCGAATAACGCCGCGACGAAATCAACCAGTCATGGCGGCTTTGATAATGATCCCGCTACGCTAACGACGATCATGTCTCATATAATTGGGGGCCCCGTTCCTAAACCGCCAAAAAAAGAAGAATTGCTCGGTTACTGAGAATCTTCCTTACGGATTATTCACAGAACCCCCGAAAATTCCTTGTCCACCGCCTGCAGCGTGTGTTCCGCCCACACCGCATCCCGCTCGGCCCGGGGCGCGTCGATCTCGTAGACGCCGCGCACGGCCGCCGGCCGCGCCGTCAGAAATACGATGCGGTCGGACAGTTGCAGCGCTTCCCTCAGATTGTGGGTGACCATCAGCGCGGTCGTCGGCCGGGCCGACCAGACCGTCATCAATAGCTCCCGCAGGCGGTTCGCGGTCATTTCGTCGAGCGAGACGAAGGGCTCGTCGAGCAGCAGCAGCGCCGGCTCGATGGCGAAGGCACGGGCGAGCGCGACCCTGCGCGCAAGGCCCAGCGACAGTTCGCCCGGATAGCGCGAGCGCATCTCATTCAGGTCGAGAATGGCAAAGAGATCGTCGAGATCGGCGCCGGCCTTCGCCTCGGGCAGCGCCAGCCGGACGTTCTGCTCGACCGTGCGCCAAGGCAGGAGCCGCGGCTCCTGGAAGACGGCGGCGACGCGGCCGTTCTCGTCGGGCAGGCGGACATGGCCGGAAAAGTCGGTGTCGAGACCGAGGATGATCCGCAGCGTCGTCGTCTTGCCGCAGCCGGACGGACCGATCAGCGTGGTGAAGCTGCCGGGCGGCGCCTGGAACGCGATCTCGGCGATCGCCCGCACTTCAGCACCGTCGACCGCGTGGAACGTCTTGTCGCGGACGAGGACGTCAAGCGGGCCGGATACGCCAGCGGGTGGAATAGGCTTCGAGCGGTTGGACAAGCAGGAACTCGATCAGGAGCATTATGGCGACGAAGGCCAGCGTGTAGGCGAGAATGGCGGCCACGTCGAACAGCTGGAAATACAGATAGATCTGGAAGCCGACGCCGTTCGAGCGGCCGAGGAGTTCGACCACCAGCGCGATTTTCCAGATCAGCGCGATGCCGGAGCGGGACGCCGCGGCGAAATAGGGCTGCAACTGCGGGAGCACCACATGGCGCATCGTCTTTGCCGGGCCGAAGCGGTAGACGGACGCCATCTCGCTGAGGTTGCGGTCGAGGGCGCGGGCGCCCTCGCGCATCGTCACGACGACGTTGGGGATCTTGTTGACGGCGATGGCGCCGATGGCGGCAGCCTCGTTGAGCCCGAACCAGATATAGGCAAGGACGATGACGACCAGCGCCGGGACGTTGAGGAACAGGATCACCCAGGGATCGAAGAACCGGTTGGCGTCGCGGTTAAGGCCGAGCGCAATGCCGATCGCCGCGCCGATCGCCATGGCGAGCACGAAGGATACGGCAACGCGAAACAGCGTCATCGCCAGATGAAAGAATAATTCGCCGGTCTTCGCGTCGCGCCAGAAGGCGTCGAGCACGGCGGGCGGCGCCGGCAGGGCGCGGCTGTCGGCGAAGACCGCCACGACCCACCACAGGACGAGCAATCCGGCCAGCGACAAGAGCGTCATCAGGGCCGGGCCAGCAGCGCGAGCCACGCGGCGGCGCCCGCTTGCCACGGCGGGACTGTCAGCCGCCATCGGCAAGGCCGGGCCAGTAGGTGCCCTCGGCCAGCTCCGTGGACGGTCCGACGAGCTTTTCTCCGCCGATCCCGGCAAGCAGCCGGTAGAGCGTCCTCGCATCGGCTTCTTCCTCCGCGGCACTGCGGGACGGGATGCCCTCGCGGTAGCGATCGCGCAGGGTTTGCAGCGTCTTCTCGTCCTCGGCCTTGGTCAGGGGGGCGACGATATCCCATTCCTCGTCGGATGATGCGAGCAGCGCTTTCGTCGCCTTGTCGGCGGCGAGGAAGCCCTCGATCGCCTTGGGTTTCTCTTCGGCGAAGCTGTCGTGAAACACCCAGCCGAGCGCCGCGACCGGACCCGACGTTCCCATCTGGATGGCCGCATCGGTCCCCGAAATCAGCGTGCGAAATCCTTCCGCCTCAAGGCGCGCGGCGTAGTGCCAAAAATTCAGGACGGCGTCGAGTTCACCGGACTGCGCCTTGGCCATGAGCAGCGGTGGCGCGCCGAAAACCACGTCGTTTTCGCTCGCCAGGTCGATCCCGTATTTCTTTTTGGCAAGCGCCTGGATCAGCAGCCAGTTCTTGTCGAGCGGCCCGCCGGCGACTCCGATTGTCTTGCCTTTCAGGTCGCCGAGAGACTTCATGTCGCTGTCACCGGCCACCATCATCGAGCCGACCGATGTCGAATAAGGCGCGAAGGTGAAATCCGCGCCGGCCGCCCGCAGGCGCGAGACCCAGAGCCAGTCGGAGACGATGATATCGACGCCGCCCGCCTGCAGCGCGACGTTGGAAGCATCCTCGCCGGCGAAGGGAACGATCTCCACATGGACACCGTTCGTTTCGTCAAGCCCGTTGCGGGTCATGGCGTCGAGCGCCCAGTTGACGGTGCCGTATTTGAGCACGCCGACGCGAATTTTTTCCTGGGCCATCGCGCCGGTCAAGAAAACCGCGAGCAGCAAGGCGGCGCCCAGCGCCGAGCGAAGCCAAGCCATGATGGCGATCCTCCCAATCATGTTTCTAACAATGCCCTGATCCGAGAGCATAGCACGTGCTGCCGGCGCGACGCGTCGACGCCAAGGATCGGGAAAATGTCCCCATCGCGACAGACGCGGCGTGTCAGGAACGCGCGTCGATCGCCTCGGCGATCTCGTCGGCCATCTTCAGCAGTCTTACGATCACCGGAACCGCGAGCGCGACGATCGAGCGGTCCTGTCCACGCGCTCGCTGGGCCTCGCGGACTTCCTCGACGATCGCCCCGACCGCCGGGATGAAGCGGATCGCCAGGGAGATCGCCAGGCTCACCTTGCCGACATCGAAACCGAAGCGGGCAAGGGGGCTGAGCGCTTTTTCGATCACCGCAACGAGGTCGGCCGTGCGTGTTGTCAGTGTGACCAGGGACGCGGCGAGGATCAGGGCGGCGAAACGCAGGACAAGAAGCAGCGCCGCGGAGAGGTCGACCAGCCAGAGCTGCGCCGCGAACAGGATGGCGAGAACCCAGAGAACCGGGCGGATCTGGGCGAAGGCGGCACGGGCCGGAATGCGTGCCAGCGCGTAGCCGGCAAGGACTATGACGAGCGCAATAGCCGCGAGCCACACGTCGTCGATGGCGAAGAGGACGGTTCCGAGGACGAGGAGGGCGATGAGCTTTAGCGACGCGCGGACACCGTGGACGGGGCTCGAACCCGGCCGGTAGAGACCCGCGATCACCCGACGATCCTTAGATAGGCCGCGATCGCTTCCTTCGGCGCGGCGTCGGTGATGAGTTTGCCCTCGTCGAAAACCAGCACCCGGTCGAAACCGGCGAGGAGATCGAGATCATGGGTGACGAGGATCACATGCTGATCCAGCGCAGCCACGGCGTCCATGACACGACGTGTGTTGCGCCGGTCGAGGAGTGTGGTCGGTTCGTCGAGGACGAGCCAGGCGGGTTCCAGAATCATGACGCCGGCCAGCGCCACCATCTGGCGTTCGCCGCCGCTGAGCTCGTGGACGAGCCGATCGCCAAAACCGTTCAGGCCGAAGCGGTCGAGGGTTTGCTCGACCTTGCCGGGAATGTCGGCGGCCGCGACACCGCGGCCCTTGAGCCCGAAAGCGAGATCCTCGCCGACGGTCGGGTAGACGATCTGATTGTCCGGGTTCTGAAAGACGAAACCCACCTGGCGGCGCACTTCTCGGCCCTTCGTCCGGGTGTCGAGCCCGCCGACGGCGACCTGCCCGGTGGTCGGCAGGATCAGCCCGTTGAGCAGTCGGGCGAAGCTGCTCTTGCCGGAGCCGTTGGCGCCGATGACCCCGATCCGCCGTTCCGCGAGCCGCAGGTCCAGATCGGCGAGGATCCGGCGCCCGGCACGCTCGAGCGAAACTCCGGCGAGCTCGATCATCGACCGCGGGGCTGCCGTCAGGCCCGGCCCGCGCGCACTCGCGAGGGGATCAGCGGGTAGGACCGCTTGACGGTCGTGATCACCCCGGCGGCGATGCCGGCCTTGATCAAATCACCCGGGATGAAGGCAGCCGAGGCAGTGAGGGCCGTCCAGAGCGGAATGTCGGCGACGGCGGCGACGACCGGGATGCCGATCGCGTAGAGAACGACGATGCCGCCGAAGACCGAGATCAGGAAGGCGCCGACAAAGCCGAGGCCGGTCCAGAAACGCTCGGTCAGCCAGCCGATGACATAGGCGGCGACGATCCAGCCAAACAGGAAGCCGGCGGTCGGGCCGGCGAATACGCCGATGCCGCCGCGTCCGCCCGACAGGAGCGGCAGGCCGATCGCCACCAGCACAAGGAAGAGAACCATCGACAGCGCGCCGCGCTTGGCCCCGAGGATGCCGCCGGCCAGCATGACACCCATCGACTGCGCGGTGATCGGCACGCCGAGGGCCGGGATCGTCAGCGGCGGGAACACCGCAAGGACGGCCATCAGAGCGGCGAAGAGGGCGATGTAGACGATGTCTTTGGTGGCCATCGGACGGGTGCCTTTGCTTCGGGTGGGCGGACGGGCGCGAGCGCGCCGTGTGGCGGCGAACGCCGCTTCCTCTGACCGGATCGGGCGGCAAAGGTCAATGTTCGGGAGGGCGCACAAGAAACCCATCGCAACGGCTTCCGGCGGGCGTTTGGCCGCCGCCTCAGGCCGCCTCGATATCGGTTTGGGCGAAGTCGTCGCCCTTGTAGAGTAGCGGAACGCGGTAATGCCTGGCGCAGGCATAGGCGAAGCAGTCGCCGAAATTCAGCGCGGCGGGGTGGCGGCCCTTGCCATAGCGCTCATAGGCTTCGACAGCGAGGGCGGTGGCTTCCGGCGGAATTGCTACCACTTCGATATCCAGTTTGCCCAAGACCTTGCGGACGGCGGCTTCGGCATCGATCGGTTGTTTATTTCGGATACGGCTTAACGCTGCGACCGTCTCCCAAACAGCTGTGGGCGATGTAAGGCATCCCGCAGTTTCGTCGATCCTTGAAGCGAAGTCGCGCGCCTCCGGTTCATCCGCAAGTATCGCGCAAAGCGCTGAGGCGTCGATGAACATCAATCGTCCTCGTAGAGACTGTCGATCCAAGCCTTATCCGCCGATGTGCCACCGGGACCAGCTTTCTCGCGCAGCTCTCGGACGAAACGCATGATTTCCTCGACCCGCGGAGAGGCCGGTCGCTCCACAGCCGAGCGTCCGATCTCATTCTCCAACGCCACGCGCACCGCTTCCGTCTTGCTGACACCTTTGATCGCGGCAAGTCGGTCGGCCAATTCGCCAACCTCACGGTCCTTGACGTAAAGAGGCATCGCGCAACTCCATCCAGCATGGGATATCCCAAGATAATCTTCGGATATCCCAGTGTCCAGCGGAGACGTCCGATGTGTCAGGTCACGTCAGCGTCCGGCGCACCGCGTCGGCCCAGCCGGCGAGCTTGTGCCCGCGGGTGACGGCGTCCATTCGCGGCTCGAAACGGCGCTCCAGGCGCCAACGCTCGGAAAAGCCGGACATGTCCGGCCACACGCCCGCCTTCTGCCCGGCCACCCAGGCGGCGCCGAGCGCCGTCGTCTCCAGCACCACCGGCCGGTCGACCGGCGCGTCGAGAAGGTCGGCGAGGCGCTGCATCGTCCAGTCCGACGCGACCATGCCGCCGTCGACGCGCAGGATCGTGTCGCTGGCGCCAGTCCAGTCCTTCTTCATGGCGGAGAGAAGGTCGGCGGTCTGGAAGCAGACGGCCTCGAGCGCCGCGCGGGCGATCTCGTTCGGACCGGTCTTACGGGTCAGGCCGTAGATCGCGCCGCGCGCCTCGGCGTCCCACCAGGGCGCGCCGAGCCCGGTGAAGGCCGGCACCATGTAGACGTCCTGGGCATCGTCCGCCTCGGCCGCCATCGGGCCGGTGCGGTCGGCGCGCTCGACGACGCCGAGCCCGTCGCGGAGCCATTGCACGGCGGCCCCGGCGATGAAGATCGAGCCTTCGAGGGCGAAGGCGGTCTTGCCGGACAGGCGATAGGCGATGGTCGTCAAAAGGCGGTTGGAGGATGGCACGCGGGTATCGCCGGTGTTGAGAACCGCGAAGCAGCCGGTGCCGTAAGTGGATTTCAGCATTCCCGGCGCGAAACAGGCCTGGCCGAGCGTCGCCGCGTGCTGGTCGCCGGCCATGCCGCAGACCGAAATTGCGGCGCCGAACAGCGATGTCTCGGTCACGCCGAACTGCGCGTCGCAATCCTTCACTTCGGGTAGAAGCGCGCGGGGTACGTTCAGTAGCTTGAGCAGGTCTTCGTCCCAAGCGTTCGCCTCGATGTCGAACAGCATGGTGCGGCAGGCATTGGTGGTGTCGGTCGCGTGGACTTTGCCGCCAGTGAGGCGCCAGAGCAGGAAGGTGTCGACCGTGCCGAAGGCAAGCTTGCCGGCCTCAGCCTTGGCGCGTGCGCCCTCCACATGGTCGAGCATCCAGGCGATCTTGGTGCCGGAGAAATAGGGGTCAACGATCAGACCGGTCTTTGCCGTGATCGCCGGCTCGGCGCCATCATCGACGAGCTTGCGGCAGATGTCGGCGGTTCGGCGATCCTGCCAGACGATGGCGTTGTGGATCGGCTTGCCGGTGGCGCGGTCCCAGATCAGCGCGGTCTCGCGCTGATTGGTGATGCCGATTGCGGCGATGTCGGAGGCCGAGAGCGAAGCGTCGGCGAGGGCGGTGCGGACCGTGGCGACGACTGAGCGCCAGATGTCTTCGGGATCATGCTCGACCCAGCCAGAGCGCGGAAAATGCTGCGGAAACTCTTCCTGGCCGACGCCGACGATGCGAAAGCCGTCGTCAAAGACGATCGCGCGCGACGATGTCGTGCCCTGATCGATGGCGAGGACGTATCCGGACATTTTGTCTCCCCCTGAGGCGTCACATCGTTTTCGAATAGCGGAAAGCCGGGACGAGCCCGGCTTTCCTTGTCGTTGCCGATTGGCCGTTTACTGGGCGGCCGGCTTCTCCGCGTCTGCATCCGCAGGTTTTTCCATCGCTGCGTCGGCCGGCGCGCTGGCCGGTTCTGCCGCGGGCGCGTCGCCGCTGGCCGCGTTGGCGTCGGCCCAGCTTTTGACCAGCTCGTCGTAGTTGACGGTCATCGGCTGTTCTTTTTCGTTCTCGATCTTGGGCTGAGGGGCGAGCGTGCCGTTCTTCTTGGCCTCCTCGACCCAATAGGCGAGATCATGCTCCTCGTTGAGCTTCGGGCCGATGTCGCCCTGGATCCCGGCGCGCTCGAGACGCTCCAGAATCTGCTCTTGCTCGGCGCAGAGCGAGTCCATGGCTCCCTGCGCCGTCTTGGCGCCGGAGGCTGCATCGCCGATCGCCTGCCACCAGAGTTGCGCCAGCTTCGGGTAGTCCGGCACGTTGGTGCCCGTCGGCGACCACTGCACGCGCGCCGGCGAGCGGTAGAACTCGATGAGACCACCAAGCTTCGGTGCCCGCTCGGTGAAGCTGGCGTCGCGGATCGTCGATTCGCGGGTGAAGGTCAGGCCCACATGACTCTTCTTCACGTCGACGGTCTTCGAGGTGACGAACTGCGCGTAGAGCCAGGCGGCCTTGGCGCGATCGACCGGGGTCGACTTCATCAGCGTCCAGGAACCGACGTCCTGGTAGCCGAGCTTCATGCCCTCTTTCCAGTAGACGCCGTGTGGCGAGGGGGCCATGCGCCATTTCGGCGTGCCGTCCTCGTTCACTACCGACAGGCCGTCCTTCACCATGTCGGCGGTAAAAGCGGTGTACCAGAAGATCTGTTGGGCGATCTCGCCCTGCGCCGGCACCGGACCGGATTCGGAGAATGTCATGCCCTGGGCGGCCGGCGGCGCATAGGCCTTCAACCAGTCGAGATATTTCTGGATGGCGTAGACAGACGCCGGGCCGTTGGTGTCGCCGCCACGGGCGACGCAGGAGCCGGTCGGTTGGTCTTTGTCATTGACGCGGATGCCCCATTCGTCGACGGGCTTGCCGTTCGGAATGCCCTTGTCACCATTGCCGGCCATCGACAGCCAGGCGTCGGTGAAGCGCCAGCCGAGCGAGGGATCCTTCTTTCCATAGTCCATGTGGCCATAGACTTTTTTGCCGTCGACGTCGCGACCGGTAAAGAACTCGGCGATGTCCTCATAGGCCGACCAGTTGACCGGAACGCCCAGATCGTAGCCGTACTTCTCCTTGAAGTCGGCCTTGTTTTTCTCGTCGTTGAACCAGTCGTAGCGGAACCAGTAGAGGTTCGCGAACTGCTGGTCAGGAAGCTGGTAGAGCTTGCCGTCGGGCGCGGTGGTGAAGGAGGTGCCGATAAAGTCGGCCAGGTCGAGGCCCGGATTTGTGACGTCCTTGCCTTCGCCGGCCATCCAGTCGGTCAGGCTGCGGGCCTGCTGGTAGCGCCAGTGAGTCCCGATCAGGTCGGAATCGTTGATGTAGGCGTCGTAGATATTCTCACCCGACTGCATCTGCGTCTGCAGCTTCTCGACGACGTCGCCCTCGCCGATCAAGTCGTGGGTGACCTTGATGCCGGTGATCGCCTCGAAGGCGGGCGCCAGCACTTTGGATTCGTATTCATGCGTGGTCAGCGTTTCCGAGGCGACCTTGATGTCCATGCCCGACAGCGGCTTGGCTGCGTCGACGAACCACTGCATTTCCGCTTCCTGACCGGCGCGGTCGAGGGTCGACATCTCCTTGATCTCGGCATCGAGGAATTTCTTGGCTGCTTCCATGTCGGCGAAAGCCGGCGCGGATGCGAGCGCGATGGCCAGCATCGCTGCCGAGCCCATCAGATGGCGTTTCATAGTCTTATACCTCCCAAAACAGGTGCCGGTCTTTTGTTATGGCGGAGCCGCGTCGACCGGTGGGACGCGGCGAGGCCGGATTCCGCCTCTCTAGACGAGGCGAAAGACGAGGATGAAGAAGACGGCGCATACGATCAGCGCGTACCAGAGCGACAGATCGGTGCTCCAGAGCCAGCCGAGGCAGATAAAGGCCGAGCCCAGCAGAGAAACGAACAGGCGGTCGCCGCGCGTCGTCTCGAAGCGCAGGATGCCGACGCGGGGACTGCCGCCGGGCGAGGCGTATTCCCAGACGCCCATGCCGGCGATCATGGCGAAGATCACCAGAAAGAAAGTCGCGGTCGGCCATGTCCAGGCCATCCATGAGAAATCCATCAAACCCTCCCCAGGGCGAAGCCCTTGGCGATGTAGTTGCGCACGAACCAGATGACGATCGCGCCGGGAATGATCGTCAGCGCGCCGGCTGCGGCCAGAACGCCCCAGTCCATGCCCGACGCCGAGACGGTGCGGGTCATGATCGCCGAGATCGGCTTGGCGTCGGTCACGGTCAGCGTCCGCGCAATCAACAGCTCCACCCATGAGAACATGAAGCAGAAGAAAGCGGCGACGCCGATGCCGCTGGCAATCAGGGGCGTGAAGATCTTGAAGAAGAAGCGCGGGAACGAGTAGCCGTCGATATAGGCGGTCTCGTCGATCTCCTTCGGAATTCCCGACATGAAGCCTTCCAGAATCCAGACGGCAAGCGGCACGTTGAACAGTGTGTGGGCGAGCGCCACCGCGATGTGCGTGTCGATCAGTCCGAAGGCCGAATAGAGCTGGAAGAAGGGCAGGGCGAACACCGCTGGCGGGGCCATCCGGTTGGTCAGGAGCCAGAAGAACAGGTGCTTGTCGCCGAGGAAGCGGTAGCGCGAAAAGGCGTAGGCGGCCGGCAGCGCCACCGCTACCGAGATCACCGTGTTCATGGCCACGTAGATGATCGAGTTGATGTAGCCCGAATACCAGGACGGGTCGGTGAAGATTACCGCGTAATTGGCGAGCGTCGGATTTGCCGGGAACAGCGTGACGCTCGACAGGATTTCCTGGTTGGTTTTGAAGCTCATATTGATGAGCCAGTAGATCGGCAGCATCAAGAACAGGATGTAGACGATCGGGATCAACGCCTTCCAGCGGAAGTGGCGTGTTCGTGCCCGCTCACGCGTCCTGAGCGCGGTTTCCGAATGGCTCGCTGCCGGCAGCACGCGGTGGGCCTCGTGGCCGGCGGTGGTGGTTTGATCGCTCATTCCGAAACTCCCGTCAGCGGCTTGTCGGCTCCGGCGTTGGTCATCACGGTGTAGAAGACCCAGGAGAGCGCGAGGATGATCAGGAAGTAGACGAGCGACATGGCGGCCGCCTCGCCGAGGTTGAACTGGCCGATCGCGAGCTTGACGAGGTCGATCGACAGGAAGGTGGTCGAATTGCCCGGACCGCCGCCGGTGACGACGAAGGGCTCGGTGTAGATCATGAAACTGTCCATGAAGCGTAAGAGCACGGCGATCAGCAGCACCCGGCCCATCTTCGGCAGCTGGATGAAGCGGAAGACGGCCCAGCGCGACGCGCCGTCGATCTTGGCGGCCTGATAATAGGCATCGGGGATCGACACGAGGCCCGCGTAGCACAGCAGCACCACGAGGCTGGTCCAGTGCCAGACGTCCATGACGATGACGGTGACCCAGGCGTCGAACGGATCGCGGACGTAATTGTAGTCGATGCCGAGCGCCGCGACCGAATAGCCGAGCAACCCGATGTCGGTGCGGCCGAAGACCTGCCAGATGGTGCCGACGACGTTCCAGGGGATCAGCAGCGGCAGCGCCATCAAGACGAGGCAGACGGAGACCCAAAAGCCTTTCTTCGGCATCGACAGCGCCACCAGAATGCCGAGGGGAATCTCGATCGCCAGGATGATTCCGGAGAACATCAGATTGCGGATCAGCGCGTCGTGGAATCTTGCCGAGGTCAGGATGTCCTGGAACCAGGATGTGCCGGCCCAGAAGAACTGGTTGTTGCCGAAGGTGTCCTGCACCGAATAATTGACCACGGTCATCAGCGGGACCACCGCCGAAAAGGCGACGAGCAGGAGCACCGGGAGGACCAAAAACCAGGCTTTGTTGTTCCAGGTCTTTTCCATGATCTGTCTCCCTATGCCCGCTCGACCAGCCAGGAATCGGCGTAAAGATTGAGCGCGTCGGGCGCGAAGCGAACGGCCGGGTCCGCCGGAATGCTGGCGCCTTCCGGCACGATGGCGCTCAGTCGCGTGCCCGCCAGCGTCGCCCGCACGATGCGCTCCGAGCCGACATCCTCGACCTTCTCGACCGTGACGGGGATGCCGTCGTTTCTGCCGACGATCTCGACGAATTCCGGCCTGATGCCGAGTTCGGTCTTCTGGCCCGAATGGAACCCGATCGGGTTGCCGGGAAGGGCGATGCGGATGTCGGAGATGACGGCCTCGCCGCCCTCCATCCGGCAGGGCAGGACGTTCATGCCGGGCGAGCCGATGAAATAGCCGACGAAAGTATGTTTCGGCCGCTCGAACAGCTCTTCCGGCGTACCGATCTGGACGACCTCGCCGTCATACATGACGACGACCTTGTCGGCGAAGGTCAACGCCTCGGTCTGGTCGTGAGTGACGTAGACCATGGTCATCTGGAACTCGCGGTGCAGCTGCTTCAGTTCCGAGCGCAACTGCCACTTCATATGCGGATCGATGACGGTCAGCGGCTCGTCGAACAGGATCGCGTTGACGTCGGAGCGCACCAGGCCGCGCCCGAGCGAGATCTTCTGCTTTTCGTCGGCGGTCAGGCCGCGAGCCTTGCGGTCGGCCTTCGCTTCCAGACCGATGCGGCGGATCATGTCCTCGACGCGGGTCTTGATCTCGGCGGCCGGAACCTTGCGGTTCTTCAAGGGGAAGGCGAGGTTCTGGCGCACCGTCATGGTGTCGTAGATCACCGGAAACTGGAACACCTGGGCGATATTGCGCGCCTCGGGCGTCAGTTCGGTGACGTCCCGGTCGTCGAAATAGACGTTCCCCTCAGAGGGCGTCAGCAGTCCGGAGATGATGTTGAGCAGCGTGGTCTTGCCGCAGCCGGACGGACCCAGCAGCGCATAGGCGCCGCCATCCTCGAAGGCGTGGTCGACCTCGCGGAGCGCGTAGATGCCGGCGTCGCCCAGCGCTCGCGAATAGGCGTGGCGGATATGATCGAGACGGATGCGAGCCATGAACGTCTCCTCAAGCCGCTTGTCGCGCGGACGCGGACGTGGCGTTGCCGTGTTCGTCGAAGATCAGGATTTTCGCCGGATCGAAGGACAGGCGAATATGATCGCCGGGTTCGATGCGGCGGACTCCATGGACGAGGGCAATGATGCTGTTGTCGCCGACATCGGCGTGGACGAAGGTTTCCGAGCCGGTGACCTCGGTCAGGACGACCCGCGCCTCGAAGCCGCCGTCGCCGGCCTCGAATGCCAGATGATGCGGCCGGATGCCGCCGCGATAGGCGCCATCCGGAAGGGCGGAAAAAGCGGGTCCGGCATCGAAGGCGACGCCGTTCGGCGAGGCGAAGCGTGTGCCGGTCTTGACGAAATCCATGACGTTGAGCGGCGGATCGGAGAAGGTTCGCGCCGTCAGCAGGTCGTGCGGCTGGCGGTAGATCTCGGTGGTCTCGCCGAACTGGGTGACGCGGCCTTTCGACATCGTCGCGGTGCGCCCGCCCAAGAGCAGTGCCTCATGCGGCTCGGTCGTCGCGTAGACGAAGATCGCGCCCGTTTCGGCGAAAATTCGCGGCAATTCTTCGCGCAATTCCTCGCGCAGCTTGTAGTCGAGATTGGCGAGCGGCTCGTCGAGCAGAACCAGTTCAGCGTTCTTGACCAGAGCGCGGGCCAACGCCGTGCGCTGTTGCTGACCGCCGGAGAGGTTGAGCGGCGTGCGGTCGAGAAACGGCGTCAGCTTCATCAATTCGGCGGCCTTGTGCACCGCCGCCTCGATCTCGGCCTTGGAATGACCGGCGATCCGCATCGGCGAGGCGATGTTCTCGTAGACGGTGAAGGAGGGGTAGTTGATGAACTGCTGGTAGACCATGGCGACGTTGCGTTTGCGCACGGGAACGCCGGTCACGTCCTTGCCGTCCATCAGGATGTGGCCAGAGGTGGGGACGTCGAGGCCCGCCATCAGGCGCATCAGGCTGGTCTTGCCGGCGAGCGTTGGACCGAGCAGCACATTGAGCGAGCCACGCTCGAGGGTCAGCGATACGTCGATGATGTGTTTTTCGCCGCCGACGCTGCGGCTGACGTTCTGCAATTCGAGCAAATTGCCCTCCCAGGCGGCTGCTATTCGGCCGCTTTGCGCCAGTCAGCTTTTCGATTCTTCATGTGTTCGGCAAGCCTTGATTGCTGGTTCCCGTCAAACCGAAGGCCGAGCTTCGTGCGGCGCCAGAGAATGTCCTCCGCCGTCCTCGCCCACTCGTTCAGGACGAGCCAATCGACTTCGGCCTCATGGAGCCCGTGACCGAAATCCAGCCCCAGCGCGCCGGGCCGAATGAACTTGCGGATGTCGGTGCCGTAGCCGCGCGCCAGACGCCGAACGGTGCGTGCATCGAGTTCCGGAACGGAGCGTTGCAATTCCTCTTCCAACGCGGCCAAGCCATCCACCGGAAAGTCGCCGCCGGGCAGCGGCTTGTCGCCGGTCCAGCGCGTTCCCCTGGCGCCGAGGCGGCGTTCGATCTTCTCCAGAACCTCCTCGGAGAGCACCCGATAAGTGGTGATCTTGCCGCCGAAACCGTTGAGAACCGCCGGTTCGTCCTTGTCGCCCTCGACCTTCAGGACGTAGTCGCGCGTGGCCTCCTGCGCCTTGGATGCGCCGTCGTCGAAGAGCGGGCGCACGCCTGAATAGGACCAGACGATATCGTCGGCAGCCAACGGCCGTTTGAAATATTCGCTGGCGGCGGAGAGGAGATACTGGGTTTCCGCCTCGGTGATCGCCGCGTCGGCCGGATCGCCATCGAAATCCTGGTCGGTCGTGCCGACGAGGGTGAAGTCTTCCTCATAGGGGATCGTGAAGATGATCCGCCCGTCGGCGTTCTGGAAGATATAGGCGCGGTCATGGTCGTAGAGCTTGCGGGTGACGATGTGGGAGCCTTGGACAAGGCGGATGTTGTGGGCCTCGTTCTGGCCCATCGCGGCCTGGATGATCGCGTCGACCCAGGGGCCGCCGACATTGACGAGGAAGCGGGCCGAGACCGTGTAGGTCCGGTCATCGTCCTGGTCGGCCAAGGTGATCTGCCAAAGGCCGGCCTCGCGACGGGCCTCTAGCACCTTGGTTCGGACCATGATGTCGGCGCCGCGCGCCGCTGCGTCTCGGGCGTTCAGGACGACGAGACGGGCGTCGTCGACCCGGGCGTCGGAATATTCAAAACCCTTGTGGAATTCGTCCTTCAGCGGCGCGCCCATAGGTCCGTCGAGATCGACCGTCGTCGTCGCCCTCAGCTTCTTGCGGCCGCCGAGATGGTCGTAGAGGAACAGTCCGAGCCTCAGCAGCCATGCCGGCCGAAGCCCGGAATGGTGCGGCAGGATGAAACGCAGCGGCCGGATGATGTGCGGTGCGATGCCCCACAGCACCTCGCGCTCCATCAGCGCATGGCGCACAAGACTGAATTCATAGTGTTCGAGATAACGCAAACCGCCATGGACCAACTTGGTCGACCAGGAGGAGGTGCCGGAAGCCAGATCGTTCATCTCGGCCAGGCCGACCCGATAGCCACGACCCGCCGCGTCGCGGGCGATGCCGCAGCCGTTGATGCCGCCACCGATGATGAAGACGTCGTAGTCCAGAAGAGCCTCCCCAGGCTTCGCGTTGCAACATTCAAGTTGCGATTGCGAACAACGAGAAGGTTATTACGAAACCAAACCGAAGGTCAAACGAAAATTAACTAAGGGAAGGCCTGTTTCGATCGCCGACGTGCGGGGCGGTTTCGATCAAGCGCACATCGTTGTCGCGGCAGATGCGGTGGATGGAGGCGGGGGCGATGTCGGTGACGAAGGTGTTCATCTGGTCGAGGTGGCCGATGCGCACCGGCGCGCTGCGCTCGAACTTCGACGAATCCGACGCCAGGATCACATGACGGGCGTTGGAGATGATCGCCTGGGCGACGCGCACCTCGCGGTAGTCGAAGTCGAGAAGCGACCCGTCGGCATCGATCGCCGAGACGCCGATCACGGCGAAGTCGACCCGGAACTGGCGGATAAAATCGACCGCTGCCTCGCCGACGATACCGCCGTCGGAGCGGCGCACGACGCCGCCGGCGATCACCACCTCCATCTCCGGATAGGGCCGCATGGCCGTGGCAACGTTGATGTTGTTGGTGATCACCATCAGCCCGGCGTGGCGAAGGAGGGCGTGGGCGACCGCTTCGGTGGTGGTGCCGATGTTGATGAACAGCGAGGCCCGGTCGGGAATGAGATCGGCGACGGCCTTGCCGATCGCCGCCTTTTCCTCGGCCGCGATTGTCCGCCGCGCATTATAGCCGACATTCTCCACGCCGGAGGAGAGCACGGCGCCGCCGTGCACACGGGACAATAGCCGCTGCTCGCAAAGCTCGTTCAGATCCTTGCGGATGGTCTGCACCGAAACGCCGTAGTGCCCCGCCAGTTCGTCGACGGAGACCCGGCCCGAGCGCTTGGCGCCCTCGAGAATCTGCATCTGGCGATCGGACAACATGGTGGATCCCTCCCAAGACGGAAGGGATCATGGGAAAAACGAAACTAAAACGCAAGAAACGAAAGAGCTACCGCTCTATCCCGAGGTCGGTTGATGTCTCGCTGGATAGTCCATCGGGAACTCCATGCAGCCACGATGATAGGGAAACCGGGCCCGTTGCAGCGGATCCGGCCCTGTGAAAATCAACCGCGTTCGAAATGCGACCGGGCTGGCGCCGACGAGATATCCGCGCAGAGGTTTCTCGTCCGGCACGAACATCGGGATATCCAAATAGCGTCGCGGGTCCCGGACCCATGATGGAATGGAAAGCTGCCAGCGCCGGGCAAGATGTTCCGCTGCTCCTCCCAGAAAGGCGTCGGTTCGCGTATCGCCTAGGAAGCCCGGATCCTCGGAGAGGAGAGCGGACTGACGTTCGCATTCGCCGTCTGCGGCATAAAACGTATCGAGAAACTCGCGAAGGTGGTGCCGCCACGCGGCGTCTTCGCGGGTGCGGCGGGCGACTTCCTTGATGGTCCGTGGTCTCATCAAGTTAGCCTCCCGGATCGAGGACACGCGCAAACCGCCCGGCAGCAAGGGGCGCTGGCGCATCGTCATGAATGCTTGCATAGAGAGCGTGGAGTTGCGCTTCGTCGGTGATCCCGAGATGCGACGCCAGCGCTCTCGCATCCTCCATATCCCGCTCGTCCCGATCGAGACTGCGGAGGGCGTGAAGCTTCATTGCCAGCAGATAATGCGGTTTGGCGAGCAAGACGCGGAGGCCGGGATTGGAACCGGTCGGATATGTTCCGGAGATCTCGAACAGGCTGTCCTCTTCATGCAGGGGCGTAAACATGCCGACTGCATTGTTGAGCCAGTCGACGTCGAGCCCCATGTGCTCGGCAACCGATTTGACCGATGGCGCGAGGGCAGCCTCGTCGTAGCCTTCCCGGACTACGGCATCGACATCTTCCGTCGAGCGCCGCCACTCGAACTGCAGCATGATCGCACTCCCGCCGTAGATCGCCAGTTCCACGAAAACACCGCGCCGGGATAGATCCCGGCCGAGACGATCAAGCGCCTCAATCAGCCGGCTGCGATCCAAATGTTCGTTCATTTCGTCCTACGCGTTTCCACTTCGATCGCGCGCCACGATATCACGCCGGGAGCAATCGCGCCCAGAAGCGGAAAAATGCCGATGTCGGTCACGCTCGTTGAGCAACGAGGTTCCCATGCGCCGCTTGTTTTTGCGGTGATGCGCCGATGTTCCGCAGACGCCGGCGGGGAGACGGACTGCCCGACGCGCCGAAATCGCTGCGGCCTCAGATCGCCGTGCGGTCCGCCTCGGCCAGGTAGATTTCGCGTAGCCGCCGCGCCACCGGCCCCGGCGCGCCGTCGCCGAGCGTCACGCCATCGATTTCCACCACCGGCAGCACGAAGGCGGATGCCGAGGTGATGAAGGCTTCCTTCGCCCGCTTGGCTTCGTCCAGCGTGAAGCTGCGCTCCTCGATCCGCAGGCCGTCCTCCTCCGCCATTCGCAACACGGCGGCGCGGGTGATGCCGTGCAGAATCGCATGGGACAGGGCGCGGGTGACCAGCGCGCCGTCCTCGGTCAGGATATAGGCGTTGTTGGACGTGCCCTCGGTCACCATACCGTCCTCGACCAACCAGGCGTCGTCAGCGCCTTTCGCTTTGGCTTCCGTCTTGGCGATCGAGGGATAGAGCAGCTGCACGGTCTTGATGTCGCGGCGAGCCCAGCGCAGATCCGGCACCGACGCGATCTTGATGCCGGTGCGCGCGGCGGGCTTGTCGCGCAGCCCCATCGCCTGGGTGAACAGGACCAGCGACGGCTTGGTCTCTTCCGGCGGAAACAGGAAGTCGCGGTCGGCGGCGCCGCGCGTCACCTGCATATAGACCATGCCTTCGTCGATGCCATTGCGCTTCACCAGCTCCCGGTGGATCGCCAGGAGTTCCGCGTCGCTGGCCGGGGTCGCCATCTTGAGCTCCGACAGCGAACGCTCGAGGCGCTTCATGTGGGCGGCGAAGTCGACGAGCTTGCCCGACAGGACGCTGGTCACCTCATAGACCGCGTCGGCGAACAGGAAGCCACGGTCGAAAACCGAAATCTTTGCCTCTTGTTCCGGGAGGTAATCGCCATTGACGTAGACGGTGCGGCTCATGCCAAACTCCGGGCCGGATGTTGCGTTGCCCGCTCCATACGACAGGGCGGCGGGGCAGGGAAGGTCGTCGCACGATATCGCCGTTAGGCGGAGTCCTCTCACTGGGGCTTTCGCAGGTCCAGCGACGTGCTAATTCATCATCGACGGCACCGGCGGCGACGGATGATCGAGTCGGGCCAGCGAAACCGGAGGAGAGATTCTTGGACATTGGACAGACGACGCCGGCGATCGTGTCGGGTGCGGGATCGGGGCTTGGCCGTGGCACGGCGCGGGCGCTCGCGGCGATGGGCGCGAAGGTCGCCGTGCTCGACGTGAACGAGGAGGGCGGTCGCGCGGTCTCCGAGGAGATTGGCGGCCTGTTCATCAAGTGCGACGTGTCCGATCCGGGCGCAGTGGCCGACGCCGTGGCCAAGGCCGTCGAGGCGCACGGAGCGCCGCGAATCGTGGTCAATTGCGCCGGCATCGCCGTCGGCCGCAAGACGGTGTCGCGCGGCGAGGCGCACGATCCGGCGCTGTTCCGGAAAGTGATCGCCGTCAATCTCATCGGTACGTTCAACCTCTCGTCCCAGGTGGCGCTGAGGATGTCGGAGGCCGAACCGCTGAACGCGGACGGCGAGCGCGGCGTCATCGTCAGCACGGCCTCGGTCGCCGCCTTCGATGGGCAGATGGGGCAGATCGCCTATGCCGCCTCCAAGGCCGGTATCGCGGGGATGACGCTGCCGATGGCGCGCGACCTCGCCAAGTCCGGCATTCGGGTGATGACCATCGCCCCCGGTATCTTCGAGACGCCGATGCTCGCCGGTATGCCGGAGGATGTGCAGGCCTCGCTCGCCGCCTCGATCCCGTTCCCCTCGCGGCTCGGCACGGCGGAGGAATACGCCAAGCTCGCTATCCACGTCGTTGAGAACCCGATGCTGAACGGCGAGACGATCCGCCTCGACGGCGCGATCAGGATGCAGCCCAAATAATCGACTATCGGCCGGACGCGATCGCGAGGCCGGCCCATAGACCTGCCACACGGGCGAGCGGTGCTCGTCCTGGCTCGATTCAGCGGGAGATAACCCATGAGCGAAACCGACATCGTCCTTCAACGCCGCGAGGGCCGCGTCGCGATCCTCACCCTCAATCGTCCCAAGGCGCTGAACGCGCTGAACAGCGCGGTCATGCGCCAACTGGTCGAGCTGACCGGCTCGCTCGACCGCGATCCCGAGGTTGGCGCGATCCTGATCACCGGCTCGGAAAAGGCCTTCGCTGCCGGGGCCGACATCAAGGAAATGGAAGACCGCTCGGCGATGGAGATGATGCTCGCCGACTGGTTTGCCGAATGGGAGGCGCTGGAGCGGGTGCGCACGCCGATGATCGCGGCCGTCGCCGGCTTCGCTCTCGGCGGCGGATGCGAGCTGGCAATGATGTGCGACCTCATCGTCGCGGCCGACAGCGCCAAGTTCGGTCAGCCGGAGATCAAGCTCGGCATCATTCCCGGCATGGGCGGCTCCCAGCGCCTGACCCGCGCGGTCGGCAAGTACAAGGCGATGGACATGATCCTCACCGGCCGAATGATCGGCGCCGAGGAGGCCGAGCGCATCGGCCTCGTCTCGCGGTTGGTGCCGGCGGACAAGCTGATGGAGGAGGCGCTCGGCGCGGCAACGACGATCGCGGACTTCTCCAAGCCGGCGACGATGACCGCCAAGGAAGCGACCAACCGGTCCTTCGAGGTCGGTCTGCGCGAGGGACTCCTGCACGAGCGCCGGATTTTCCATGCACTGTTCGCTGGCGGCGATCGCAAAGAAGGCATGGCGGCTTTCCGCGAGAAGCGGCCGGCGACGTTCCGACACGGCTGACAGCGGGTCTGCGGCAACGGTTTGCGAGGGAACGGGTGTCGCGGTCGTAACCCGGCACAGGCCAGATGAAAAAGAACCCCGGCGCCGAACGCCGGGGTTCTGTCACTGTCGGATGCCGCGGGCAGAGCCCGCCGACCGTCTTACTTGGTCGTGGTTTCGCCTGCCGGGTCGGCCGGCTTCTCGGCATCTGCGCCGTCCGCAGGCTTCTCGCCTTCCTTGGACATGCTTTCCATGCCCTCTTTCATCTTGTCGTCTTTCATCATCGCGCCGCCGGCATCGGCGGTCTCGACGTAGTCGTACTTGCCGTCCTTCCACTCGTAGAGGACGTAGCCCGGCAGGGTCACGTCACCCTTGTCGTCGAACTTCAGATCGCCAATCACAGTGGTGAAATCGCTGGAATTGAGCGCCTCGACGACGGGGTCGTAGTCGGTAGAGCCGGCTTTGGTCACCGCGTCCGCCCAAGCCTGGATCGCCGCGTAGGTGTAGAGCACGTAGCCCTCGGCGGTCTTGCCCTGCTTCTCGAGCTCGGCGACGACCGGAGCGGCCGCCTCGTTCTTGCGCGGGTCCGGGGAGAAGGTCATCAGCGTGCCCTGGCCGGCATCGCCGGTGATCGCCCAGTACTCGTCGCTGACCAGCGCATCGCCGGACATCAAGATGGTGTCCATACCCTGCTCGCGCATCTGACGCGCCATCAGACCGGCTTCGGTATGATAGCCGCCGACATAGACGAGGCCGACGCCGGCTTCCTTCATCTTGGTGACAAGGGCCGTGTAGTCCTTTTCGCCGGCGGTGTAGGACTCCACGAGAACCGGGGTCTTGCCGGCTGCCTCGTAAGTCTTCTGCGTCTCGTCGGCCAAGCCCTTACCATAGGCGGTCTTGTCGTTGATGATCGCGACCTTGAGATCCGGGAAAGTCTCGGCGATGTAATTGCCGGCAACCTCACCCTGCTGGTCGTCACGGCCGCAGACGCGGAAGATGCCGCCACCGGGACGCTTGTCGGTGAAATCGGGATTGGTCGAGGCCGGCGAGATCTGCACGATCTGCTCGTCATTATAGACCTGGCTGGCCGGGATCGAGGAACCCGAGCAGAAGTGACCGGCGACGAAGGGCACGCCCTGCGAGGCAAACTGGTTGGCGACCGCGACGGCCTGCTTCGGGTCGCAGGCGTCGTCGCCGACGGACAGTTTCAGCATTTCGCCGTTGACGCCGCCCTTGGCGTTGATATCGGCGACGGCTTGCTCGGCGCCGGTGCGCAGCTGCTCGCCGAAGCTGGCGTACTGGCCGGTCATGGGGCCGGCGACGCCGATGGTGATCTCGGCGTAGGCCGCGCCCGCGAAGACGAGGTTGAGCGCTGCGCCCGCCAGAAGTATTTTCTTCATGAGAATCTTCCCTGTTTATTCTTTGAGGCGGCCAGAAGGCCACGGAGATGCAATGTGCATCCCCTCCTGGCGGGGATTAAAGACCGGATCGGCCGGCGTTGGAATAGCGCCGGCCTAAAAATTCAAAGATGCTGAATCGCGGAGCAGACCGATCAGTTTTCGTGGCGCACAACGCCGTATTGCCGGCTCATTTGCCGAGTGCGCACGAAACTGCGCCCGGCGGCCGCAAAAGCGAACAGCACGATGTAATCGATAAGCGCATAGTAGAACGCGACGCCGAAGGTCGCGGGCGGCAGAAAGAAGGTCCCGCCAAACAGGCTGAAATGAATAAAGCGGACCGCAATGGTCAGAAGCAGGACATAGAACGCCATCAGACCCCAGCCGCTCCAGGTCAGAGCTGTCGACCGCCCGATCATCCAGGCGCCGCCGCCGCCCAGAATTACCGTGACGAACAGGAATTCACCGATCGCGACTTCCCAGAGCAAGGACATTTCGGGCGCCATCAGTGTGCTCCTCCCTCGAGATAGGCGCTGCGAACCTCCTCGCGGGCGAGTAGCTCCTTCCCGGTGCCGGTCATGGTGATCGTGCCGTTGACCATCACGTAGCCGCGATGGGCGAGGCGCAGGGCATGGAAGGCGTTCTGCTCGACGAGAAAGACCGTCAGGCCCTCGTTGCGGTTGAGTTCGCGAATGACCTCGAAGATCTGCTTGACGATCAAAGGGGCGAGGCCGAGCGAGGGCTCGTCCAGCAACAGCAGCTTCGGCCGGCTCATCAGCGCCCGTCCGATCGCCAGCATCTGCTGCTCGCCGCCGGACAGGGTGCCGCCACGCTGGCCGCGGCGCTCTTTGAGGCGCGGAAACAGCTCGAAGACCTTGCGCAAATCGTCGTCGAAAAAGGAGTCGTCCTCCAGGATCGCGCCCATCTGGAGATTCTCCATCACCGTCATGCGCCCGAACACCCGGCGCCCCTCGGGCGACTGGGCGATCGACTTGGACATGATGGTATGGGTCGGCAGATGGGTGATGTCCTCGCCGCGGTAGACGATCTGGCCCTCGCGGGCGCGCGGATTGCCGCAGATCGTCATCATCAGCGTCGATTTTCCGGCGCCATTGGCACCGATCATCGTAACGATCTCGCCTTCGTAAACGTCGACATCGACCCCCTTGAGCGCCTGGATCTTGCCGTAGAAGGTCTGAAGGCCACGGATCGTCAGCAACGGTTCGGCCGTCGGCTGCGTTTCGACAACGGCGCTCATGTGGCGCCTCCCTGAGGGCTTGCGGGCGCGGCGTTGGCGGGCCCTTTCTTGATGTGAAGGTCTTCCTCGATCGCGTCGACCTCCTCGTCATCGACGCCGAGATAGGCCGCGATGACCTTCGGATCGTTGCGGACCTTGTCGGCCGAACCGTCCGAAATCTTCTTGCCGTAGTCGAGGACGATGATGTGATCGGAAATTTCCATGACCACGCCCATGTCGTGCTCGATCAGCAGAACCGACACGTCGTGCTCGTCACGAATATATTTCAACAACGTGTTGAGCTCGGCGGATTCGCGCGGATTAAGGCCGGCGGCCGGCTCATCGAGGCACAGAAGCGACGGATCAGTGCACATCGCGCGGGCGATTTCCAGCCGACGCTGGGCACCGTAAGGAAGATCCGACGCCGGATCGTCCGCCCGATCGAGCAGGTTGGTATGACGCAGCCAATCGACGGCCTTGTCCTTGGCGGCGGCCGCGGCGCGGCGGTAGCCGGGCAGGCCGATCAATCCGCCGATGGTGAAGTTGGAGGCGTCCATCAGCTTGTTGTGCTGGGCGACGAGCAGGTTTTCCAGCACCGTCATGCCGCCAAACAGGCGGATGTTCTGGAACGTCCGCGCGACCCCGGCGACCTCGGTGATCTTGAAATCGGCCATGCGCTCGAGGAGAAAGATCGAGCCGGATTCTGCGTCGATATACTGCCGGCCGCTATCAGTGAGTTCGCGGACCTTCGCCTCCGGGATGCCGCGGCCGCGGCGCAGCGCGATGCGCCCTTCGGTCGGCTTGTAGAAGCCGGTGACGCAGTTGAACACCGTGGTCTTGCCGGCGCCGTTCGGACCGATCAGGGCGGTGATGTCGCCGCGGCCGACGTTAAAGGACAGATCATCGACGGCGGTGAGACCGCCGAAGCGCATCGTCAGATGCTCGACCGTGAGGACCGGGTCGACCGACCAGCGTTCGCTTTCCGTCAACATCAGTGACCCTCGCCCTGGGCGACAAGATCGGCGCCGATCTTCTTCTTTTGTTTATAGAAAACCGACGGCGAGCGAGACGAAATCAGGCCGCGCGGCTTCCACACCATGATCCCCACCATCGCCAGGCCGAAGATCAGCATCCGGTACTGGGTGGGATCGAAATCGCTGCCGAACACGGCCTGCAGGGCCGTCAGGTTTCGCAGGAGTTCGATGCCGCCGATCATCACCACCGAGGCGATGACCACGCCGAGCTGCGAGCCGAGACCGCCCAGCACGACGATGGCCAGCACGATTGCCGATTCGATGAAGGTGAAACTCTCGGGGGAAATGAAGCCCTGGCGCGCGGCGAAGAACGAGCCGGCGAAGCCGCCGAACATCGCGCCGGTGGCAAAAGCCGTCAGCTTGACATTGACAGTATTGATGCCGAGCGAGCGACAGGCGATCTCGTCCTCGCGCAACGCTTCCCAGGCGCGGCCGACGGGCAGTTTGCGTAGCCTCAGGGTCACCAAATTGGTGATCAGTGCCAGTGCGAGAATGATATAATACAGGAACACGAAGCGCTGCACCGAGCTATATTCGAGGCCGAAGAAGTCCGAGAAGGAGCCCTCACCGCGCGAAAATTCGAGACCGAAAAGGGTCGGTTTCGGGATGCCTAGCAGGCCGTTCGGTCCGCCGGTGAACTCGTACCAATTGAGCAGCACGATACGGATAATCTCGCCGAAGGCGAGCGTCACGATCGCCAGATAGTCACCGCGCAGGCGTAGCACCGGGAAGCCGAGCATGACGCCCCACATCGCCGCGAACAGCCCGGCCATCGGCAGGCAAACCCAGAAGCCGAGGCCGAAATTCGTCGACAGCAACGCGAAGGAATAAGCGCCCACCGCATAGAAGGCGACGTAGCCGAGATCGAGCAGGCCAGCGAGACCGACCACGATGTTCAGGCCCCAGCCCAGCATGACATAAGTGAGGATGAGGATGGCCAGGTCGAGGAGATAGCGGTTCTGGCTCGGCAGGAAGGTGTCGAGCAGGAAGGGCAGCGTGAAGGCGACAAACAGCAGGAGGATACCGAACACTTTGCCGAGAGGGATACCTCCGACAGCAGAAGAGGTGGCCTTGGTCCGTTTGAAATAGCCGCTGATCGGCCGCTCGGCCTTGAACAGGAAGTAGGACAGCACGAACCGCCCGACGAAGGCGATGGCGATCCAGCTGAGCCACAGCATCGGCCGGGCGAGGAGGTCGAGACCGCCCGTCGCGATGTCGCTGCGAAAGGCGAGAAAGATCAGCGTCAGCCCGGCGACGATCGCCGCTGTGATGCCCGCCTCCTTCAGCGAGGCGACAAGGCGACTGTCGCTTTGCGGTGCCTCTACGAAGGGGGGCTCGCCGCGTGCTGCCTCGCGGCGCTCTTCGGATTCGCGCTCGGCGCCTTCCGGGCGATTGGAGAGGGTCGATGCGGTCGGGTCGGCCATCGTCTCAGACCTTCTCGACTTCCGGCCGGCCAAGCAGGCCGGACGGCATGAAGATCAGGACGATCGCGAGAATGGAAAAGGCCGCGACGTCCTTGTACTCGACCGAGAAATAGCCCGACCAGAATGTTTCGATCAGGCCGATGGCCAAACCGCCGAGCATGGCGCCCGGCATCGAGCCGATGCCGCCGAGAACTGCCGCGGTGAAGGCTTTCACGCCGGCGACGAAGCCGATGTAGAAGTCGATGACGCCGTAATAGAGCAGGTACATCATGCCGGCGACGGCGGCGAGGGTGGCGCCCATTACGAAGGTCAGCGAAATCGTCCGGTCGACATTGACGCCGAGCAGCGAAGCCATCTTCTGATCCTGCTCACAAGCCCGCTGTTGCCGTCCGAGCGATGTGCGCGAAATGATCAGCGAGAATACCGCCATCAGGACGATGGTCGTCGCGATGATGATGATCTGCATGTAGGAAATCTGCACCGCGATGGCGCCGGGACCGTCGAGCAGGGTGATTCCGCCTTGGATCTGCGGCGGCAGCGGCTTGACCCGCGCGCCCTGCGTGATCTGGACGAAGTTCTGCAGGAAGATCGACATGCCGATGGCGGTGATCAGCGGCGCCAGCCGGAACGAGCCGCGCAACGGCCGATAGGCCACCCGTTCGATGGTCCAACCCCAGAGCGCCGTGAGAAGCATGGCCACGGCCAGCATGATCACCAGCACCAGCGGCAGGAAGGTGATGCCGATCGCGGCGAGCAGGAGGAACGTGGTGAGCGCGATAAAGGAGCCAAGCATGAAGATCTCGCCATGGGCGAAATTGATCATGCCGATGATGCCGTAGACCATCGTATAGCCGATGGCGATCAGGCCGTAGATCGACCCGAGAGTGATCCCGTTGATCAACTGCTGGAGAAAATATTCCATTGTCCGCCCGTGTTCCGGTGCTGGGTTCGCCGTTTCCGGCCGACGCATCGAGCTGTCAGGAACGCCGCGCCGCAAGCCATGATCAATTCCATAGCAACGCCACGTCCGCAAGCCTCGGCGACTCGTGGCGGCAAAGTTGTCCACCTCATGCACAGTCATGATGTCGCGGTTTGATCAGAACGCAGCAGCGGCACGTCCACCGCGATGTTCAGATGGTCGGCGAGCGGGGTGCGGACCGGTTTCCATCGAAATCGTTGGCTGCGGTCGCTTCAGGCTCGACCGCGCCGCGCGATTCCAGCCATCTGGCGATCATCCACCAGCCGACCGCCCAGGCCGCGCCCGCCGTCCAGCCGGCCAGTACGTCGGACGGCCAGTGCACGCCGAGATAGACCCGGCTGACGCCGACGAGAACCGTCAGGAACACTGCCACGCCGATGAGAAACGCGCGCACCCGTCGCTGCGTTTGAACACGGGCGACAAGGATCGCCAGGGTCAGATAGGTGACCGCCGACATCATCGCGTGACCGCTCGGAAAACTCGCTGTGTAGACGAACGACCCGTGCGGAACAAGCGAGGGGCGGGGCCGGTCGAAGCCGTATTTGAGAAGCTGGCTCATCAGGAAGCCGCTGCCGATCGCGGCGAGGACCAGCAGCATCGAGCGGCGGTTGCCCTGCATCCATAAAAATCCGGCTGTAAAGACGGTGATGAGGACCAACGCTCCCGTGCCGCCGAAGGCGGTCATGTCGCGGCCGAACTCCTCCGCCCAGCGCGGGCCAAGCGGGTCGGAGGCATCGGCCGGATTGCGCAGCGACAGCAATATCTCGGCGTCGAAGCCCTTGGTGTCACCCTCCACCACTTCGCCGGCGACCGAGACGAAACCCCAGATCGATGCGGCGACGAGGAGCGCGGCGATGAGGGTGGTCAGTTCCACCCGGTCACTGATCCATTGCTTGACGGCGTAAAGTCTCATGAAGGCTGCTTTCGTCATGGCATAGTTGCTACGGCGGTGGCCGCGCGCAGGCTAACGCTCAGAGCGGCCGCCACCGGATCACCCGTTCATCATTCGGTCGGTCCGGTCAACGTTCTGGACCCGGCTCGACCACCCTTGGGAGGCGCGCACATAATTGCGCGAAACATTGTCAGGCGCTACCGACAGAGCCAAGGGATTTACGGACCGGAGTTGAGATGGACCTGATCGAACCGCGCGGCGGAGTCTGGCATGTGGCCCATGGCCGCAGCCTTGATCTGTCCGGCGCAGCGCACATCATGGGCGTGCTCAACGCCACGCCCGACAGCTTTTCCGACGGGGGACGCTACGCCAGCGTCGAGGCGGCGGTCGCGGAATCGCTGAAGATGGTCGATGAGGGCGCGGCGATCGTCGATATCGGCGGCGAATCGACCCGTCCCGGCGCGACGCCCATCGACGCAGCCGAGGAGCAGCGCCGGATCATGCCGGTGATCGAGGAACTGGCGCGCCGTTCCGACTGTCTGATCTCGGTCGACACCTATCGCTCGGAGACCGCACGGATGGCCGTGGCGGCTGGCGCGCACATCGTCAACGACGTGTGGGGCGCCCAGAGGGACGAGGCCATCGCACGGGTCGCGGCGGAGACCGGCGCCGGGCTGTGCCTGATGCATACGGGGCGTGAGCGCGAGAAATTGCCCGACGTCATCGCCGATCAGTTCCTGTTTTTGAAAAAATCGCTGACGATCGCGCGGGAAGCGGGGGTGCCGGACGCAGCCATCGTCCTGGATCCCGGCTTCGGCTTCGCCAAGGACGGGCCGGAGAATTTGATGCTGCTGGCGCGGCTGGGTGAGTTGAAGGCGCTCGGCTTTCCGCTGCTCGTCGGGACCTCGCGCAAGCGCTTCGTGCGCGGCGCGGTGGGCAGCGAGGACCCGGAGCCCGACATCGCGACGGCGGCGACCAGCGCGCTTTTGCGCGAGCGCGGCGCCGACATCTTTCGCGTCCACAACGTGCCGGCCAACCGCGACGCGCTGCGGATCACCGACGCCATGCGCCGCGCCATGAAGGGCGAACGCTGGTGACGGCCAAAGCCACTCTCGGTCTCGGCGGCAATATCGGCGATCCGGCGGAGACGATGGCGGCGGCGCTGCGCCTGATCGACGCGCGCGAGGATGCGCGGATCGTCGCCGTTTCGCGGCTTTATCGCACCCCGCCCTGGGGTAAGACCGACCAGCCCTGGTTTATCAACGCCTGCGCCGCGATCGAGACGACGCTGGGGCCTCGCGACGTCCTCGATCTGTGTCTTGAGACGGAGCGGGCGTTCAATCGCGAGCGGCGCGAGCGCTGGGGGCCGCGCACGCTGGATCTCGACGTGCTCGATTATGACGGGATGCCTTATGAGGACGCGGCGCTGACCCTGCCGCACCCGCGCGTGAGCGAGCGGGCCTTCGTGCTGATTCCGCTCGCCGACATCGCGGCGGATCTGGTCTTTGGGGAACGGACGGTGGCGGAATGGGCCGCGCGAGTCGATCGGGACGGGATCGAACCGGCGAGCGAGGACGGCGAGTGGTGGCGGGAAGAGGGCGAGGCTCGTTGAGGAAAGAACGCCAGCGCGGGGCAAGCGCATCCCGCGAGGCATATCTGAAACAGGATACAACGGGTCTGTTTCAGACGGTGGCCGTCGCTCCGAGGCTGTCAGATCAAAAAAGCCCCGAGTACGACGATCGCAACCCAAAAGAGGGCACCAACAATATTTGTGAGAAGCCATCCAAGGACTGGGCGACCGGCCTCGAACCGAAGCAAACGGGTGCTTTCGTAGTCGGAGCGGACCCAGCCAAAGCCAAGTATACGGATCACAACATAGCCCGTGCCTCCGAAGAGGACGTCCTCAAGAAAATGATACATCCGCCGATTTTTAGAATGGCATGGCCATTTAGCAAGCCGCGCATTTGAAGCAGATTTAGAAACCGGTTTCAGCGGTTGGCCCAATTAAAACGGTGCTTCGACAGCCTTCCCTACTTCGTCAGCGCGCTCTGGCGCGTGCCGCCGGTGCGTTTCAAATTCATGCCGATGACCGGCACCAGTTCGGACGCCACCCGCACTGACACGGTGATCGCCATCGCGCCGGCGCCGTCAAGGCGGGCGATCATCGCGCCCTTGAGCTGCTTGCGGTCGAGGCCGACGACGATGCGATCGCCATCGACATTGCCGGAGACGATATCGAGGCCCTTGCCCTTGGCGCCGTCCTGGAAGGCGCCGGTATAGCCCTTGCCGGAACGCACCACCTCGGCCCGCATCGGCTGCGAGAACACGCCGACGCGGCAGGAGCCGTCCAATTCCATGCCCAATTTCTTCGGATGCTGGGAGCCGGCGAAGTCGCAGACGAATTTGGTGCCCTTGTATTTGCCGGCAACGATCTCGCCGGGTCCTGACCACTGGCCGACGACCTGGCGGAAGAACGCCTCGTCAGGTTCGGCAAGGGCAGGCGTCGCCAGCGCCGAACCGGCGGCGACGGCGAAAGCGAGACCGGCGGTCAGCATGCGGGACATGGGGCGAACCTTCCTGGCAGACGTAGTAGCTGGAACAGGCTGCCTTTATCGCCCGGAAGGGTTAATCAAGCCTTGCCGCGGTCTTCACGATTTGTCGCGTGACGTGTCATCCGAGGCTGACCGGGACGGCCGAATCGCGCCGATTGCGGTGAGATCGCCGAGGACGTCGCCGATCGACGGCCGGCGAACCCGCAGGAAGGGCAGGGGCCGGCAGAGATCCATCGCGGCAAGGCCCACGCGAGCTGTCAAAAGCCCATTGACCACGCCCTCGCCGAGCCGCGCCGACAGCTTCGCCGCCACCCCGTGGCCGAGCAGTTGCTGCATGACGCCGTCGCCGATCGCGATCGTCCCGGTGACGGCCAGATGCGCCACCACGTCGCGGGTCAGCCGCACCAGGCCGAGCGTGCCGGGCCGGGCGCCGTAGAGTTCCGACATGCGGCGGATGAGCTTGACGGTCTCGAACAGCACATAGGCGACGTCGACCAGCGCCTTCGGGCTGACGGCGGTGACCACCGACACCCGCTTGGCCGAGACCAGAATAAGGGCGCGGGCTTCGGCGTCGAGCGGTGCGAGAAGCTCGCGTTCGGCCAGCGCGATGAGATCGGCGCCGTCGATCACCTCGTCGTCGAGTTCGGCCATCCGCGCCCGGCCGTGGGCGGTCTTCGGCCGATCGGAGAGGAGCGTGGTCAAGGTTCGCACGACGGTTTTCGCGTCCGCTGAGGAATTGGCCTCGTAGGCGGCGAGTGCGGCCTGGCGCTCCCGGTCGACGGCGGCCAGCCGCATCAGGCCGATGATTTCCCGCAGGGCCACGCCCAGCGCGCCGACGACGAGCAGGACGGCAACAACGAGCGCCGCCCATCCCAGCCACTCCGATCGGGCGAACAGATCCCGGATCAGGGCGTCGACGGCGAGGCCGACACCGAGCGAGACGAGAATGCCGAGGGCGCCGAGGAACAATTTGCCGAAGGAAAAGCCGTGGCGCCGCCGCGCCATCTGCTCGATCTCGAGCTCCACGATCGCCTCACGCTCGATGGCGTCGTCCGGCTCGATGGTGATCCGCGCCAGATCCTCAATGGCGCGTGGGGATCGCCCCGACGCAGCGGTCTTTTGCTCCTGGTCGGAGCGGGGAATGCCCGTCTCTTCCAGCCGATACGCGCCGGGGCGCCGGCCGGGGCGGGGGCTCTCGTCGCTGCTCATGCCAGGCGATCTCCCAACAGGAATTCAAGGGCCCGGTCGAGCCGGATATGCGGCAGCGAGAGCGTCATCCCGGCCGCGTCGCGTTCGAGCTTCGGCGGCTTGAAACGCACGAAGCGGATCGGGTCCGCCGTGCCGCCGTCGCTTTCGACGAACAGCCGCGCGGGATCGGCCGGGAGGTCGCCGGGAAAGATCGCCGTCTCGGTCTTGCCGTCGAAGGTTTCGTCGCCGATCGTCTCGCCGGCCGCGGGGGTGCCAACGATGACGGGCAGCGTGTCGCCGCGGTCGTCGACGCTCGCCTCGCGGGTCGCCCGGATCGCGGCAAGGGCGAGAACGTCGGTTCGTGCGCCCGAGAAATTGGCGCGCGCGATGGCGTCGTCGAGCATTCGGCGAACGATGGATTCGAGGCGGCGATGGCTGTCGCGGTGGAGATGGTCGGCCTTGGTCGCGGCGACGAGGATGCGATCGATCCGCCTTGTCAGGAACGATCCGAGCCAGCTTGAGCGGCCGGGACGGAAGCAGGCGAGGATGTCGGCGAGCGCGGTTTCGAGATCGCGGACGGCCTCGGGGCCGGCGTTGATCGCCTGCATCACGTCGACGAGCAGGATCTGGCGGTCGAGCCGGGCGAAATGCTCGCGGAAAAAAGGTTTTACCACCACCGTCTTGTAGGCCTCGTAGCGCCGCGCCAGCAGCGCCGCGAGCGAGCCCTTCGGATAGGTGTGGCCGGGCTCGACCGGCAGCGGGGCGAAGGTGAGGGCGGGGGAGCCTTCGAGGTCGCCCGGCATCAGGAATCGCCCCGGCGGCAAAGTCGACAGGGCCGTCCTGTCGGCGCGGCAGGCTGTCAGATATTTGGCGAAGGCGGCGTGCAAGGCCTGGGCTGTCGGCTCGTCGGCCGGGGCTGCGAGATCCACCGTTTCGAGCAGCGCGAGATAGTCGCTGGCGAGAGGGCGGCGCGAGGGCAGCCGGGCGCGCGCGATCGCTTCAGTCGAGAAAGTCGAGAAATCCTTGTCCAGCAGCGGCAGGTCGAGCAGCCATTCGCCCGGATAGTCGACGATATCGATCGATAGCCGGCCACCGGAGAACATCCGTCCCCAACCCGACGCCGATTCATACTCGATCGTCAGCCGCAATTCGGAAATCGCCCGGGTCGATTGCGGCCAGGCCCGCTCCTCGAGGATCGTGCGGATATGGTCCTCATACTGGAAGCGCGGCACCGCGTCGTCCGGCTGCTCCTCCAGATAGCTGCGCAGGATGCGTCCCCCGGCCTGGGCTCCAAACAGCGGCAGCCGGCCCCCATGCAGGAGGTTGTGGACCAGCGCGGTAATGAAGACCGTCTTGCCGGCCCGCGACAGACCGGTGACGCCGAGACGCACGGTCGGGTGGAAAAGGCCGGTCGTCCGATCGGCGAAGGTATCGAGGACGAGACGGGCCTCGTCGGCAAGAGAGGTCATAGGCTGGGCGAAAATCCTCTGGAGACGGGCTGTCGGCGATATAGGCAGTGACGATGGGCGTCGAAAGTGCGCCTCCTTCGTCTAACGCAGATCATGGGGATCGACGAATTCGCGAAGCCGGCCGGTGCCCCGTTCGATCGCGTCTAGCGGCCCTGAAAACTCCACGACAGCGAGGCCGCAGGTGGGGAAGCCCATCCGAATGGCTTCGATGGCGGCGGGATCGCCATCCGCGATGAGCGACAGGGTGAATTGCTCGATCACCGGATTGTGCCCGACGAGGAGGATCGCATCGCAATCGCCGTGGCGCCGCGCGGCGTCGTAATAGGCCTCGACGCCCATGGCATAGAGGGCGTCCGAGGCTTCCTCGCGGCCTTCAGTCGGAAGTTGGGGGCGAATCCGGTCATAGGTCTCGCTCGCCCGCTTCGCCGTCGAACACACCACCACGTCGAAGCGGTAGCCTTTCCTTGCGATGAACTCCGCGAGTCGGTCGGCTTCCTTGCGTCCTCGCGCATCCAGCGGACGGTGGTGGTCGCGCTGGCCGGGAAGGGCCCACGATGAATGCGCGTGGCGCAGGATGTAGAGGCGGCGGCTGGGCGATAAGGCGGACATGGCGATGGACTATGCCGAAACGACGGCATCGGGCAATCCGGTGACGGTCAAGCGCGCGCGCTGCTGACCCGGAAAGGCGGCATCGAGGCTCTTCATGCTGAAACCCGCGAACGCACGGGCCGGCACGTTTGTTGCCCGTCATAGCCGTGTCATCGCGCGGGCCGATGAGTCCCGTCGAAAAGCGAAGAAAAACGGGATGTTAGAAACCCGTTCACTTTCAAGTTGTAGTCTATGAACAACTTGTTCGCTGCGGAAAGCGTCGTTATAAGCCCGATTGCGTGAACGGAGGTGCGTGATGAGCGAGACACTCAATATCGAGACGACCTTGTCCGAGGACGGGCAGTTCATGAATGATGGCCAGAGGGATTATTTCCGCAAGAAGCTGCTGGCCTGGAAGGCCGAAATCTTGCGCGAGTCGCGAGAGACGCTTGTCGCCCTGGCCAATGACAACAGCAATCTCGCCGACGCGGCCGATCGCGCCTCGTCGGAAACGGACCGCGCCATCGAGTTGCGGGCGCGCGACCGCCATCGCAAGTTGATTGCCAAGATCGACGCCGCGCTGGAGCGGATCGACGAGGGCACCTACGGCTATTGTGAAGAGACGGGTGAACCGATCAGCCTGAAGCGGCTGGACGCCCGCCCGATCGCGACGATGTCCTTGGAAGCGCAGGAGCGGCACGAGCGCCGCGAGAAGGTCTATCGGGACGAGTAGCTCCCTGGACGGGTCTGTTCACACCAAGATTCCGATTGGCGCCTATAGGCTCAGCCAGCGAAAATTTGGTCTGGTCCCGAGTGACGGGGCGTGAATCGAAGAGCAAGAACACCCCTCCATCACTGGTTTTCCGCACCTGCCATTTCGGCGGATGAGCCGTTACCGGCCACCGCTTTCCTCCAAGATCCTCGCATACACCCTGCCAAATGTGTCGGTGTCAGAGCAGCGACCGGCCTCGGTATCGTGCGGCGGCACGCCTCGCCTTCAGAGTTTCAGTGTCAGACGCACACGAATAAGTTTCCGGCGATTGCCCGACTCAGTTGGCTTTACGATCGCTGTCGTCGCCGAAATTAAAGTCACCCAGCAACCGTTCCATTTCCTCTTCGAGTGTCAAAGGCACAGGTGCCGCGGCGGTGCGAGGCGGTGTGTCTGGCTGAGGGGCCGAGCGAGGAGGCGTGCCGTTGCCGGCGGATGAGGCAGGCGGCGCTGGTGCGACGACGCGTGGTGCCTCGACCGCCGTCGCGGGAGCCGGCTCTGATCTGGAGGCCTTGACTGGAGGCGCTCCGCGCGGCGCATCCGCACTTCGATCGACGTCGTCGGTCTTGTCGGCGAAGAAGGCGTCGTTGCCAAAATCCGCATCCATCTCGGCCGAAAGGAAGTCCTCGAGACTTGGCTCGGCATGCAGAACGGACGGACGATTCGGGGCGGCCTCAGTCTGGCTTGAGGACGTGGAACGCACCTCGGCCGCAGGCGGTCCCGAACGCTGCCGATCCCGCTGGCCGGGGTCGGTAAGCGACGAGTTCGCGTTATCTTGACGTGTCGTCGCCTCGGCTGCCTTAGGGGCTGGCTGCGGCATTTCCGCCGGCGCCTTGCGATTTTGTATCGCCGTGGCGAAGCTCCTGACCGACAGCGGCTGCCGCGGCGGGTCTCGGCGATCGACGGCATCGACGGCGATGGCTGGTGCGGTCGCATCCTGCACGCGTTCGAGGGTTGGGGACTGGGCGCGATTCATTTGCGCGCGCAGATCGGCGCGGTGCTGCTCGGCCTTGGAGGCCATCGGCTCGCGTTGCACATCGGGCACTGCCAGCGACGGCTCGCGTCGGCCGGAGGCAAGCGAGGCGGGGAGTGCCGCGTCCGATTGGGAGGCGGGAGACTCCGGCGAGACATTCCCGGCTTCCGTCGTCGACCGGCTCTGCCGCAGGTTGAGCGTCGGCGTCGCGATCGAACGTGGAGGAAGGCTCCGCGTGGATACTGGCGAGCGATCGGTATCTATTTCCGGGATGGGCGCCGCACTGTATGCGGGCGCCTTGGCCTGTTCGGTGCCGGCCTCCGTTGGAGCTGGCGGGACAGTCGGGGCCGGGGGCACCGGCAAGGGCGCCGTCATCGGCGCGGGACGGGACTTGTTCTCGGATGGGGTCCGCGGGGCGACCGTTTCCTGGGGGCGTGGTTCAGGGCGTGGCGCCAGCGGTTTCGCTTCCGGGGCAGGAATCGGAACGACACCTCGACTGGATGCGGGTTCCGGCAATATTTCGTCTTCGAATTCGGGGAAATCGCCGCGTGGTTCGTCCCGACGGGCGCCAGTCGTGGCTCGAACGCGCAGAATGCTGCCCTCGATGAGTACGTCGTTCTGTCCACCGACGAGCACGAGATGCTCGACCTCGTCGCGCCGTACCAAGACGAGGCGCCGTTTCTCATCGATTCGGGCGATATCCATGACCGCCAGTCGCGGAGCGCTTCCCTTGAAGCCGGTGCCGATTCTGCTGCCGAAGGCTTTTTTGGCGAGCACGATCATCAGTATTGCCAACAGGCACACGGCGGTCGCCACGATCGCCACCCAGACGATTGACGCGAGACTTTCGCCTACTAGGTCGACGATCCATTGGGGCATGGGCGCGATTTCCTCCTGCGGCGCCGGAGACCAGCGAAGTTTCCTTCCGTCGCCCAACCCGGTTGACCGATCTTTCGGTCCGGGGCAAGTGCAACGTCAGCTTGGCTGTTCATAATGCGTGGACAACGGTGCGCGAAGTCAGCATGGGCATTTTTCGTGGTCTTGGTTGAATAAAGCTTGGACGCGATCACTCGCCTCGGATTCGCTTTTGATTCATAGTTGCGGCAAGCAGGGGCGAATCGACATGGATGGAGCGGCGATGGGCGCGGCCGAGAAGCCTTTGATCGACCGGGCTGCGGCCGCATCGGGTGTGCGGCGCCTGCTCGTTCTGGGTGGCTTGTTGACCGTCCTGGCGGCATCCCTGGCGCTGTTTGGCCACGCCTATGGCGCAATCGCGCTGCTGGTGATCTTCGGTGGCCTCGCCGTGGCTGGAATCGCCGCGATCTTCGCCACCGCACTCGGCTTCGTGCAATTTACCGGCCGAATCGGCGAAGGCGCGATCGCCAAGGACTTTCTCGATACCGCGCGCAACGGGACGCTGATCGTCGATCGCAAAGGGCGAATCATCTACGCCAACAGTGCCTATGGCGAGACGACCGGCGCGACGACGGCCGTCGGCGTGAAAACGCTGGAACGGCTGTTGGCGCGTGAACCGGAGGCCTCCGAGGCGATCTATTTCCTCGCCAATCTGGCGCGTGAAAATCGTTCCGGCCAGCGCGAGTTTCGTCTGCCGCGCAGCCTCTCGGCGATGGCGGCTGGCAATGGCACGCCGCATTGGTATCGGGCCTCGGTGCGCCCGTTGGCGACCTCGCGCGGAACGCTGCAAGCCTGGCAGATTCTCGACATCACCGCCGACCGCCAGTCGCAGGAGAGTTCCTTCCAGGATCTCCAGCACGCGATCGACTATCTCGACAGGGCGCCCGCGGGTTTCGTGGCGACGGACGCGGATCTGAAGATCGCCTATCTCAACGCCACGCTGGCCGGATGGCTGGGCGTCGATCTGGTCGAGTTCAAGCCCGGCGAGCTTTCCCTTCTCGATTTCGTGCCGGAAGGGTCACGCGCGTTGCTGGCGCCCAGTGCCAGCGACGATGACGCGGACGGAACCAGCATCGTCGATCTCGATCTCATCACCCGCGACGGGCAAAGCCTTCCGGTGCGGCTTCTGCGCAAGCCGGTGACTGACCACGCCGCGGCGCCGGGCATTGTGCGAACGCTCGTTCTCAGCCGCAGCGCGAAGAGCGAAGTGGCGGATACGGCGGAACTGGCCGAGGCGCGTTTCACTCGCTTCTTCAATTCGTCCCCCATGGCGATCGCGGCGCTGGACGAGGACGGGCGCGCGATCCGTTCCAACGCGGCCTTCCGGCAGGTCTTCGGTCTGGATGCATCCGGCGGCACCGCCGAGTTCGTCGGCAGCATCCGCGAAAGCGATCGCGATGGTCTGCGACAGGCGCTCGCCGCAGCGGTTCGCGGGCAAGCTGGAATCGCGCCTGTCGATGCCGAAATTCTGGGTGAGAGGCCGCGCTCTGTCCGGCTTTATATCAGCGCGATTCCGAAGGCCGGCCCGGACACTCACGAAGCGGCGATTCTCTACGGTGTCGAGATCACCGAGCAAAGGGCGCTGGAGGAGCAATTCGCCAAAAGCCAGAAGATGCAGGCGATCGGCAATCTGGCCGGCGGTATCGCCCACGACTTCAACAACGTGCTGACGATCATCACGGCGTCTGTGGACTTTCTCCTGCTCAACCATCGCACCGGAGATCCCTCGTTCCAGGACCTTTTGCTGATCAAGCAGAGCGCCAACCGCGCTGCCTCGCTGGTGCGCCAGCTGCTGGCCTATTCGCGCCGGCAGACGATGCGACCGAAGATGCTGAACCTCACCGACGTCGTCGCCGACATGCACCTGCTCCTGAAGCGTGTCAGCGGCGATCACGCCAAGCTGGAGCGCCATCACGCCCGTGACCTGTGGCCGGTGATGGCCGATATCGGCCAATTCGAGCAGGTGATCACTAATCTGGTTCAAAATGCCCGCGACGCGATGCCCGACGGCGGAACGATCACTATCTCCACTCGCAATGTCGAGGCCGCCGAAGCCCGCGGCTTTGCATATGCGGAACTGACCGAAGGCGAGTATGTCCTGGTCGAGGTCGCGGACACCGGAACCGGGATTCCGCCGGACCTCGCCGAACGCATTTTCGAGCCGTTCTTCACAACCAAGGAGATCGGCAAGGGCACCGGCCTCGGCCTGTCGATGGTCTATGGCATCGTCAAACAGTCGAGTGGCTTCATCTTCGTCGACTCCAAGGCCGGCGAGGGCACGGTCTTTCGAATCTTCCTGCCACGGCATATCCCAGATCAGGTCGCGGCGGCGAAAATCGAGGCGGGTGCCATCGCCCCCTCGAACGCCAAGCTCGACCTCTCGGGAACGGCGTCGATCCTGCTCGTCGAGGACGAGGACCACGTGCGGGCCGGCAATGTTCGCGCTCTCAAGATGCGCGGCTACGACGTCCACGAAGCCGCGTCCGGCATCGAGGCGCTGGAGGTGATGGAAGAACTGGACGGTCAGATCGAGCTCGTGGTCTCCGACGTGGTCATGCCGGAAATGGACGGGCCATCGCTGCTCCGCGAGATGCGCAAGAAGCGACCGGATCTGAAATTTATCTTCGTGTCGGGCTACGCCGAGGACGCGTTCGCCAAGAACTTGCCGGAGGGCGAAAAGTTCGGCTTCCTCGCCAAGCCGTTCTCGCTGCGCGAACTGGCCGTCGCCGTCAAAACCATGATCGACGAATAGGCTCGAACCGCTGCCGCTTCCCAGCTCACGCGGTCTTGGCCATGGCGACGGCGATGCGTCCGGCCAGCCGCGCGTTGGCTTCGACCAGCGCGATGTTGGCGGCCAGCGAGCGCCCCTCGCTCAAATGATACATGCGATCGAGCAGGAACGGCGTGACGGCCTTGCCGATAATTCCCTTCGCTTTTGCATCGCTGAGCGCCTGTTCGATCCAGCCCTCGACCATTGCGCGCGGCAACGCCTGATCCTCCGGCACTGGATTAGCGACCAGCATACCCCCGCCGATCGAAAGGGAGCTCCGCGCTCTCTGAAAGGCGGCGATCTCGTCCGCCGTATCGAGCCGAAGCGGGGCAGGTAGTCCGGATTCGCGCGACCAAAAGGCAGGTAACTCATGGGTGCCGTAGCCGATTACCGGAATGCCTTTTGTCTCCAGGACTTCCAGGGTTTTACTGAGATCGAGAATCGCCTTCGCCCCGGCGCAAACCACGATGACCGGCGTTCTCGCAAGCTCCTCCAGATCGGCGGAAATGTCGAAGCTCGTTTCGGCGCCGCGATGAACGCCGCCGATACCGCCAGTGGCGAAGACGCCGATGCCGGCAAGATCGGCGGCGATCATCGTCGCGGCGACCGTTGTCGCGCCGGACCGCCCCGTGGCGACGGCATAGGCAAGGTCGGCCCGCGACAGCTTCATCGCATCCCGGGTCATAGCGAGTGCGTCCAGTTCCTGGTCGGCGAGTCCGACCACGAGGTGTCCATCCAGAACCGCGATGGTCGCTGGGACGGCGCCTTGCTTGCGTATGATCGCCTCGACATTGCGGGCCATGTCGCGATTCTGCGGATAGGGCATGCCGTGGGTGATGATGGTCGATTCCAGCGCCACCACTGGCCGCCGGTTGCGAATCGCATCAGTGACCTCGGCACAGGACCTGAACGGCAGCGTCACGGACATCACAGCGACCTTTCCGGTGAATGAGGAGATGGCAGAGCCGCCGCGCCCTCCTGGATCAGTCGAGCAAAATCGCGCGGCGGAAACAGATCGACCGAAATCCGGATCGACGACGCCACTAGACCGGCGCGGACGCAATCGATCCATTCACGCCCCCCGCAAAGGCCGACGAGCGCGGCTGCGGCCAGCGTGTCCCCGGCGCCGGTGACGTCCCTTGGAATCACGACGGGGGGCTCCTGGAAGGCGATCGTCTCGCCGTCAATCACCACGACTTGCCTCGGTCCATCGGTAATGACGGCGCGCCGTGCACCGAGTTCGATCAGGAGTTCGGCGAGGAGCCTGGGGCTCGTGCCAGAACTGGCCTCGACCAGGCTTGCCGCCTCGGCATGCGAAAGAAACAGCGCCGAAAGCGAGCGAATTGCCCCGTGCAGGCGGCGAACTTTGGCGGGCGAGACACCGATCGCCGCAATGGGACGCCCGCCGGCGGCCTTCGCCAGCGCGTCGATCGATCCGCTCGGCAGGTTCGCGTCGACCAGCAATGCGTCGACCTCATCTATCGCTGCCCTGACATGCCGCCGCGTGAACACGCGCGGAACCAGGAGATCGTAAAGGCCCATGTCCGCGACGCCGGCAACAAGCTCGCTCCGGTCGTCCAATACGGCCGTATAGGTTGGTGTCGCCCGGTCGATCCAGGTGATGGAGACATCGGTGAACTTGCGAGCGGCAATTGCCTGGGCAATTCGGTAGCCGTCCGAATCGCCGCCCCTGGCGCTTTGCAGCACCACCGCGCAACCGAGCGCGTCCAGCGTCAAGGCGGCGTTGAACGCGGCACCGCCCGGCATGTCGAAGAAGCGGCCGGGGTTCGACGCGGCGGGACGATACGGCGCATCGGCCTTGGCGCGCCGGTCGATATGGGCCGCACCGACAACGAAGACGGAGAGGGAGTGAGATGAAATTCCGGACTTCTTCATAAAACTTTAACAGACAGTGAGAGCGGACTGCGATTCGGCTTGCGACGATAAACCGGAACAAAACAGGAATATGGGCTTGTCAAATGAGAACAAATAGCGTACACGTTTGGTTCAGGCCGCATCATTGCACCCCCGTCCAACGCGTGGAATAAGGTCCCGTCTCCATGGCACAGAACACACTCCGTCTCGTCGAGGAAAATTCGTTGGACAAGAACAAGGCTCTCGATGCCGCGCTTTCGCAGATCGAGCGGGCGTTCGGCAAGGGCTCGATCATGCGGCTCGGCGCGAACGAGAAGATCGTCGAGATCGAAACCGTGTCGACGGGCTCGCTCGGCCTCGACATCGCGCTCGGTGTCGGCGGGCTGCCGAAAGGCCGGGTCATCGAGATCTACGGGCCGGAAAGTTCGGGCAAGACGACGCTCGCCCTGCATACGATCGCCGAGGCCCAGAAGAAGGGCGGGATCTGCGCCTTCGTCGACGCCGAACACGCGCTGGATCCGGTCTATGCCAGGAAGCTCGGCGTGGATCTGGAGAATCTGCTGATCTCGCAGCCCGATACCGGCGAGCAGGCCTTGGAGATAACCGACACCCTGGTTCGCTCGGGCGCGATCGACGTGCTGGTCATCGATTCGGTCGCGGCGTTGACGCCGCGGGCGGAAATCGAGGGCGAGATGGGCGATTCCTTACCGGGCATGCAGGCGCGACTGATGAGCCAGGCGCTGCGTAAGCTGACCGGTTCGATCTCCCGCTCTAAATGCATGGTCGTTTTCATCAACCAAATCCGCATGAAGATCGGCGTAATGTTCGGTTCGCCGGAGACGACCACGGGCGGCAACGCCTTGAAGTTCTATGCCTCGGTTCGTCTGGACATTCGCCGTATCGGCGCGATCAAGGACCGCGACGAGGTCGTCGGCAACCAGACCAAGGTCAAGGTGGTCAAGAACAAGTTGGCGCCGCCGTTCAAGCAGGTTGAATTCGACATCATGTATGGCGAGGGCGTGTCGAAGACCGGCGAGCTCATCGATCTCGGCGTCAAATCGGGGATCGTCGAAAAATCCGGCGCCTGGTTCTCCTACAACAGTCAGAGACTGGGGCAAGGGCGCGAGAATTCGAAGAACTTCCTGCGCGACAATCCCAGTGTCGCCAATGAGATCGAGGCCCTGATCCGCCAGAACGCCGGCCTGATTGCCGAGCAACTGCTCGTCGATCCCGGCGGCGAGGACAGTGCCGACGAGGGCTGAACCGCCCGACTCCGATCGCGGCCGTCGCTTAGGTGCGCGGCGGCGAATCGGAGCTTGATGGACACTGCTTCCGGGCCTCTGTACAAAGCGCCTTCGATAGGGATCGGGGGCGCTTCTTGGCGTGGTCCGGCCAGGTTTTTCCGTCAGTTTTCCGAAGGTCGCATTCATGAGTGGCGTCAACGAAATCCGGTCCGCGTTTCTCGATTATTTCGCGAAGAACGACCACGAGCCGGTCGCGTCCTCGCCGCTGGTGCCGCGCAACGACCCGACGCTGATGTTCACAAACGCCGGGATGGTGCAATTCAAGAACGTCTTCACCGGCGTCGAGAAGCGTCCTTACTCTCGCGCCGTCACTTCGCAGAAATGCGTGCGCGCCGGCGGCAAGCACAACGACCTCGACAATGTCGGCTACACCGCCCGCCATCACACCTTCTTCGAGATGCTGGGGAACTTCTCTTTCGGCGATTATTTCAAGGATCGCGCGATCGAGCTCGCCTGGAACCTGATCACCGAGGAGTTCGATCTGCCGGCGGATCGGCTGCTGGTGACCGTCTTTTCCGAGGATGAGGAGGCCGCCACCCTCTGGCGCAAGATTGCCGGGCTGCCCGACGACCGCATCATCCGCATCGCCACGTCGGACAATTTCTGGTCGATGGGCGAGACCGGCCCGTGCGGCCCGTGTTCGGAGATCTTTTTCGACCACGGCGAGGGCATTCCCGGCGGGCCTCCGGGCAGCCCGGACGAGGATGGCGACCGGTTCATCGAGATCTGGAACCTGGTCTTCATGCAGTTCGAGCAGCTCTCGGCCGACGAGCGCATGGAGTTGCCGCGTCCGTCGATCGACACCGGCATGGGGCTGGAGCGGATCGCGGCCGTGCTCCAGGGCGTCCACGACAATTACGACGTCGATCTGTTCAAGGCGCTGATCGAGTCGGTCGAGGCCGCGGTCGGTTCGCGGGCCGAGGGCGACAAGATTGCCAGCCACCGGGTTATCGCCGACCATCTTCGGGCGACGGCGTTTCTCATCGCGGACGGGGTGCTGCCGTCCAACGAGGGGCGCGGCTATGTGTTGCGGCGGATCATGCGGCGCGCCATGCGCCATGCCAAGCTGCTCGGCGCGCGTGAGCCGGTGCTGTTCAAGGTCCTGCCGACGCTGGTCGCCGAGATGGGCCGTGCCTTCCCCGAACTCGTACGTGCCGAGGCGCTGATTTCGGAAACGCTGAAGCTCGAGGAAAAGCGGTTCCTTCAGACCCTCGACCGCGGTTTGACGCTGCTGACGGACGCGACCGAAGGCATGGGCGCCGGCCAGAAGCTCTCCGGCGAGACGGCGTTCAAGCTTTACGACACCTATGGTTTTCCGCTCGATCTGACGCAGGACGCGTTGCGCCAGCGCGGCATCGCGGTCGATCTCGACGCGTTCAATACGGCGATGGCGCGCCAGAAGGCCGAGGCACGGGCCAGCTGGTCCGGCTCCGGCGATGCGACTTCGGACAAGGTCTGGTACCCGATCCGCGAGCGCGCCGGCGCGACGGAGTTCCTCGGCTACGATACCGAACGGGCGGAGGGCGTCGTCATGGCGCTGGTCAAGGACGGGCAGGAGCTTGAACGCGCCGAGACGGGCGAGGAAATCTTCGTCGTTCTCAACCAGACGCCATTTTATGGCGAATCGGGCGGCCAGCTCGGCGATGCGGGCACGATGCGCGGCGACAACGTCGAGATCGATATCACCGATACGCAGAAGGTGGCGGATGGTTTGTTCATCCATCGCGGCACGGTCAAAACGGGCGCGGTTCGCGGCGGCATGCCGCTCGACCTCACAGTCGATCATTCGCGGCGGTCGCGTATCCGGCTTAATCATTCGGCGACCCATCTCCTCCATGAGGCACTGCGTCAGGTGCTGGGCACCCATGTGGGCCAGAAGGGCTCGATGGTTGCACCGGGGCGGCTGCGCTTCGACTTCTCCCATCCCAAGCCGTTGGAGGCGCGCGAGATCGCCGAAGTCGAGCGGCTGGCCAATCGGATCGTGCTGCAGAACGCTTCGGTGGAGACCCGGCTGATGGCGGTGGATGACGCGATGGCGGCCGGAGCCATGGCGCTGTTCGGCGAGAAATATGGCGACGAGGTCCGGGTGGTCTCGATGGGGACGACCGAGGAGGGCGAAAAGGCTGGCCGGCCGTTCTCGATCGAGCTCTGCGGCGGCACGCATGTTGCCGCGACCGGCGACATCGGGTTGGTCCATATCGTCGGCGAGAGTGCTGTCGGTGCCGGCGTGCGGCGCATCGAGGCGCTCACGGGCGAGGCGGCGCGGGCCTACTTCGTCGAACAGGACGAGCGCGTGCGACGCATGGCGTCGGCGCTGAAGGTCGCGCCCGCCGAGGCGGCGGAGCGGTTGGAGGCGGTCGTCGAGGAGCGGCGTCGGCTGGAGCGCGAACTCGCCGAGGCGAAGAAGCGGCTGGCGCTCGCCGGTGACGGTGCCGGACAAGGTTCGTCCGCCGCGCCGAAGGATGTCGGTGGCGTCAGCTTCATGGGACGGGTACTCGAGGGCGTCGCCGGCAAGGATCTCAAGGGCCTCGTCGACGAAGCCAAGGCCGGGCTCGGCTCGGGCGTCGTCGTGTTCGTCAGCGTCGCCGACGGCAAGGCCAGCGTCGTCGTCGGCGTCACGCCGGATCTGACCGAGCGGTTCGACGCGGTGTCGCTGGTGCGGCAGGCCAGCGCGGCGATCGGCGGCAAGGGCGGCGGCGGTCGTCCGGACATGGCGCAGGCCGGCGGACCCGACGGGGACAAAGCGAGCGACGCGGTGTCCGCTGTCGAGGCGGCGCTGGCGGCCTGACCGCCGTGGTCGGCGGGCAAGGCTCGCAGCAGGCGACCATCTGGGACAACCGGTTGACGGAGATCGGGTTGCGTCGGCATTGGCGCAGCGCTGGCGCCAACGAGCCGACAACATGAAAAAGGGGAGCGGCCTGGCCGCTCCCCTTTTGTCATTCGCGCATGACGCTGGTGCTCAGGCCATCGCCTTCTGCAGGTTCTCGTCGATCTTGTCGAGGAAGCCCGTGGTCGACAGCCAAGGCTGGTCAGGGCCGATCAGCAGCGCCAGATCCTTGGTCATGAAGCCGCTTTCGACGGTGGAGATGCAGACCTTTTCCAGCGTGTCTGCGAAGCGCTTCAGTTCGGCGTTGTCGTCGAGCTTGGCCCGGTGCGCGAGGCCGCGTGTCCAGGCGAAGATCGACGCGATCGAGTTGGTCGAGGTCTCCTGGCCCTTTTGATGCTGGCGGTAATGGCGCGTCACCGTGCCGTGCGCGGCCTCGGCCTCGACCGTCTTGCCGTCCGGCGTCATCAGCACCGAGGTCATCAGGCCGAGCGAACCGAAGCCCTGCGCCACCGTATCCGACTGAACGTCGCCGTCGTAGTTCTTGCAGGCCCAGACGTAGCCGCCGGACCATTTCATCGACGAAGCGACCATGTCGTCGATCAGGCGATGCTCATAGACGATGCCCTTGGCGTCGAATTCCGTCTTGAACTCGGCGTCGAAAATCTCCTGGAAGATGTCCTTGAACCGCCCGTCATACTGCTTGAGGATCGTGTCCTTGGTGGAGAGATAGACGGGGTAGCCCCGCTGCAGGCCGTAATTGAGCGACGCGCGGGCGAAATCGCGGATCGAATCGTCGAGATTGTACATCGCCATGGCGACGCCGGAGCCGGGCGCGTCGAACACCTCGTGCTCGATCGTCTCGCCGTCCTCGCCGACGAATTTGATCGTCAGCTTGCCCTTGCCCGGAAACTTGAAGTCCGTCGCGCGATACTGGTCGCCATAGGCATGGCGGCCGATGATGATCGGCTTGGTCCAGCCGGGTACCAGGCGCGGCACGTTCTTGGCGATGATCGGTTCGCGGAAGATGACGCCGCCGAGGATGTTGCGGATGGTGCCGTTGGGCGAGCGCCACATCTTCTTCAGGTTGAATTCGCTCACCCGGCCCTGATCCGGGGTGATGGTAGCGCATTTGACGCCGACGCCGTACTGCTTGATCGCATTGGCCGCGTCGATCGTCACCTGGTCGTCCGTCGCATCGCGATGCTCGACGCCGAGATCGTAATATTTCAGGTCGATGTCCAGATAGGGGTGGATCAGCTTTTCCTTGATGAATTGCCAGATGATCCGGGTCATCTCGTCGCCGTCGAGTTCCACGACCGGATTGTCGACCTTGATCTTTGCCATCGGCGCCTTCCTTGAAAACAAATCGGCGGCCTGAGGGGCCGCGCAGGTGACGAAAGGAAGCGGGGCCGCTTCCCGAAGCTCAGCGCGCCCTATAGCACCGGCTCCCGCCGGCGCAAAGCAGTGTGGCCGTTTCGCCGGAGCCACCGGGCAGGCGGATACTGAAATACCAGGAGTCGCAAATGCCGAAGTCGGTTTTCGTGGAGGCGCCCTGCGGGCCGGTGCGCGGCTTGGAGGAGAACGGCATCGCCGGATTTCGCGGCATTCCCTATGGCGAGCCGCCGGTCGGCCGGGCCCGCTTTGCCGCCCCCAAACCCGCCCGGCGATTCGGGGCGAGTTTTCACGCTGACAGTTATGGGCCGGCCGCGCCGCAGCGCCGATCGCTGCCGGAGCCGTTCGCCAGGCTCTCCCCAGTGACGCGGTCCTTCAGTGAGAGTTGCCTCAATCTGCATGTCTGGACCCCGGACATAACTGGGCGAAGACCTGTTTTGGTCTTCATCCATGGTGGTGGCTTCATCATCGGCGCGGGCGCGCAATATCCCGGCGACGATCTCGCTCGTCGAGGGGACGCCGTTGTGGTGACGTTGAACTACCGCTTGGGCTTCTTTGGCTTCAATGCCTTCGCCGAGATCTTTCCGGGCGACGATCGCTTCGTCGCCAACGCCGGCCTTCTGGATCAGCGTCTGGCACTTGAATGGGTGCGGGACAACATCGCGGCCTTCGGCGGCGATCCCGACCGCGTCACCATCGCTGGCGAATCGGCCGGCGCGGCGTCCGTCGCGTTTCATCTTGTCGCGCCTCGCTCCCAGCCGCTCTACGCCCAGGCTATCCTGCAGTCCGGAACGCTGAACCTCTTCTACACGCGCGAGCGAGCGGCTGAGGTGAGCCGGGACGTTCTGCGGATATTGTCGCCAAACGGTGAGCGGGAGCGGCTCTTCCGGGTGGATCACGACGCCTTCGCCGTGGCCACGCGGTCTCTGGCCGACAAGCACACCGGGATCTTGTCCCGCCCGTATCTCGATGGCGCCGAGCTTCCCGAAGCGGGTCTGCCGGCGCTCTATGGGGCGATGAAGCCGGTGCCGGTGCTGATCGGGACGAACCGCGACGAGTTCTCGCTTTTCAGCGAATTGTCGATGTTCCGCATCGACAGCCGCAAAACGGCACTGGCCGAGTGGGTCGAAAGCGCGGCCGGGGCCGAGACGGCGCGCCGCATCTCCCGACTTTATTCGGACGACCGGGACGGGCGGATTGGCTTCGGCACCGATCTCCTGTTTCGGATGGCGGCGATCCACCAGGCTGAGGATCATTCGAGCCGCGCGCCGACCTTCATGTATCGTCTCGACTGGGAGGCAAAGGGCCTGATGTCGCGGCTTGGCGCCACCCATTCAGTCGATCTGCCGCTCCTGTTCCAGGACTTCCTCAAGCCGTTTCGCGCCGTTTACCTCGGCATTCTGCCGGACCCTCGGCGCCAAGCGCTGGCCGAGCGGATGCGGAGCCACTGGATGCGCTTCGTCAACCAAGGCCGACCGGGAGAAGACTGGCCCGCCTATGAAGGCGACACCCGCGAGACGAAAATCTTCGCGCTCGCTGATCGTGTGCTGTCCGATCCCGAACGGGACAGCCGCGTCGCGTGGCAGGGGGTCGACGGCTATACGTTTTGAGCGATCGCAGGCCGGCGAAATCACGCCATGACTTGGCGGGGCGGAAGGAGCGCGCTATCAGCCGTGCGGCAAGAAGGATCGCGAATTTGATGCCCGCCCGCACCCCTCCCACGCCGGAACCAGGACCGGTCATCGTCCTCGTCGAGCCGCAGCTCGGCGAAAACATCGGCATGGTCGCGCGGGCCATGGCCAATTTCGGTCTCGTCGATCTGCGCCTGGTCAAGCCGCGCGACGGCTGGCCGAGCGACAAGGCAAGGGCCGCGGCGTCCCGTGCCGACCACGTCATCGACGCCGTCCGTTTGTTCGATTCGGTCGAGGCGGCTGTGGCCGATCTGACCTTCGTCCTCGCCACGACCGCGCGGGCGCGCGACAGCTTCAAGCCGGTGCGTGGGCCGGAGACGGCGGCGGGCGAATTGCGGGCGCGAATCGGTGCTGGCCAGCCCGCCGGTATCCTGTTTGGCCGGGAGCGTTTCGGACTGTCGAACGAAGAGGTCGGGCTCGCCGACGAGATCGTGACATTTCCGGTCGATCCAGCGTTTGCCTCGCTCAATATCGCCCAGGCCGTGCTGTTGATGAGCTATGCATGGCGCATGGCGGGCATGGACGATCCGGCCAAGCCGCGCTTCGCCGCGCCCGAGGCCCCGGCGGCGAAGAAAGCCGATCTTCACGGGCTGTTCGGACATCTGGAATCCTCGCTGGCCAAGACGGGATATTTCCATCCGCCCGAAAAGCGCGAGGTGTTCGTCCAGAACCTTCGCACCATGCTGACCAAGGCCGGCTTTTCCGAACCCGAAGTGCGGACCCTGCGCGGTGTCGTCAAGGCGTTCGATTTCGCCATCGCAAGGGGAGAGGGCGCGAAATGAGCGATCCCATTCTGGTCTTCGATTCCGGTATCGGCGGTCTGACGGTCCTGCGGGAGCTGAGAACCGTTATGCCGGATCGCCGCTTCGTCTATGTCGTCGATGACGCCGGCTTTCCCTACGGCGACTGGGAGGAGGCACCGCTGGTTCGACGAGTCTCGGACCTTTTCGCGGATTTGATCGCGACCCATCGGCCCACCGCCGCCGTCATCGCCTGCAACACGGCATCGACGCTGCTGTTGCCGGAGTTGCGAGAGCGCTTCTCCATTCCCTTTGTCGGCACCGTTCCCGCCATCAAGCCGGCGGCCGAACGCACCCGTTCGGGCCTCGTCAGCGTGCTCGCGACGCCAGGCACCGTGCGGCGCGACTATACGCGCGGCCTGATCGACAATTTCGCGCGCCAATGCGAGGTGACGCTGGTCGGTTCACAGAAGCTGGCCGGCATGGCGGAAAGCCACATCAGGGGACGGGCGATCGACGGAAAAGCCCTATGGGGCGAGATCGCCGAGTGCTTTGTCGAGCGGGACGGACGGCGCACCGACATTGTCGTCCTTGCCTGCACGCACTATCCGTTTCTGGCCAACATGTTCCGCAAGCTGGCGCCCTGGCCGGTCGATTGGCTCGACCCCGCCGAGGCGATCGCGCGGCAGGCATTCAAGGTGTCAGGCGCCGCCGTAGCGGCTGAACTGCCGGAGGGGTTCGACCATGCGGTCTTCACCTCCGGCGCGCCGGACCATGCAACCCGGCGACTGATTCACGGATTCGGGCTGGCGCTGTGAGCCGTTCCGCGGGCTGAAATCAACCGCGCTGAAAGGTAAGATCCGAGACCGTCACTGCCTTGCCGTCGATCTTTTCCACGACCTGCATCCGGAAGGACTCTCCGTCAGGGTTCTTGATCAGCATCCGCGCCGTGTTGTCATCGTAGATGACGCGGCCCCAGGTCACCCTGAGATCGAGCGTGTCGCCCTTCAGCTTGCCGACGAGGCGGGCCGGGCCGCTCGACGAGCCAGTATAGGTTCCCGAATAGGTGCCGGTCGCCGGATCGAGTTTGAGGTCTGCGCCGATCTTCCGGCTCATGATCAACATGGCCCGGCAGGTTCCGGCCAGCGAGAACGAAGTCTCGCTACCGCGGCTGCCCGCGACCTTGCAACTGACATTGTTCGGTCGCGGGAGTTGCTCCACCTTCACCGAGCCGCCACCGGTCCAGCCACCATCGTAGCGCGCGAAATAGTCGGCGGGCGGGGCTGCGGCCGCGAGGACCGAAACGGTCAGAAACGCAGTGGTCGACAGGAACATCAGAGGCTTCATGGCGGATCCGTTTCTTTGGCTGGTTAGCGGCCCAGCCTTGGCGAGCCGTTGCGGCCAATTGATGACGAATTGCGCCACAAAACCGTTGCCAAGGGGAACGACCTCGCGCCGTTGGCGTTGGTCCGTCAATACAATCACGAAGGCTTGACCGCACATGGATATCCTCCGCATCATCATCGCCATCCTCCTGCCGCCGCTCGGCGTCTTTCTGCAAGTCGGCCTGGGCAAACATTTCTGGATCAACGTTCTCCTGACGCTGTTTGGCTACATCCCGGGCATCATCCACGCCATCTGGGTCATCGCTAAGTATTGAGGCCGATCGCCGCATGGGTCGTTGACACCCATCCGGCCGGTCGTTAGGAAGCACTCATCCGGTTGGGATCCGTTCCAGCCGGTTTTGACGTGTCCCGTGGACGGCATCGCCTCGTGCCCATGCCGTCCTGTCAGTCCGCGAAATGCGGGCAGAGGAGGGCGCGTTTCCTTGAAGCCCGCGGACGATCCGCCGGGTTTCGTTGCTATTGAAGGAAATGCGATGAGCAAGCGCGCATCAGCGAAATACAAAATCGATCGCCGCATGGGCGAAAACATCTGGGGACGTCCGAAGTCCCCGGTCAACCGCCGTCAGTACGGGCCGGGCCAGCACGGCCAGCGCCGCAAGGGCAAGGTCTCCGACTTCGGCGTGCAGCTGCGCGCCAAGCAGAAGCTCAAGGGCTATTACGGCGACGTTTCGGAAAAGCAGTTCCGCAAGATCTACGAAGAGGCCGCGCGCCGTCGTGGCGACACCTCCGAGAACCTGATCGGCCTCCTGGAGAGCCGGCTCGACGCCGTCGTCTATCGCTCGAAGTTCGTCGCGACGGTCTTTGCGGCACGCCAGTTCGTCAACCATGGGCATGTCAACGTCAACGGCCGGCGCACGAACATCCAGTCCTACGTCTGCAAGCCGGGCGACGTGATCGAGGTGCGGCCGAAATCAAAGCAGTTGGCCATCGTGCTCGAGTCGATCCAGCTCGCTGAGCGCGACGTGCCGGAATATATCGAGGTCGATCACCAGAAAATGGTCGCGACCTACCAGCGCGTGCCGGGCCTCCACGATGTGCCGTATCCGGTGCAGATGGAGCCGAACCTGGTCGTCGAGTTCTACTCGCGCTGATCGCCGTTCGATCCGTTACGAATGCGAAGGCCGTCCCTCGGGGCGGCCTTTTGTTTTGCGACGTCGCGGTTTAGACGGAAGTGAAACGGGAAGGGACGACAATGCTGGAGGAAGATCGCTTCGACGCGGCGAATCTGGCTGACGAAATCGGCGAGCCGGAGAGCGAGGCCGAGGGCGCCCATCCGCTGTTTCGCGACGTTCCGTCTTCGGTCGGTTTTAAGAAGCTGCGCAAGCGCCTGTTGCGTGAAATGCGCGAAACGATCACGCAGTGCGCCATGGCGCGGCCCGGCGCCCGCTGGCTCGTTGGTATTTCCGGCGGCAAGGATTCCTACGCGCTGCTGGCGCTGCTGCACGACCTCAAATGGCGCGGCCTGCTGCCGGTCGATCTTCTGGCCTGCAATCTCGATCAGGGCCAGCCGAACTTTCCCAAGCACGTCCTGCCGGATTTCCTGACCCGCTTCGGCATCGCGCACCGGATCGAATATCGCGACACCTATTCGGTGGTGACCGAAAAGGTGCCGGAGGGCGCCACCTATTGCGCGCTGTGTTCGCGGCTGCGGCGCGGCAACCTCTATCGCATAGCGCGCGAGGAAGGCTGCGAGGCACTGGTTCTCGGCCATCATCGGGACGACTGCCTGGAAACCTTCTTCATGAACCTGTTTCATGGCGGCCGGCTCTCGGCCATGCCCGGCAAGCTTCTCAACGACGAGGGCGACCTTCTCGTCCTGCGCCCGCTCATCCGGTCGGCCGAGGAGGATATCGCAAAATTCTCCGCCGCCATGGCGTTTCCGATCATCCCTTGCGATCTCTGCGGCAGCCAGGACGGGCTACAGCGCAATGTCACCAAACAGATGCTCGCCGACCTGGAGCAGCGGTTTCCCGGCCGCAAGCAGGTGATGATGCGCGCGCTGTCGAACGTGCGGGCTGGGCATCTGCTCGATTCGGCGCTGTTCGATTTCGCGTCTCTTTCTCCGTCTTCCGAAAGCCGAGACCATTGACCCACTCCGTCGACATCGAGCGCCTGGCCGAGATCCTGCGCGCGGCGGCCAAGGCCGAAATCATGCCGCGCTTCCGCAACCTGTCGGACGCCGACATCCGCGAAAAGACATCGGCCACCGATCTCGTGACGGAAGCCGACGAGGCGGCGGAACGCTTCATCGCGCGCGAATGCGGTGCGCTTGCTCCTGGTGCGCTGTTCGTCGGCGAGGAATCGGTCGCCGCGAATACCGGCCTTCTCGACCAGCTTGATGGAGCCGAGCTCGCGATCGTCGTCGATCCGATCGACGGGACGGCCAATTTCGCCGCTGGTCTTCCGCTCTTTGCGGTCATGGCTGCGGTGGTGGCGAAGGGCGAGACCGTCGGCGGCATCATCTATGACCCGTTGGGCGACGATTTCATGCTGGCGGAGAAGGGGGCCGGCGCCATCCGCAGGACCCCATCGGGAGAGACGCAACCGCTCAGCGTGGCAAAGCCTGTCGCGCTGGCCGACGCTGTGGGCTGCGTCAGCGCGACCCATTTTCCCGCCGACGAGAAGGCAGCCTTGCTGCCGCGTCTCGGAGCGGTGAAGATCGTTGGCAACTACCGCTGCGCGGGGCACGAGTATCGTCTGCTGGCCTCCGGCGGCGCGCACTTTTCGCTCTATGCCAAGCTGATGCCGTGGGACCATCTGGCCGGATGCCTGCTGGTCGCCGAGGCGGGTGGGCATGTCGCCAAGGCCGACGGCTCATCCTATACGCCGAGGGACCGCGACGGCTCGCTGATAGCGGCATGCGATCCCGGCCTGTGGCGGGAAGTCCGGGACGGGCTGCTGCCCGTTTAGGCTCCCCGACCTGCCCGCCTCGCTCCTCTAGGTTTATTCGGCGGGGTTTTGGCGAAGCGCTTCGTCAATGTGAGGCGCCGGTGCGTTCTTGGCCTCGAACAGCCGCCCCTCGGCCAGCCAGACCGAACCGAGAGCGGCGATCGACAAGACCGTGAAGCCGACCAGGATCGGGACCACCGTGCCATCGTAGACATAGCCGATCAGCGCGCCGAAAAGACCGCCGCCGAAGGTCTGCATGAAGCCGAGAACCGACGAGGCCGTTCCCGCTACATGGCCGAGCGGATCCATGGCAAGGGCGTTGAAATTCGTTCCGATGAAGCCGAACAGGCAGAAATTGACAGTCAGCATGGGGACGAAAAACCAGAGTGGGGCAGCGCCCCCCATGGCGTAGGCAACGACGAGATGAATGACCGCCAGGAGCAGGAAGCCGATCAGGGCTCCGTGGGAGAGGCGGCGCATTCCAAGCTTCTCGACCAGTCGCGCATTGAGAAAGGAGGCGAGAGCCATAAACACCGCCGTCGCGGCGAAGACGAGGGTGAAGGTCGGGCCGAGGCCATAGACCTCCGTGTAAAGCTGTTCGGCCTGGTTGAGAAAACCGAACAACACACCGAAGATCAGCGCCGTCGCAACCGTGTAGCCGAAGGCGACCCGGTTGGTCAGGACGATCCGAAACGCCTCGAGGATGCGCTTGGCGGTCAGTTCCCGTCGGTTCTCGGGGTGCAGCGTCTCGGGTAGGCGGATGGCCGTCCAGATTGCCACGGCGACGCCAAAGATACCGATCGCCAGGAAGATCTCGCGCCAGTCTCCGAACAGCATGATCAACTGACCGATGTTCGGGGCGATCACCGGCACAGCCATGAACACCATCATCACCAGCGACATGACGCTGGCCATACGCCGGCCGTTGAAACAATCGCGGACGACGGACACGGCTATGACGCGGGTGGCGGCCGCTCCGATGCCCTGGATCACGCGCAGCGCCAGCACGACCTCGAAGTCCGGCGCGAAGATGGCCGCCACTGAGGCAAGGACATAGACGCCGATTCCGAAAAACAGGATCGGCCGCCGCCCAAACCGGTCGGAGAGCGTGCCATAGACGATCTGAGCGCTACCAAACCCCAGGATGTAGGCGGTAATCACCAACTGGCGTTGGTTCGCGTCAGCGACGCCGAGCGCCGACCCCATCTCCTGCATCGCCGGAATGAAGATGTCGATCGCCGCCGCGTTCATCGCCATCAGGCAGGCGATCATCGTCACGAGTTCCCAATAGGGGAGCCCGCGCGTTTCGCCGTGGTTGGACGCGTTGGACATGGTTGACCTCTTGAAAGGGGTAAGCGGAGGCCTACTCCCGATCAAAGAAAATGCAAGTTGTACTTATAAAGTTGCCGGTTCGTGAGGTGAACTATCCGTCAACAAAAAACCCGCGCGCCGAGGCACACGGGCTCCCATTCGAAGTTAGAACTCCGCGGGCCAAAGTCAGCCGTTGGCGGCGGCCGGTGCGGTCGTTGCCACGCCGTTCTCGCCGAAGAAGGTCTGAAGCTCGCCGGTCTGGAACATCTCGCGGACGATGTCGCAGCCCCCGACGAACTCGCCCTTGACGTAGAGCTGGGGAATCGTCGGCCAATCGCCGTAATCCTTGATGCCCTGACGCAGATCGTCGGACGAAAGGACGTTCACGCCCTTATACTCGACGCCCAGATAGTCGAGCATCTGGACGATCTGACCGGAAAACCCGCATTGCGGGAAAGCGGGTGTGCCCTTCATGAAGACGACGACGTCGTTCGTCTTCACCTCGTTGGCGATCCATTCGTTAATGGCGGTCATGGGCTTTCATTCCTTCGTCTCGCCGGGTGCAAGGCCCGGTGGTTGAAACTGCGTATACATCCGCCCGTTCGGTCCGGGAGACCAAAAGTAATACGGGCGAAGCGAGAGAGCCGTCCGTCAACTTCCAGGCCGCCATATGTGACGGTGCGGATTTTCATCACCTAGATAGCACCGGGCCGATGGCTTTTGAAGGACAAAGCTCCTGCGGCGCGTTCCGCGCCAATCGGTTTGGACTACTTCGGCGCGCTGGTTTGTAGGGCCAGGGCGTGGAGTTCACCGCCCATATTGCCCTGCAAGGCCTTGTAGACCATCTGATGCTGCTGCACCCGGGACTTGCCGCGAAAGCTCTCCGAGACGATCTCCGCGGCGTAGTGGTCGCCATCGCCGGCCAGATCACGGATCGTCACCTCGGCATCGGGGATATTGCTCTTGATCATCCTCTCGATGTCGCTGGCGTTCATGGGCATGACAGGTCTCCTTGGTCCGGCGTCCGGAATCGCGAACCTTGTGGGATGATAGGGATCGCACCGGGCGCAATCAATCGGGGCGGGTGCCGTCTCTCGCTCAGGCGGCGGCGGCCGGTTCGATGATCTCGCCCGACATGTAGGACGGGAACCAGGATTCGTGCGCGATCGTCAACGCCGCGACGGACAGATCGAGCCGACCGTCGATGACCAACCGGGAGCCGCCAGCCACGCCGAGCCGGCGCAGAGGCACGCTGGCTTCCGCAGCCTCGGCCTCGATCGCTTCGGCGACGTCCGCTGCGACCGCCACGACATAGCGGGCCTGATCCTCGCCGAAGAGCAGCGCATGTCCGGCTCCGCTGCCGGCGTCGATCCTGACGCCGCGATCGGAGGCCATGCACATTTCCGCGACCGCGACCGCGAGACCTCCATCCGACAGATCGTGGCAGGTCGCGACACGGCCGGAGCGGATCAGGCCACGAACGAAGTCCCCGTTGCGCTTTTCCTCGGCAAGGTCCACCGGCGGCGGCGCGCCGGCTTCGCGCCCCTCGATCTCACGCAGATAGATCGTCGCGCCAAGATGGGAGCCGTCCCGGCCGACGAGGAACAGGATGTCGTCCTCCTTCAGGCCGCCGACGCGGGCGGTCCTGGCGCGGTCATCGATCAGTCCGACGCCACCGATGGTCGGGGTCGGCAGGATCGCCTCGCCGTTGGTCTCGTTGTAGAGCGAGACATTGCCGGAGACGATCGGGAAGTCGAGGGCCTCGCAGGCCGCGCCGATCCCCTCGACCGCCTTGACGAACTGGCCCATCAGTTCCGGCTTTTCCGGATTGCCGAAATTGAGGTTGTCGGTCGCCGCCAACGGTTCGGCGCCGACGGCGGTCAGGTTGCGCCAGCATTCGGCGACGGCTTGGGCGCCGCCCTGGAACGGGTCGGCCTCGCAATAGCGGGGCGTGACGTCGGAGGAAAAGGCGAGCGCCTTGGTCGGGTGGCCGTCGACCCGCACGACGCCGGCGTCGCCGCCGGGGCGCTGCAGCGAATTGCCCTGGATCAGCGTGTCATATTGCTCGAACACCCAGCGGCGCGAGCACAGATCCGGCGAGCCGAGCAGCGACAACAGGGCGGTGCCATAATTGGCCGGCTCGGCGATGTCCTTGGCATGGAGCGCCTGTGCCGGCTTCGGCTCGATCCACGGGCGGTCGTATTCCGGCGCCTCGTCGCCGAGTTCCTTGATCGGCAAATTGCCGACCTCGCGGCCCTCGAACAGGATGCGGAAGCGCAGATCGTCGGTGGTGCGGCCGACGATCGCGAAATCGAGCCCCCATTTGACGAAGATCGCCTCGGCGACCTCGCGCTTGTCGGGGTCGAGCACCATCAGCATGCGTTCCTGGCTTTCAGACAGCATCATCTCGTAAGGCGTCATCGCCGCCTCGCGCACCGGCACCTTGTCGAGGTCGAGCTCGATGCCGAGCCCGCCCTTGGCCCCCATCTCGACGGCCGAGCAGGTGAGGCCCGCCGCGCCCATGTCCTGGATGGCGATGACGGCGCCGGTCTGCATGAGTTCCAGACACGCCTCGAGCAGGCATTTTTCGGTGAAGGGATCGCCGACCTGCACCGTCGGCCGCTTCTCCTCGATGTTCTCGTCGAATTCGGCCGAGGCCATGGTCGCGCCGCCGACGCCGTCGCGGCCGGTCTTGGCGCCGAGATAGACGACCGGAAGGCCGACGCCCTTGGCCTCCGACAGGAAGATCGAATCGGTTCGAGCAAGGCCCGCTGCAAAGGCGTTGACCAGGCAATTGCCGTTGTAGCGGGGATGGAAATTGACCTCGCCGCCGACCGTCGGCACCCCGAAGGAATTGCCGTAACCGCCGACGCCGGCGACCACTCCGGCGACCAGATGACGGGTCTTGGGATGGTCCGGCGCGCCGAAGCGGAGGGCGTTCATCGCCGCGATCGGCCGCGCGCCCATGGTAAAGACGTCGCGCAGAATGCCGCCGACGCCGGTCGCCGCGCCCTGATAGGGCTCGATGAAGGAGGGGTGGTTGTGGCTCTCCATCTTGAAGACCACCGCCATGCCGTCGCCGATATCGACGACGCCGGCATTCTCGCCCGGCCCCTGGATGACGCGCGCTCCCTTGGTCGGCAGCGTCCGCAGCCAGCGCTTCGAGGACTTGTAGGAACAATGCTCGTTCCACATGGCCGAGAAAATGCCGAGTTCGGTCATCGTCGGCTCGCGGCCGATCAACGACAGGACGCGCTCGTATTCATCCGGTTTCAGTCCGTGGGCCGCGATCAGCTCCGGGGTGATGTCGGTCTCGGCGGTCATGGCGTGTCCTGGGCGTTGGTCTGCGCTTTGGGTAATCGGCCTGTTACCATCTGCGGCCGTGTCGAAAAAGCCCGAGCCGGGTCTGTTCATCTCAGCCGGCGTGGGCGGAGACATAGGTCATCGACGTGGCGCGGCAGATACCCGTATCGACGGCCCGGCGCAGCACGACCGTATCGTCGTCCACTTGCGAGATCGGCTCGCCGTAAAGGCGCCGGGCAATTACCACCAGCGCCACGTTGTAACCGCCCTTGGCCGCGGGCGAGCGCACGCAAATCCCGTAGCCGCCGACTTCGCCTGTCGGCACGAAGCTCGTCGCGCGTTCGACGGCGCGGCGCCGATAGATCGCGGCGGCGGTGCCGTTCACATAGGCGATCTCGGCCGGGGTCAGCTTGCCGCCCGAAACGGGCGCGGCCGATGGGGCGGCTCGGTGTGCGATCTTGTCCGGTTCTGCATCAGCGGCGGTTGGGAACGCCGCCGCGATCGCCGCGGGAGGTGACGCGGTTCCGTTGGTCGCGGCGCAGGCGGAGAGGCTGCCGGCCACAAGAAGCAGGACGCCAAGGGCGCCGGATCGGCGAAGCGCGCTCATATCAGGCCGAACATGTCTTGGCGCCGGCGCCCCAACGGGCGAGGTCGGTGTCGATGCGGCTTGCGAGAGCCTCATTCATCAGGGGCCCGTAGACCGAGACATTCGCCGAGTCGGACTGCGCTTCCACGACCAACAAAGGTCGTGCTTCGAGCTGACCGCGCGGCACCAGCAGGAAGCGCGGCCGGCCGGAGAAGGAGGAGAGTTCCGGCGCGAGGCTGTAGCGGGCAAAGGCCGGATCGCCCGACTTGAACCAACAGCGATTGGCCGCTAGCGCCAGCCGCTCCATCCGGTCGAGGCCGGAATCGGCCTTCGCGCCTGATTGGTTCTGGTTCGCGGGACCCGCGGCACAGGCGCCGAGTGCGAGGGTGAATATCAGCGCCGCGAAGACGACCATCCGTCCGACGAGCGCTTCTCTCACGCTGCGGCGCTCGCGGTCATGCCGAGCGCGCCCTCGAAGATCGCGCGGCCGTCGGTGCCGCCGTGCTCGGGCTCGACGAGGTTTTCCGGGTGCGGCATCATGCCGAGGACGTTGCCGGCGTCGTTGACGATCCCCGCAATGTCGCGGATCGCGCCGTTGGGGTTGGTGCCTTCGGCATAGCGGAACACGACCCGGTTCTCGCCTTCGAGACGCGCCAGCGTGTCCGCGTCGGCGAAGTAATTTCCGTCATGATGGGCGACCGGGCAGCGGATCACCTGGCCCTGGCGATAATTGGCGGTAAAGCGCGTCGCGGCGTTGACGACCTCCAGCTTCACGTCCCGGCAGACGAAGCGCAGCGAATTGTTGCGCATCAAGGCGCCGGGCAAGAGCCCAGCTTCGCACAGAATCTGGAAGCCGTTGCAGACGCCGAGGACCGGAACGCCCTTGGCCGCCGCGTCGGCGACGGCGCGCATCACCGGAGCGCGCGCGGCGATCGCGCCGCAGCGCAGATAATCGCCGAACGAGAACCCGCCGGGGACGACGATCAGGTCGACGTCGGGGAGCGCCGTCTCGGTCTGCCAGACCGTGAGCGGCGCCTTGCCTGTGATCGCGGTCAGCGCCGCGATCATGTCGCGGTCGCGATTGAGGCCGGGGAGGAGGATGACAGCTGTGTTCATGGATTATGATCAAACGGTCGCTGGGGTACGGCCATCTCGCGCAGCTCTAGACGCCGCTCGATCCGTTCGAGACGCTCGTCGTGACGGCCGAAAACACCGTAGATATTGTGTATGTCGTGTTGCATCGAGAGCATATGGCCGCGGATCGAAACCAACTCGGACTTCACTTCTCGAACGTCCTCTTTCATTTCGCTCATCTGCTGATGCATCCCCTTCATGAGCTCATACATCAGTTCGTTCGTGACCTCTGCCATCGTCCCGTTCCGGAGCCACCTTTACGCGATCTCGACAGTGTAGTTTTCGATGACCGTGTTGGCGAGGAGCTTGTCGCACATCTGTGAAAGCTCAGAGCGCGCCGTTGCCTCGTCCTTGGCGTCGACTTCGATGTCGAAGACCTTGCCCTGCCGAACGGCGCCGACACCGGCAAAGCCGAGATGGCCGAGGGCCCCCTCGATGGCCTTGCCCTGCGGGTCGAGGACGCCGGTCTTGAGAGTGACGACGATGCGAGCCTTGATCACGATATGCGCCTGTCCCTGGAATAAACGAGCTTGAGTGCCGGTGCCGGCTGCTTGGAGGCTCTGCGCCGCCTTACTTGACCAACACCGGCCCGGAGGGGCGGGGCGGCTCGTTTTCATTCATGATTCCGAGCCGGCGTGCGACCTCCTGATAGGCCTCGACGAGACCGCCCATGTCTTGGCGGAAGCGATCCTTGTCGAGCTTGTCGTGGGTCTGGACGTCCCACAGCCGGCAGGAATCGGGAGAGATCTCGTCGGCGACGATGATCCGCATCATGTCGCCCTCGAACAGCCGGCCGGTCTCGATCTTGAAATCGACGAGCTGGATGCCGACGCCGAGGAACAGTCCGGACAGGAAATCATTGACCCGAATCGCCAGGGCCATGATGTCGTCGATCTCCTGCGGGCTCGCCCAGCCGAAGGCGGTGATGTGCTCTTCGGAAACGATCGGATCGTCGAGCGCGTCGGCCTTGTAATAGAACTCGATGATCGAGCGGGGCAGGACGGTGCCCTCCTCGATACCGAGGCGCTTGGCGAGCGAGCCGGCGGCGATGTTGCGCACCACCACCTCGAGCGGGATGATCTCGACCTCCTTGATCAGCTGCTCGCGCATGTTGAGCCGGCGGATGAAGTGGGTCGGGATCCCCATCTTGTTCAGATGCGAGAAAATGTACTCGGAGATGCGGTTGTTGAGAACGCCCTTGCCGTCGACGACCTCGTGCTTTTTCTTGTTGAACGCGGTGGCGTCGTCCTTGAAGAACTGCACCAGGGTGCCAGGCTCCGGGCCCTCATAGAGGATCTTGCCCTTGCCTTCGTAGATACGGCGGCGACGTGTCATCATGGAACTCTATCGTGAAGGAAGCACCGGCCCTGGCCACGGTGCGAAGACGGCTGACGATGGTGCGGCTGAATAGACCATACGGCCCGCCTTAACAATCGTTTCGGCAATAGCTCTGTGGGAAGTCGTGCCGCAAGCGCTGCAAATCAAGCCCTGATAACTGCGCGTGAAATGAAATCGCGCTTCAAAAATGCCGCGCATGACCGTATGTCAGACGAAAGGCCGGTGGATCGGACGGTCGATTCTTACCAAGGAGGAACATCATGTCCATGAACGACCGCGAGCGCGATTTCGAGTCCCGCTATGCCCATGACCAGGAATTGCGGTTCCGGATCGAGGCGCGCCGCAACAAGCTGGTCGGCCTCTGGGCGGCCGAGCAGCTCGGCAAGAGCGGTGAGGAAGCCAATGCCTACGCCCAGGAGGTCATCAAGGTCGACTTCCTGTTGCCCGGCGACGACGATGTGGTCCACAAGATACGCGACGATTTCGTCGCGGCCGGCGTCGAGCAGTCCGAGCATCAGATCCGCAAGCAATTGGCGCATTTTCTGGCGGAAGCCGAAACCCAGATCCGTAGCGCCTGATGGCGCTCCCCCAGCTTCGTGCCCGCCTGGGCGAGGGGGGCTTCGTCGTCTCCGCCTGGCTCGGCCTGACCGATCCGGTCATCCATGAAGCGTTTCTGCGCGCCGATTTCGACGCCGTGACCTTCGACGTCCAGCACGGCTTGCTCGATACCGCCAGCCTGCGCGCCGGTATCGAACGCGCGGTGCTGCTCGGCAAGCCCGCGCTGGTACGCTTGCCGATCAAGGACCGGGCGCTGGCCGCGCGCGTGCTCGACTTCGGCGCCTCAGCCGTGATGATGCCGATGATCGAAACCGCCGACGAGGCCCGCGCCTTCGTGGCGGTGGCGAAATATCCGCCGCTCGGCCAACGGTCTTATGGTCCAACCCGTGCCGGCGAACTGCATGGCTACGCGGATCGTGCCGACTACGTCGCCGACGCGCGGAGCGAAACGCTCGCCTTCGCCATGATCGAGACGGGTGCGTCCGTCGACAATCTTGAGGCGATCCTGGCGGTCGAGGGACTCGACGGCGTCTTCGTTGGCCCGTCCGATCTGTCGATCGCCTTGTCCGGCGACGGGACGCTCGATCCGCGCGGCGCGAAGGCCGAGGCGGCGATCAAGCGGATTGCCGCGGCGACCTCCGCGGCCGGCAAGATCGCCACGATCTACGCCGCAACGCCGGAGGACGCCAAGCGCTATCGCCAGTACGGCTATCGTCTGGTTTGCGTCAGTTCCGACCAGGCCGTGATTACCGCGGGGGCGCGGGCGCTGGCCGAGGCCGTTCGCGGGTGAACGCGGCCGGTCAGGCCGGCACGGTCAGTCCGGACATGAACTTGCCGAAGGTGAGCAAGCCTTCGGGCCAGGGGCCATGGCCGCTCTCGGCGTTCAGATGGCCGGCCTCGCCCGCGTCGATGAACAGCGATCCCCACGCGCCGGCGATGTCCTCGGCGGCCTCGAAGGACGAGAAAATGTCGTTGCGGCTGGCGACGACGACGCTGGGAAACGGCAGCGGGTCGCGCGGATAGGGTCCGAAGGTGCGCAGGTGTCTCGGGCGGATTGCATCGTTCTCCACCTCGGGAGGCGCGACGAAGAACGCGCCCGACACCGGCCGCTCAAAGCGCGGGATCGCCTGCACGGCGGCGGCGACGCCGAGCGAATGGGCGACCAGGACGACCGGCCGGGCGGAGGTGTTCACGGCATCCGCCACCGCGGCCATCCAGTCGTCGCGGACGGGCTTCGTCCATTCGGCCTGGGGCACACGCCGCGCCGTCGACAGCCTTCGCTCCCAACGTGTCTGCCAGTGGTCGTCGGGAGAGCCCTTGTAACCGGGCAGGATGAGGATATCGGCTTCGGCAACGCGCATGAGCGGGACATGCGAATACGAGCCGCGCAAGTCAAGCCGTCAGGGCACCGGATATCGATCCTGGCAACTCGATGTCCTCCGTTCCAGCGCCCGTCCGATCCGACCTTGTCGCGATCAGGCCGGGCGCATTGGTGCAACGACGATCGTAGGCGCGGGGTTCAACCGGCGCGGCCGAATACCCGCTCGAAGATCGTCCCGACGTGCTTGGTATGATAGCCGAGGTCGAATTTTTCGCGAATCTCGGCTTCCGGCAGTGCGGCCGTCACGTCCTTGTCGGCGAGGAGTTCCGTCAGGAAGTCCTTGTCCTCCTCCCACACCCGCATCGCGTTGCGCTGCACCAGCCGGTAGGAATCCTCGCGGGAAACGCCGGCCTGGGTCAGTGCCAGCAGCACCCGCTGGGAATGGACGAGGCCCTTGAACTTGTTGAGGTTGGCCAGCATCCGCTCGGGATAGACGAGCAGCTTGTCGATGACGCCGGTGAGACGCACGAGCGCGAAGTCGAGCGTCACCGTGGCGTCCGGGCCGATCATCCGCTCGACGGAGGAATGGGAGATGTCGCGCTCATGCCAGAGCGCGACGTTCTCCATGGCCGGTAGAGCGTAGGAGCGGACCATGCGGGCGAGGCCCGTGAGGTTTTCCGTCAGCACCGGATTGCGCTTGTGGGGCATCGCCGACGAGCCCTTCTGGCCCGGCGAGAAATATTCCTCCGCTTCCAACACCTCGGTGCGCTGCAGATGGCGGACTTCGGTCGCCAGACGTTCGACAGACGAGGCGATGACCCCGAGCGTGGCGAAGAACATCGCGTGGCGGTCGCGCGGAATCACCTGCGTCGACACCGGCTCGGCCGCAAGTCCCATGGCCTTGGCGACATGCTCCTCGACGCGCGGATCGATGTTGGCGAAGGTGCCGACGGCGCCCGAGATGGCGCAAGTGGCGATCTCCGCGCGGGCGGCGACGAGGCGTTCGCGACAGCGCTGGAACTCGGCATAGGCGAGGGCGAGCTTGACGCCGAAGGTCGTCGGCTCGGCGTGGATGCCGTGGGAGCGGCCGATGGTGATCGTGTCCCGGTGCTCGAAGGCGCGGCGTTCGAGCGCGGCGAGCAGGCCGTCGAGATCGGCGAGGAGCAGGTCGGAGGCCTTGGTCAGCTGCACGTTGAAGCAGGTGTCGAGGACGTCCGACGAGGTCATGCCTTGATGGACGAAGCGGGCGTCCGGGCCGACGATCTCGGCAAGATGCGTCAGGAAGGCGATGACGTCGTGCTTGGTCTCACGCTCGATCGCGTCGATGCGGTCTACATCGAACGTGGCACCATTGCCCTTTTCCCAGATCGTCTTCGCCGCGCTTTCGGGAATGACGCCGAGTTCGGCGAGGGCGTCGCAGGCATGGGCCTCGATCTCGAACCAGATCCGGTACTTCGTCTCCTGCGACCAGACGTCGACCATCTCGGGGCGGGAATAGCGGGGGATCATGGCGCGGATTCTTTCAGCTATACGATTGGGAGGAACGGCTGCCGTCTAACAGAGCCGACGCCGCGTCTCAACGTTTGCCGAAGTGATCGCTCATCAGTCCATCGACAGCGGGTTGGCGATGTAGCGCAGGTCCGGTCCCTCGAAGCCGACGGATTTGACCCCGATGATCGCCACCGCCGAAAATCCGCCGGTCGGTCGCTCGTAGACGCGAATTTCGGACAGGGCGTAGTCGAGCGGGCAGCCGCGGCTTCCTGGAATCGCAGTGTCCTCGTGGATCAGCGCAGCCGCATCGCCCGGCTTGGTGGCGATGCGCACCAGCCGGTAGCCGTAAGACGTGCCGAACACTTCGCACGCCTTGCCGCCGCTGAGCGGGATCGGCTCCAGTCGAAGCTCGGCCGGCTTGTCCGGCGTCGGCTCGATGGGGCGGGGCAGGAAGCGGGCTCGATACGGGTCGGCCGACAATTCAGTCGGCGGATTGGCGACGACGAGCGAGCCCGGTTGCGCCTCGGGATCATAGGTCGTGAACAGTGCCTGGGCTGCCTCGCGAGCCTGCTCTCTGGCATCCGCGATCCCGGCGCCGTCCGCCTCGATCCGGATGCGGACCGGGGAGGGCGGCAGAAAGCGATCCTCGGCGAGATCGAGAAAGAATATCTCGGCATAGGGGAAGCCGGACCCATCCTGGATGCCTGATTGCTCGAATGCGAAGACCTTGCCGTCCTTGGAGAACCCGAGCGGTTCCAGCCTTGCCGCGTCGCCAGCCGAGGCAGGCGAAGCGAATCCCGGCAGCGCCACCAGCAGGACTGCCGCCGCGGCGGCGATCTTTGGAAGTCGCGGGGGCGTCATCGTTGGTCCTCACTTGCTGGCCGCGGGGAGTGCTACTTTTGCGCGACGATACGGGTGCACGAAAAATTGTCGCCGCTGGCCTCGGAGAACCACCCCATCGAATCGCCGGTAAAGCCGGAAAGAGTGATGAAATAGTCATCGGCGAACAATAGCGTGTAGGAACCGTCGCTCCCTTCCTGAACCTCTTCGATCGGCAGGTCCTCGGATCCGTTGTTGTAGGTGGTCGGGGTAAAAGTGAAGATCGCCACCTCGCAGTCCCAGGTGCCCAGGAACGGTAGGTCTTCGGCAGATGTGGCGGTGGATGCCAGCAAGGTCGCGATGGCTGCGGCCGCTATCGTGTTCGTGACGTTTTTCATGGGGCCGTTCTCTCGCTGCCGGCTCTGCCGGACGCCATCCGCGGGTCACGAAGGCTCGACCATGTTGCCTGTCGGTCGCCCTCGGCGGATATCGCGGTGTAAATAGCGCGCGCGACGGCGCGGGCCATGGTCGCCGCGGCCGCTGCGGCGAGTTCCACACGGCCGATCGGCTCCGGCGGAATTCCGCTACCGCCGGTGGCCAGCGCGAAGACGAGATCGCCGTCGAAATCGGTGTGCGATGGCCAGATCGCCTTGGCGTAGCCGTCCTGGCCGGCAATCGCGAGGCGCTTGGCGGCGGGCTTGTCGAGCACGGCGTCGGTGGCGATGATTCCGATCGTCGTGTTGGCGCCAGCCCGCGCGTCGAGCTTGGTTCGCGGGGATGTCGCATCCGGCGGGAGCGGTTGTGGCAGGCCGAGGCCGCCGAACTCGTCGCCCTGTTCGAAGGGCGCGGCCCAGAAGCAGCGACCGGCGCCAATCGTTGCCGATCCGACGGCGTTGACCGCGACGAGCGCCGCGACCGTGATGCCGTTCGAGAGCAATGTCGACGCCGAGCCGAGGCCGCCCTTCACCGTCGCGGTGGTGCAGCCGATGCCGGCGCCGACGGTGCCGATGGCAAAATCGGCGCGTGCCGAGCCTGCCGCGTCGTAGCCGAACTCGCGATAGGGCGGATAGCGGCCCCAGGCCTTGGACCCGCCATTGGCTAGATCGAACAGGATCGCAGCCGGCACGATCGGCACGCGCACATCGCCGACGGCAAAGCCGCGGCCTTGCTCCGCGAGCCAGGCCTGCACGCCCGACGCGGCGTCGAGGCCGAAGGCGGACCCGCCCGACAGCACCAGCGAATCGACCTCCGCGACGGTGTTCTCCGGCGCCAGAAGATCGGTTTCGCGGGTCCCCGGTGCGCCGCCCAAAATAGCCACGGACGCGATTAATGGCGTGTCGAGAATGACGACCGTCGTGCCGCTTTTCAGCCGTTCGTCGCCGGCATGCCCGACCCTGACCCCGGCGACGTCGCTGAGGAGATTGCGAGTGCCAGGCCGCCATGCGCTCATGTCCTCAGCCCCCGGTCTCGTCGACGAAGCCGTTACCGCGCCATTCGAAGACGCGGTAGAGATCGAGGTCGGAATCGCCCTTGGCGTCGAAACGGATCGGCCCCAGCACGGTCTGGAATGCCTCGTCGCCCAGGATTTCGGCGATCGGCCGGCCGGTTTCCCGGCTTTGGCCGACCGCTGCGACGGCGATCTGCGTTGCCGCGTATGCGGGGCCGAAATAGCCTTGCGGTCCGGCCATTGGTCCTTCGTCCGGGGCACCGTCTCGAAGTTCTGGGAAGTGGGTCCGCGGCGCGACCGCAACGATGCCCTCCGGCAGCGGCACGTCGTCGCTCGTCTCGTCGAATAGTGCCTCGCCGCCGACAATGTCGAGGGCAAGCCCGATCTCGGCAGCGTCGCGCGCGATAATCGCGACGTCCGGCCGGTCACCGGCGATGAAGAACCGGCTGACGCCGGTGCGCTCGAGGCGCCGCACCAGACCGAACTGCTTTTCCTCGGCGGGCCGGTAGTTGTCGATGGTCTGTGGTTTCATGCCCCGGTCGGCGAGGAGCCGGCGGACCGCATCGCTCAATGCCCGTGCGGCGATCGAGCCGTCCTCCAGGAGGCCGAAAGGCTCGGCCTTCCAGTGCGTCGCCAGATAGCTTGCGGCCGCCGCAGCCTCCTTATCGGAACGCGGCGCGACGCGCCAGACAAGAAAACCGGTCCGCTCGCGCCGGTCGGTGAGACGGTTGGCCCGCACGCCAACGTCTATGGTCGGAATCCCTGCCTCCGTAAGGATCGGAAGCGCCGCCTCGATGGCGTCGGCGCACAGGAAGCCGGTGGCGACGGAGACATTCATGGCGACGAAGCTTTCGGCCGCCTGTTTGCCGCCCTCGGCGGAACATTTGGTGTCGGCCTCCACCACCTCGACCGTCTGGCCGTCGGCGGGTTTTGCCGCCGCCGCGCGCGCGCCGTCGGCGAGTTGCCGACCGAGAATGCCGGCGCTGCCGGAAAGCGGTGCCGCTACGCCGAGCGTGATCGGCTCGCCCGTGTCTTGGGCCTGCGCCGGCAAAAGCGTGATCCCCATCAGGCCGAAGGCGGCAAAATACCGGAGCTGGGTGAGAAAGAAACGCGTCATGCCTGCGAGTCTAGTCGACCGTCCGGACGATGGCGAGACGGAACCGGCCGTATCCACGACGGTGTCGTGATGCCGGCTCGCGCCATAACGGGAATGACCGGGAAAGCCTGTCTGGATGGGGCCCGCGATGGATTGCGACGAGACCCCGTGCGAATCCGCCATCCCCGCCCTATGTTTGACGCGAACGGCTCGGGACCCGGGCGCAATGAATGGAATATGGTTTGCTGACGACATCGACGATCGACCGCGACAGCTTTCGCGACGCGATGAGCCGGTTTGCCTCGGCGGTTCACCTGGTGACGACGGACGGCCCGGCGGGCCGGCGTGGCGTGACGGTATCGTCCGCCTGTTCGGTGTCCGACGAACCGGCGACGCTGCTTGTCTGTCTCAATACGTCGAGCCCGGCCAACGACCGGTTTGAGAACAACGGTAATTTCGCCGTCAATCTGCTGTCCGAAGACAGCGAGGCGATCGCTCGCACCTTCGCCGGTGAAGGGCAGCTCGAGTCGGACGCGCGTTTCGCCAAGGGCGAATGGGAGGTACTGCAAACCGGCGCGCCTTTGCTGGTCGGTTCGCTGGCAGGGTTCGACTGCCGGATTTTGGAAGCCAAGATCGTCGCCACGCACCGCGTGCTGATCGGCGAGGTGGTGGCGATCCGCACCGGATCGAAATCGCCGTCACTGGTCTATCTCGACCGGACCTATCGCAGCCTCTAGCGATGGGCCATCGGAGCGTCTCAGGGAAAGGGTATCCGTGACATCGAAACTGCCGGCATCGATCGACGAGACCGAAGCGCTTCTCGACGGACATAACTACGTGGCGGACAGGTCGCTCGCGACCGTCCTGTTTCTGTCGCTCAAGATGGGGCGGCCGCTGTTTCTGGAAGGCGAGGCCGGCGTCGGCAAGACCGAGATCGCCAAAGTGCTGGCCGCGGCGCTGGGCCGGCCGCTGATTCGCTTGCAGTGCTATGAGGGGCTCGACGTCTCCTCAGCGCTCTACGAATGGAACTACGCCGCGCAGATGATCGAGATCCGGCTGCGCGAGGCCTCCGGCGATACGTCCAAGGACGCGATGCGCTCCGACATCTTTTCGGAGCGCTTCCTGATCCGCAGGCCGATCCTGCAGGCGCTAGAAGGCGAGCCGGGTCGCGCGCCGGTGCTGCTGATCGACGAGCTCGACCGTACCGACGAGGCCTTCGAGGCGTTTCTTTTGGAAATCCTCTCCGACAATCAGGTGACCATCCCGGAGCTTGGCACCATCCGGGCCGCCGAGCCGCCGATCGTCATCATCACGACCAATCGCACCCGCGAAATCCACGACGCGCTGAAGCGACGCTGTCTCTATCATTGGGTCGATTATCCCGCCTCCGACCGCGAACTTCAGATCGTGCGTCGCAAGGCCCCACAGGCCAACGCCGAACTGGCGGCCGAACTCGTCGCCTTCGTCCAGCGGCTGCGTCAGGTCGATCTCTTCAAGGCGCCGGGTGTCGCCGAGACCATCGACTGGGCGAACGCCCTGACCGAACTCAACGCCGTCGCCCTCGATCCCGCGCATGTCTCCGATACGCTGGGGGTTCTGTTGAAGTACCAGGATGATATCCAGCGCATGGAGCGAGGCGAGGGCCGCGAGATCCTCGCCGAGGTGAAGCGCGACCTGGCAAGGGCCTCGTGATGTCATGAGCACCGTCGCCGACCCGTCCCATGTCGCCGCCGATCCGGACGGCAAGCTTGCGGACAACATCGCCTATTTCGCGCGGGCGCTGCGTAAGGCTGGGCTGAAAATTGGTCCCTCCGCGACGCTCGACGCGATTGCGGCGGTCAAGGCGGCGGGGTTGACCAGCCGCGACGATTTTTATTGGACGCTGCATGCGGTGCTGGTCACTCGCCATGAGGACGATGCGGTGTTCGCGGAGGCGTTCCGGCTGTTCTGGCGCTCGCGTGAGCTGATCGAAAAGATGATCGCCATGTTCTCACCGAAAGCCCCGCCACGCCAATCGGAGCGGGAAAAGAAGCGGGCCGGCGAGGACCGTGCCGCCGAAGCGATGTTCGAGGGCGCTCGGGACCGGATCACCAAGCAGGAACGGCCGGAGATCGAGATCGACGCCAGTCTCACGGTGTCCGGCAACGAGGTGCTGCGCCAGAAGGATTTCGCGCAGATGTCGGTACGCGAGACCGAGGAGGCCAAGCAGGCCATCGCCGCGCTGCGCCTGTCGGCAGACTGGATCGCGACACGCCGGTTTCGCCCCGATCCGCGCGGTGATCGAATCGACCCGAGAGCCATGATGCGGGCCTCGATGCGGACCGGCGGCGACCTCGTCTTGCCGAAATTTCGTTCTCGCCGCGAGATTCACCCGCCGCTGGTGGTCCTCGCCGACATCTCCGGCTCGATGAGCCAGTACACCCGAGTTTTTCTGCACTTCATCCATGCCCTGACCGAGAGACGGCGCCGGGTGCATACGTTTTTGTTCGGCACGCGGCTGACCAACGTCACCCGGCAGATGCGCCACAAAGATCCCGACGAGGCGCTCGCTGACTGTGCCGGCGCGGTGAAGGACTGGTCCGGCGGAACCCGCATCGGCGAGGCATTGGCGAGCTTCAACCTGACCTGGTCGCGCCGGGTGCTGACCCAGGGCGCGGTGGTGATTCTGATCACCGACGGGCTGGAGCGCGATTCGGTCGATGAGCTGTCGAAACAGATGGAGCGGCTGCATAAATCCTGCAGGCGGCTGATCTGGCTGAACCCGCTGTTGCGCTTCGACGGATTTTCCGCCCGCGCCAAGGGAGTCCGCGCCATGCTGCCGCATGTGGACGAGTTCCGCTCGGTGCATTCGCTGGAGGCGATGAGCGCGCTCTGCGAGGCGTTGTCGGGTGGCGGGGGCCGGGAGACCGATCCGCGCTGGTGGATGGACGCCGCAGACCGGGCGATGGCGGCGTAGGGGGCAGGCTTTGCCGACGATAGCGCCGGGTCGGCGGCGACGGTATCGTGTGCCGCGCCTTTTTAGGAGGGTCAGATCATGTCCCAGACGATGCATGAGTTCGATGTCTTGAAGACCGCCGAGGCGTGGGCCGGCGAGGGGCGGAGCCTCGCGCTCGCCACAGTCGTCGAAACCTGGGGCTCGGCACCCCGGCCGACCGGCAGCCAGCTGATCATCGATGCCGACGGCAATTTCGAGGGCTCGGTCTCCGGCGGCTGCGTCGAGGGCGCTGTGGTCACCGAGGCAGTCGACGTGATCGAGGCGGGCGAGCCGCGCATGCTGGAATTCGGGGTCGCCGACGAAACCGCGTGGCGGGTGGGTCTGTCCTGCGGCGGGCGCATCCGCGTCTATGTCGAACGGGTGAACTGATGGACCGCGCGCTTCTGGCAGACTTGAACGTCGAGCGTGCCGCGCGCCGGGCGGCGGTCGTCGTCACCGATCTGGCGAATGGCGCGCAGCGGCTCGTGCGCGAAGCGGAGGTTGCGGGCGATCCGCTCGCCGAGCCGATCGGGCGGGTGATCCGCTCCGGCAAATCCGGGATCGTCCAGACCGAGCATGGCGAGGTTTTCCTCAACGCCCATCTGCCGCCGCCCCGGCTCGTCGTCGTCGGTGCGGTCCATATCAGCCAGGCGCTGGCGCCGATGGCGAAGCTGGCCGGTTGTGATGTCGAGATCGTCGACCCGCGCACGGCCTTTGCCACCGTGGAGCGCTTTCCGGATGTCGCGCTTGTCGCCGAATGGCCCGAGGTGGTGCTGAAAGCCCGCCCGCTCGACGCCTATACCGCCGTCTGCGTCATCACTCACGATCCGAAGATCGACGATTATCCGCTGATCGCGGCGCTCAAGGCCGGGTGCTTCTACATTGGCGCGCTGGGCAGCCGGAAGACCCATGCGCGGCGGGTCGAGCGACTGACCGACGCCGGGATGTCCGCCCAGGCAATGGACCGCATCGAAGCGCCAATCGGCGCCGATATCGGCGCGTCGACGCCCGGCGAGATCGCCGTTGCAATCCTTGCTTCGGTCATCGAAGCGTTCCGCAAGCGCAAGATGTTCGCCGAGCGCCGGGGCGAGACCGAGGCGGCATGATTTTCGGGGAAATACCAGTCGCGGAGGCGGAAGGGACGATCCTGGCGCACTCCCAAAAGCTCGCCCAGCGCCGGCTGAAGAAGGGGACGCGGCTCTCGGCGGCGGACATTGCCGCGCTGCGCGACGCCGGTGCCGGCGTTGTCACTGCTGCCCGTCTCGAACCGGGCGACCTGACCGAGGATCAGGCGGCGGCGGCGATCGGCGCCGCGCTTGGCGGCGCGGGAATTCGAGCGGGCGAGGCCGGAACCGGCCGCGTCAATCTCTTTGCCGAAACAGCGGGATTGTTCCTGCCGGATCGCGCGGCCGTCGACGCGCTCAACGCCATCGATCCCGGCGTGACCCTCGCGACGCTCGGTGACTATGAGCCCGTCGAGGCCGGACGAATGGTGGCGACGGTGAAGATCATCCCGCTTGCCGTTTCCGGCGTGGCGGTCGAGGCGGTCGTGCGGCTCTGTTCGCGCAACGCCGCGCTTCGGCTCGCGCCGTTTTCGCCGAAGCGCGTCGTGCTGATCCAGACGGAACTTCCAGGCGTCAAGCCGAGCGTTCTCGACAAGACCCGAGCCGTCACCGAAACGCGGCTCTCGGCCTCCGGCTCGACCATCGTCGACGAGATCCGCTGTGCCCACGAGGCGGGCGCCCTGACCGATGTCCTGCGGCGGCGCGAGACGGCGGATCTGACGCTGATCTTCGGCGCCTCGGCGGTGATCGACGGCGGCGACGTCATCCCGGCGGCGATAGCGGCGGCAGGCGGCCGGGTCGACCATCTCGGCATGCCGGTGGACCCCGGCAATCTCTTGCTCCTCGGCACGCTGGACGGGCGGCCGGCGCTCGGCGCGCCCGGTTGTGCGCGCAGTCCCAAGGAAAACGGCTTCGACTGGGTGCTCGACCGATTGCTCGCCGATCTCCCGGTGACCGGCGACGACATTCGGAAGATGGGCGTCGGCGGGCTCTTGATGGAGATCGCCTCGCGGCCGCAGCCGCGTGAGGCGGACAGCGCCGCGGAGGAGCCGATCGTCGACATCGTCATTCTCGCCGCTGGCCGGTCGAGTCGCATGGGCGGACCGAACAAGCTGCTGTCGACCTTCGAGGGCGTCCCGCTGATCCGGCGCTCGGCGGAGACCGCGCTGGCTGCGAAGCGCGCGGGACATGTGCGGGTGGTCGTCGGGCACATGCGGGAAGAGATTGTCGCGGCCTTGGGTGACCTCGCCATCGACATCGTAGAGAACCCGGTCTTTGCTGACGGGCTCTCGACCTCGCTCAAGGCCGGGTTCGCGGCCTCGTCCGAAGCCGACGGCGTTCTTGTCATGCTGGCCGACCAGCCGTTCCTGACGCCGGCGGATCTCGACCGGCTCATCGCGGCCTTCGTGCCGTCCGGCGCGGGGTCGATCGCGGCGGCCTTCGATCGCGGTCGGCGGCGCAATCCGGTCGTGGTCTCGACGGTCTATCGCCCCGAAATCATGGCGCTTTCGGGAGATGTCGGGGCGCAAGGCGTGATCGCCGACCATCCCGACGCCGTGGTCCAGGTGGAGATCGGCGCCGCCGCGAGCGTCGACGTCGATACCCAGGAAGCGGTGCGTGCCGCCGGGGGCACGGTCGCGCAGGAACGTCACAACATGTGCTGGCAAAGTGAATCATCAAAGCCGGCTAAGTGATTGGCTGAGAATCAGGAATCGCCTATGCTGTTAAGCGGCTGAGGACGAGTGGGAGGACGACATGGATCTGGGGCTGGCAGGAAAATACGCGATCGTCTGCGCATCGAGCCGGGGGCTTGGCCGGGGCTGCGCCACCGAGTTGGCGCGGGCCGGCTGTACGGTGGTGCTTAACGGCCGCGACGAAGAGGTGCTGAACGCGACGGCTGAAGCCATCTCACGGGAGACCGGCGCCAAAATCATTCCCGTCGTCGCGGATGTGGCGATACCGGAAGGCCAGGCGCGGCTCGTCGGTGCGGTGCCGCAGGTGGACATCCTGGTCAACAACAATGGCGGGCCGCCGCTGCGCGATTTTCGCGCGCTCGGCCGCGACGATCTCCTGGCCGGCGTCACCGGCAACATGATCGCGCCCATCGAGATGGTGCAGCGTGTCATCGACGGCATGGTTGAGCGCCGCTTTGGGCGGATCGTCAACATCACCTCCAGCTCGGTCAAAGGGCCGATTGCGGGTCTCGACCTGTCTAGCGGCGCGCGCGCCGGGCTGACCGGCTTTCTCGCCGGTGTCGCCCGCACCGTCGCCGGCCAGAACGTCACGATCAATTGTCTGCTGCCGGGCGCCTTCGACACCGACCGCCTGCGCTCCAATTTCGCGGCGGCGCAAAAGCGCGAGAACCGCAGTCTGGCGGACATCCGCGCCGATCGGGCCGCGGGCATTCCGGCCGGGCGCTTCGGCGAGCCGGACGAGTTCGGCAAGGCCTGCGCGTTCCTGTGCTCGGCCCATTCCGGCTACATCACCGGCCAGAGCCTCCTGATCGACGGCGGCGCGTTTCCCGGCGTGTTCTGACGCCCATACGCTCCGGTTGGCGTCGCTGCGCCACGGCCGAGGTGAACAATCCCGGGAAAGTGACGAGTTCTGTGGCGCGGAAAGCACTGTTCGCGCTTGAACTTCGGCGCCCGGTAACACATCATTAACTCTTAGGTCGCAGCATTTCTAATGCCGGCCGATGCCCGGCTGGCGCAGCGAAAAGGTGCGCCGATGACCATCAAGACCGCCGATCCGCAATTCGAACGGATGTTGCAGGGCTATGGCCTGACCACGGCGGAGGTCCTGTACCGGATGCCGGACCATCCCAGCTTCCTGCAGACTTTCGCCTGGCAATTCGAGGATTTGGCCCCGGAATATCCCCGGCTGCGGCGTTTCCTCGACCATTGGGAACGCGAGATCGAGGCGGCGATCCACTCGGTGCGGATCATGCACGCAGGCCTGATCAAGCCGCGCGAACTGCGGTTGGTGAAGGATGGCGGCTATCTGCATTAGAGCGCCGTGCGTCTGTTCGGACGCACAAAGGACGCTTTAACACTTTGATTGAGCATCGGAATAATCCGAAAACCGGGTTCCACTTTTCGGTTCGATGCCCTAAGGCCGCGCTCAGATCAGTCGCAGGCCCTTGAGGCTGGCATGGCCGGCCTTGCCGATGATGATGTGGTCATGCACGGAAATACCCAAGGGTTTCGCCGTCTCGACGATGGTGCGGGTCATGTCGATGTCGGCCCGTGACGGCGTCGGATCGCCGGACGGGTGGTTGTGGACGAGGATGATCGCGGTCGCCGACAATTCGAGCGCCCGCTTGACGACCTCGCGCGGATAGACCGGCGTATGGTCGACGGTGCCCGTGCCCTGCACCTCGTCGGCGATTAGGGCGTTCTTCCGGTCGAGGAACAGGATGCGGAATTGCTCCCGCGTCTCGTAGGCCATCGCCGCCTTGCAATAGTCGAGAACCGCCGCCCAGGACGACAGCACCTCGCGGCTTTTCACCGCCGATCGCATCGCGCGCTGGTTTACCGCGGCGACGATGGCGATATCGAGCGCCACGGCGTCCTTGACCCCTGGCACCTCCATCAGCCGGCGCGGCGGCGCGTTCAGCACCTCCGCCAGCGAACCGAGCCGGGCGATCAGCGCCTTGGCGATCGGTTTGACGTCACGGCGGGGGATGGTGCGGAAAAGGATCAGTTCCAGCAGTTCGTAATCGGCCAGCGCCCTGGCGCCGGCGTCGCTGAACCGCTCGCGCAGGCGATCGCGGTGGCCGTCATGGTGCTTGGCCGCGGGCCTGGCGTGGCCGGCGGCGGCCGGCGTTCGCGGTGAACGAGCCTCGCTGAGGCCGGGAAAATCCGGTTCGTCGTCGGAGCCGGAATGCGTCATCGCCGGGCGGCTATTCCGCCGCGCCGGCTAAGGGCTCGACCGTCAGCCCCGGCGTGTCGAGCCCGGCGGGCGACAGGGTGAAGACCTCGCAACCGGTCTCGGTCACGCCGACCGTGTGTTCGTATTGGGCCGACAGCGAGCGGTCGCGGGTGACGGCCGTCCAGCCGTCGGAGAGGATTTTCACATGCGGCCGACCGATATTGATCATCGGTTCAATTGTGAAGACCATGCCGGGGCGCATTTCCGGTCCTTCGCCCCGACGGCCGTAGTGAAGGATATTCGGCGCGTCGTGGAACAGCTTGCCGACGCCATGACCGCAGAAATCGCGCACGACCGAGCAACGCTCGGATTCCGCGTAGGTCTGGATCGCCTCGCCGATATCGCCGGTATGGCCGCCCGGACGCACGGCCTCGATGCCAAGCAGCAGCGAACGATAGGTGATGTCGCACAACCGCTCGGCGGCGCGCTTGATGCGCCCAACCGGGTACATGCGCGAGGAATCGCCATGGTATCCGTCGTGAATGAAGGTCACGTCGATATTGACGATGTCGCCTTCCTTCAGCGGCTTGTCGTTCGGTATGCCATGGCAGACGACATGATTGATCGAGGTGCAGACGCTCTTGCCGTAGCCGCGATAGTTCAGCGTCGCCGGAAACGCGTCGTTGGCCAGCGCGAAGTCCACGACATAGCGGTCGATCGTCTCGGTGGTGACGCCCGGCTCGACGATGGCGGCGAGGCCGTCGAGACAGCGCGCGGTGAGCTGGCAGGCCCGCCGCATCCCCTCGAACGCCGCGGCGTCGTAAAGGCGGATCGCGCCGGAGTTGCGGGTCGGGTTCGGTTCGGCTTCGAGATAAGTGGTCATGGTCGGGGCGCAGTATCGACGATCGGAAGGGCGGTCACGGGACGGATGGATGTCAAGCTGATGTCGCATCGAACGGCATGGGCTTCAACCCCTCGTGCGCGCGCAGCGGCAAATGCGGCGGCGTAGGCCGGGTCCAGATCGGTCGCGAAAGCCACGCGGTCGCAGTCCGCCCTTTGTACCACGTAGAGCATGATCGCCCGCTCGCCGGCCGCGACGCGGTCGCCGAGTTCGACGAGATGCTTGGCGCCGCGCGTCGTCACGCAGTCGGGAAATTCGGCCAGGCCCGGTTGGCGCATTAGGTGGACGTTCTTGACCTCGACATAGACCGGCTGTCCCTCAGGGTCGGCGTAGAGAAGGTCGACGCGGGAATTGCGGCCGTATTTCACCTCGCGCCGCGCCGCTCCGAATGCTGCCAGCGACGGGACGAGCCCCGACGCGATCGCCTCTTCGGCAAGACGGTTCGGCAGGGCCGTGTTGATGCCGACGAGGGTTCCGTCCGCTTCGATGATCTCCAGCGTCAGGGGAAGCTTGCGGGCGGGATTGGCCGAGCGCGACAGCCAGACCCGCGATCCCTCCGCCTTGAGCCCCAGCATCGCGCCGGGGTTCGGGCAGTGGACGGTGACCGGGTCGCTCTCGCCGTCGATCAGGACGTCGGCGAGAAAGCGTTTGTAGCGGCGCAAAAGGCATGCCGGCTGGAGCGGCGAGGGGAAGGCGACCATAGGCCCGCCGATAGCTGCGGCGGGACACTCCCGTCAATGCGTGTTTCCGCGGCTGTCATGGGCCGCGACTTTCGTGACCGCCTCCCGCGTCGATCAGCGCACCGCCGTCGGGTTGATGACGGCCTGCACGCCGCCGGTGAATTTCGACTGGCCGAGGACGAACATGAACTCCCAGGCCTCATCCGCGACCAGTTCGGCGGTGTCCATGTTCTCCAGAATGAAGACGCCGTTGCGCGGGATCAGGATCTGATGCACCTCGAAAATGCCGACGCCTTCCTCGAAGGGCACGGCTTCGAGTCCCCAGCTGTCGGCTCCGACGGCGACCACGTTCTTTGTGACGAGATACTCGGCGCCGTCCTTGCCCAAGCCCGGCTCGCCCTTGATGTAGCGCGCGTCGTCATTGCCCACGAGCGACAACCAGCCGGTGTGGAAGAGAACGACGTCGCCCTCGCGAATTTCGACACCCTGTTTTTCGGCCTGCGCTTCGATATCCTCGCGATTGAAGGCCGTGCCCGCTTCGAGCACGTCCATGCCGAAGTGATCCGTCATATCGAGAACGATGCCGCGGGTGACGATATTCGGGATCGTCTCCACACCAAGCTTGGTCAGCCCGTCGGCCTGGACGAAGTCGCTGTTCTTGTTGCAATTGTAGTAGACATTGTCGATGCCGATATGGCCGAGGCCGTCGATTTGCGAGCCGGTCCCGACATAGCCCATGTAGATGTCGTCATTGTAGTTGGTCTTGGTCGGGCCAAGGCCGATGCCGCCGACCTGACCCGGCTGGTTGATCACCAGCGCCCAGGAGCGGGAACCGAATGCCGGCGTCTTGGAATTGGTCTCCGCGCCGAGGGAATAGACTTTACCGGTCTTGACCAGCTTGGCGGCCTCAAGGGCCATCTCAGGGGTCAGCAGATTGGCCGCCCCGATTTCGTCGTCAGGTCCCCATTTGGATTGGCACCATTCGTCCGGCTGGTCGGATGTCTGGTTGTCCTGTTGGGCCTTGGCGGGCGTCGACAAGACTCCCGCTGCCAGCATGGCGGCAAGACCGGTTTTCGCGAATTTGTTCACGTCGTCCTCCCCTTTGTGATTGTCAATTTTCGTTCCCGTTCTATCGGCGGGCGGGCCGCAACCCTTCCGCCTCGGCTGTCAGCCGACCGTCCTTCTCCAATGCGATCGGACGGGAACTCCAATATCCGTTCGGCCCACCCGCCTGTGCTAAACCCTGACCTTCACGTAAGACCCGGGGGCATCCTCGATCGGTTTCAGCTTGCGACCGCCGGGCTTGCGCGCCTTGACGAGGTTGCCAGACTTTTCGGCGATCCATTCCTGCCAGTGCGGCCACCAGGAACCTGCTGTTTCGTTCGCCGCGAGCAGCCAATCCTCGTAGGCCGCGACCTTCTTCGGCGTCGGACCCGTCCAGTACTGATATTTCTTCTTGGCGGGCGGATTGATGACGCCGGCGATATGGCCGGAGCCGGACAGGACGTAGGTGACATCCGAACCAAAGACGCGACTGCCGACGAAGACGCTGCGGGCCGGCGCGATGTGGTCCTCCTTGGTGGCCAGATTGTAGATCGGGACGTCGACCGTCGACAGGTCGAGGCGTTTGCCGTCGATTTCCATCGTGCCCCCCGACAGCCGGTTTTCCAGATAGCAATTGCGCAGATAAAACAGATGGTTCGTCTTCGGCATGCGGGTGGAGTCGGCGTTCCAGTAGAGCAGGTCGAACGGCATCGGCTCCTTGCCGCGCAGATAGTTGTTGACGAAATACGGCCAGATCAGATCGCCGGACCGCAGCAGATTGAACGCCGTTGCCATCTGCGTGCCCTCGAGATAGCCCTTCTTGCCCATCGTGCGTTCCAGCGTCTGCAACTGCGCCTCGTCGACAAAGACCTTCAGGTCACCGGCGTGGGTGAAATCGACCTGAGTGGTCAGAAATGTCGCGCTGGCTATGCGCTCGTCGCCGCTGGCTTTCAGAAAGGCGAGGGTGGCGGCGAGCAGCGTGCCGCCGACGCAATAGCCGATCGTATTGACCTCACCGACGCCGGTGGCGGCCTCCGCCGTGTCGATGCCGAAGACGATGCCCTCCTCGATGTAATCGCTCCAGCCCTTCTCCGCCTGCTTGTCGTCCGGGTTGACCCAGGAAATGACGAAGACGGTGTGGCCCTGTTCGACCAGCCATTTGATGAAGGATTTTTCGGGGTTGAGATCGAGGATATAGAACTTGTTGATCCAAGGCGGCACGATGAGAAGCGGCCGCTTGAACACCGTCTCGGTCTCCGGCGCATATTGAATGATCTGACAGACGTCGTTCTGCGCCACCACCTTGCCCGGGGTCAGGGCCATGTCGCGGCCGACCTCGAAAGAGGAGTCGTCGGACTGCCGCAGCCGCAGATTGCCGCCGCCCGCCGCCATGTCCTCCGCGAACATCTTCATGCCGCGCACGAGGTTTTCCCCGTTCGAGGCGACCGTCTCGCGATAGAGCTCGGGATTGGTGGCAATGAAATTGGATGGAGACAGCGCGTTCGACACCTGCTTCATGTAGAAAGCGGCCTTGTGGCGCGTGTGCGGGTCCAGACCTTCGGTCTTGTCGACCAGATCCTCGGCCCATTGCGCGGTCAGGAGATAGGCCTGCTTGACGAAGTCGAAGAACAGATTGCTGTTCCATTCCGTGTCGGCGAAGCGCTTGTCGCCGGGCTGCGGCTCGACCGGGCTCAACGCCGTCTCGCCGGACATGCGGCGGATCGAATTGTTCCAGACGTCCATGTAGCCGGTGAACAGGCTGGTCTGCGCCTCGACCGCGCGACCGGGATCAGTTAGCCAATAGTCGGAGATTTTCGAAAGGGTCTGGACCATTTCGTCCATGGAGACAGGACCGGCGTCGAATTCTCCCTTCTCGCGCGGCTCCACCCAGGCTGCCGCCGCCTTGCCCAACTGCTCCAGCACCCGCGCCATATTCAGGGCAAAGGCTTGGGGGTCCTTCACCACGTATTCCTCGCCGGTGCCGGTCTTGTCGATGCCGCCGAGCTCTGCCGATCGCTTGGTTGTCATCGTGCTTTCCTCCTGTCGAGGCTGCCGTTTTCTCCGTCCGGGCCTCGCTACGCTGCGTCGCGCGGGTGCATTGTGACCGCACCTTGGTCCATGAACAATCGATCGGCGGTATTTTGTAAATGCCGTTCCTGTAGGATATGACACAGTGCGCCGTTTCAAGAAGGCCTGATACCGACCTGCGATGATTACGCTTTCAGTTCTTCGGCCGCTTGCGGTCCTTGCGGTGCTTTTGCCGGCAGCCGCATGCCAGTCGATCTTTCCGGACGAGGAGGATCCATCGCTGGCCGCCCTGCGGGCGCAGGCGGCGGCGCCGGTCGCCTCCTCGCAGCGGTTCGACAGCGACGGCTATCCGCTTCTCGGCGCCTATCCCGATACGGCGGCGCCGCAACTGACCGACGCGCAAGTTCGGGCGCAGCAGTCGCGTCTCAATGCACAGGCCAGCCAGCGCGCATCCGCCGCGACGTCGAGCAGCTATCCCTCCGAAATCGCTCGACTGGAAGGCGTTCGACGCAAGCAGGCGGCCGACGTCGATGCGGCACTCGCGGCCAAGCCGACGCCGAACGCTCAGCCAACACTGAGTCCCGAAGAGGTGTTGCGGCAGATCGAGGCGGGTCAGTAGACCCGCGTCGTTCGCCGCTTCCTTCCCGCAACCAGCGCCACGCCGCGGAACGAAAACCATGGAAGAATTTCACAAAGTTCGCCGACTGCCGCCCTACGTGTTCGAGGAGGTCAACCGGCTCAAGGCGACGGCGCGGGCCAACGGTGCCGACATCATCGATCTCGGCATGGGCAACCCCGACCTCGCGACGCCGAAATTCATCGTCGACAAGCTGTGCGAGGTCATTCGCGATCCGCGCACGCACCGCTATTCGGCGTCCAAGGGCATCGGGGGGCTGCGCAAGGCGCAGGCGAAATACTACGCGCGCCGGTTCGGCGTGACGCTCGATCCGAACACGCAGGTTGTCGCGACGCTCGGTTCGAAGGAAGGCTTCGCCAACATGGCGCAGGCCATCACCGCGCCGGGCGACGTGGTGCTATGCCCCAATCCGACCTATCCGATCCATGCCTTCGGCTTCATCATGTCCGGCGGAACGATTCGCGCGATTCCGGCCAAGCCGGACGCGGATTTCATGGTCGCCATCGACCGAGCCGTCCGTCATTCGATCCCGAAACCGATCGCGATCATTCTCAATTATCCGTCCAACCCCACGGCCTTCGAGGCCGATCTCGATTTCTATCGCGAGATCGTCGCCTTCGCCCGCAAGCACGAGATCATCGTCCTGTCCGATCTTGCCTATGCCGAGATCTATTTCGACGGTCCGCCGCCGCCCTCGATCCTCCAGGTTGAGGGAGCCATGGACGTCGCCGTCGAATTCACCTCGATGTCGAAAACCTTTTCGATGCCAGGATGGCGCATGGGCTTTGCCGTCGGCAACGAGCGCTTGCTGGCCGCATTGGCCCGGGTCAAATCCTATCTCGATTACGGCGCCTTCACCCCGATCCAGGTAGCCGCGACCGCGGCCCTGAATGCCGGCGAGGAGGCCACGCGGGAGGTGCGCGAGATCTACCACCGGCGCCGCGACGTGCTCGTCGAATCGTTCACGCGGGCCGGCTGGCCGATCCCGGCACCGTCCTCGACGATGTTCGCCTGGGCGCAGCTACCGGAAGCGTATCGCCATCTCGGCTCGCTCGAATTCTCCAAGCTTTTGATCGAAAAGGCCGACGTGGCCGTCGCGCCCGGCATCGGCTTCGGCGAACACGGCGACGAGCATGTGCGCATCGCATTGGTCGAAAACGAGCATCGCATCCGACAGGCGGCGCGCAACATCCGCCGCTTCCTTGCCAGCGGCGACGAAGCCGGGCAGAAGGTCGTTTCCCTCGGCGCCCATTTGTGAACGGCGCCAAAACTACGCGAACAGTCACAAGGTGCTCATGAAAAGCCCATTGCGGCTCGGTCTTGCCGGGCTAGGAACGGTCGGCGCGAGCCTCGCGCGGCTCATCGAGACCAAGTCGGAAACCCTGGCCAACCGGGTCGGTCGGCCGATCGAACTGGCCGGCATCTCGGCGCGCGACCGATTAAAGGATCGTGGTTTCGACACATCGCAACTCGCCTGGTTCGATGATCCTGTCGCATTGGCGGAAAACGGCGGCATCGACGTTTTCGTCGAATTGATCGGCGGAGATACGGGCCCCGCATTGGAAGCGGTGACGGCCGCGCTGGGGCGCGGCTTGCCGGTGGTTACCGCCAACAAGGCCTTGCTGGCGCATCACGGCGTGGCGCTCGCCACGCTGGCGGCGCGAAACGAGACCGAGATCTTGTTCGAGGCAGCCGTCGCGGGCGGCATTCCGATCATCAAAACCATGCGCGAGGCGCTGTCGGGCAACGACGTCAGCCGCGTCTATGGCATTCTCAACGGCACCTGCAACTACATGCTGACCCGTATGGAGAACGAGGGCATCGCGTTCGACGACTGCCTGAAGGACGCCCAGCGGCTCGGCTACGCCGAGGCCGATCCGACCTTCGATATCGGTGGATTCGACGCCGCCCACAAGCTGGCGATCCTCACCTCGCTCGCCTTCGGTTGCGAGATTGATCTCGACAGCGTGTTCATCGAGGGTATTTCGTCGGTCACCAATGACGACATCGAAGCGGCAGCGGAACTCGGCTATCGCATCAAGCTTCTGGCGGTGGCGCAACTGACCGAGACGGGGATCGAGCAGCGGGTGCACCCGACGATGATCCCGGCGCATTCGGCGCTCGCGCAGGTGGACGGCGTGACCAACGCCGTCGCCGTCGACAGCGATCTCCTTGGTTCGATCCTGCTCGCCGGCCCTGGCGCCGGCGGTGATGCGACGGCCTCGGCGGTGCTTTCCGACATCATGGACGTCGCCGGTGGCGTGTTGCCTCCGACCCTCGGGCTGCCGCCGGCAAAGCTCGTTCCCTACAAGCGTGCGCGGATGCGCGCTCACGAGGGCGGCTATTACATTAGGCTGTCGGTCTATGACCGGGTCGGCGCCTTCGCCTCGATCGCGCGGCGCATGGCCGAAAACGAAATCTCGCTTGAATCGATCGTCCAGCGGCGGCGCGAGCACTCCGCCGACGCGACGACGGCGCCGGTCATTCTCGTTACCCACGAAACCACGGAAGCCGCCGTGCGCAAGGCGCTGGAGCTCGTTTCCAAGGACGGGCATCTCAAGGATGAGCCGAAGATGATCCGGATCGAGGCGCTGGACTGACAGGGACGGCTCTGCCCAGCGATGGCATGCTTTGCGCCCGGCAGAGCGACATTGCGTTTTCACAGGCGCAAGGCATATCACGCTTGTAATCCGACGCCGGATCGAATCGTGTGGGGTTGGCCATGAAGGGAGCGGACATGACCGACAGCAGCAGCGGCGGCGAAACGCTGGACCGGGTTCTCACTCTCGAAATCGCCCGCGTGACCGAAATGGCGGCCGTCGCCGCGGCGAATCTGCGCGGGCGCGGCGATGAAAAGGCCGCGGATCAGGCGGCGGTCGACGCCATGCGCAGCGAACTGAACGGGCTCGCCATCGACGGGCTCATCGTCATCGGGGAAGGCGAACGCGACGAGGCGCCGATGTTGTTCATCGGCGAGGAAGTCGGCACCAAACACGGCCCTAAGGTCGACATCGCCCTCGATCCGCTCGAGGGCACGACCGTGTGTGCGAAGAACCTGCCGAACTCGCTGGCGGTGATCGCCATGGCGGTGCGCGGCAGCCTCCTGAATGCGCCCGACGTCTATATGGAGAAGATCGCCATCGGTCCGGGTTATGACGACGGCATCGTCGATCTGTCCCGTTCGCCGGAGGAAAACCTGCAGGCCCTGGCCAAGGCCAAGGGTGTGGCGGTCTCGGAAATCACCGCCTGCATCCTCGATCGCCCGCGCCACGCGGCGCTGATCGAAGCGGTGCGCGCGGTGGGCGCGGCGATCCGGTTGATCGGCGACGGCGACGTGGCCGGCGTGATCCATACGACGGATCCGGAGGAAACCGGCATCGACATCTATATGGGCATCGGCGGCGCGCCGGAGGGCGTGCTGGCGGCGGCGGCCCTGCGGTGCACCGGTGGCCAGATGCAGGGGCGCTTGCAGCTTAACACCAACGAGAAACGCGCGCGGGCCGAAAAGATGGGCATCGCCGATCCGTACCGGGTCTACAGCGCCGAGGAGATGGCCGCCGGTGACGTCATCTTCGCGGCGACCGGTGTGACCGACGGCAACCTTCTCGATGGTGTTCGGTTCTATCGCGACCGGATCACCACGCACACACTGGTGATGCGGTCGCACTCGCGCACCATTCGCGAAGTGCGAGCACAGCATCACGGTCGATCGAAATTCGGCCTCTGAGCGAACAACGCCGCGGGCCGGGTTGCACGTCCGGTCTCGCTTCGCCAGAACAAGCTCCATGGTCACATCTGCCCGCACCTTTCTTGCCGTCGACCGCTCGATCGGTGGTCGCCGTTGGCTGAACGCCCTCGACGAGCGCGCCGAGGCTTCGGCGCTGAAGATAGCCCAGACGCTGGCGCTGCCCGATATCGTCTGCCGCGTCCTCGCAGCGCGCGGAGTGGCCGAGGCCGACGCCGCCGCCTTTCTCGATCCGCGCATCCGCGACATGATGCCCGATCCGTCGACCATGACGGACATGGAGTCCGCCGCAGCGCGCCTCGCCGATGCCGTCGAGAGACAGGAAACGGTCGCGATTTTCGGCGATTACGATGTCGATGGTGCCGCGTCGTCGTCGCTCTTGTGGCGTTATCTGAAGCATTTCGACATTGACGCGACGATCCGCATCCCCGACCGGATCACCGAGGGCTACGGTCCGAACCCCGCCGCGATGCGGGAACTGGCGTCCGCGGGCGCGACGCTGATCGTCACCGTCGACTGCGGGACCGGAAGTTTCGAGGCGATAGAAGCTGCCCGGCAGGCGGGTGTCGACGTGGTCGTCCTCGACCACCACCAGACCGGCCCCGAGCTTCCCGAAGCGGTGCTGGTCAATCCTAACCGCCAGGATGACTTGTCGGGACTTGGGCATCTCGCCGCCGCTGGCGTCGTCTTCATGACGCTGGTCGCTATTTCGCGGGAATTGCGCCGTCGCGGACGGGCGCAGGCAAGTCTGCCGGACGTCTTCGGCCTGCTCGACCTCGTGGCGCTCGCCACCGTCTGCGACGTGGTGCCGCTGGTCGGCCTCAACCGCGCTTTCGTCGTGCAGGGACTGCGGGTCATGCACGGCCAGCACAATCTCGGTCTCGCCGCGCTGGCGCGTGTCGCCCGCTTGTCGGGGCCGGTCGAATGCCATCACCTCGGCTTTCTTCTTGGCCCCCGGATCAATGCCGGTGGGCGGATTGGCGATGCGTCGCTCGGCAGCCGCCTGCTTTGCCTCGATGATGCCGGCGAGGCGGACGATCTCGCTGCTCATCTGAGCGTGTTGAACGAAGAGCGGCAGGCGATGGAGCACGTCATGCTCGAACAGGCCGAAGCCGAGGTCATGGCGGAAATCGGTGGCGGGGAGGGGCCGTCGATTCTGGTTGCCGGATCGCGGGAATGGCACCCAGGGATCGTCGGATTGCTCGCGGCGCGGCTGAAGGAGCGCCATCGCCGTCCGGCTTTCGCCATCGCTTTCGACGGCTCGGGGCGGGGAACCGGGTCGGGCCGCTCGATCGGCGGCTTCGATCTCGGCCGGCTGGTGCGCGAGGCGGTCTCGGCTGGCCTGCTTGAAAAAGGCGGCGGGCACGCGATGGCCGCCGGGATCACCGTCCACAAGGATCGGCTCGGCGATTTTCGGGCGTTCCTCGAGGCCGGCGCTGCGAACGCGGTCGCGGCATTACGCGAGGGGGAATCGCTCAAGATCGATGGCGCCGTCAGCGCCGCGGGGCTAACCCCGGATCTCTACTCTACAATCGAACGGGCCGGGCCTTATGGATCGGGACACGCCGCACCGATCTTCGCGCTCGCCCGGCACCGAATCGCGTCGTCCTCGATCGTCGGCAAGGGGCATGTCCGGGCAACGTTGCGGGGCGCGGATGGAGCCAGCGTCCAGGCCATCGCCTTCAAGGCTGCCGAAACCGATGTGGGGCAGCGGCTTCTGGCGGCGCGGGATCGGCCTATTCATGCGGCCGGCACCTTGTCGCTCGATCGCTTCCGGGGCCGCGAGGATGTGCGCTTTCGGCTGATCGACCTCGCCGAAGCGTTCGACTGATCGGCAGCGTTCACGTTTGCCGCGACCGCGCTGACGAATGCGTGAAGCTTCTATGCCGCGCATGCGTGGCGTGCGAAGGGGGGGGCGATACTGCTTTGGTATCTGGAGGCCCTCATGAGAAAAACGATGATCGTTGCTGTCGCGACTTCACTGTTTGCAACAGTTCCGTCTCTAGCCGAACCGGTTTTCGTGGAAGCCGTGTTGACGCCACAAGAGCAAATGAAATTCGACTTCGGCGACGGTACGAAGCATTTTGTTCTCGCCGTCCGGCGCGAGGGAACGGCGGAGGGCACGGGCGTCTTCGCCGGGGCATCCGTGACCGAATTCGGCTGGCACGATATCTCGCCTCCGACCGGAGGCAATCCACTCGGTTATCTTCAACTCAAAGCCAAAAACGGCGATGTCGCAGTCGTCCGCTGGACTGTACGCGCAGTGTTCATTCGCAAGGGGGACAAACCGGCGCTTTTCGACAACGGCTATTGGGAGCTCGTCAGCGGAACCGGTCAGTTCGAGGGAAAGCGCGGGGTTGGCTCGCTTGTCATCAAGCCGGCGGACGGCGAAAAACGCAGATATATTCTTGATGGCGAGATCGGCGAGGCCCCCTGATCCGCCGCTCTTTTGATGCTTGGCCGCCTATAGGCGGCAGGGCTCGTGGGCGGGATCGCAGGCGCGGCGACGAAATCTGCTGCAAAAAGAAATTTTCAATGCTAGTGCTCGGGCATGCAGAGGATTTTGCCCGAGACGCTGGATCCGCTGCAAGTGCACCATCTCCGGCGCGTCCGTTTCGCGCTGAGACCCGGAGACCGCGACTGTCCATGAAAACCGATGCACCATCCTCCACACCGGGGCTTCGTCAGCCCATGTGGCCGAAAGTCCTGTCCAACTACCGCAAGCCGCGACGGACCCGCAGTGCGATCGAGCTTGCGATCACGCTGGTCCCGTTTGCCCTGCTCTGGGCACTGGCGTTCGCCGCTGTCTCCTACGGGATCTGGTGGGGACTGCTCCTGATCATCCCGGCGGCCGGTTTTTTGCTGCGGCTGTTCATCATCCAGCATGATTGCGGCCACGGATCTTTCTTCGCCAATCGACATTTCGACAACTGGACCGGCCGCGCGATCGGCGTCCTGACCCTGACGCCCTACGACTATTGGCGGCGCATGCACGCCAAGCACCACGCCTCGACCGGCAATCTCGATGAACGCGGCGTCGGCGACATCATGACGCTGACGGTCGCGGAATATAAGGCTTTGTCGCGTTGGGGCCGGCTGCGCTATCGACTCTATCGCCATCCGATCGTGATGTTCGGCATCGGGCCGATCTGGTTGTTTCTGTTCGAGCAACGATTGCCGATCGGGATGATGCGCGCCGGGGCCGAGCCTTGGATTTCGACGATGGCGACCAATCTGAGCGTCGTTTTATTGGCGACCGCCATGATCTGGCTCGGCGGTGTCGGGCCGTTCTTCTTCGTCCATCTGCCGATCGTCATCCTGGCGGCCTCGATCGGCGTCTGGCTGTTTTACGTGCAGCACCAATTCGAGGAAACGCATTGGTCGCAGGGCTCCGATTGGGAGTTCCAAGAGGCGGCGCTGCACGGTTCGTCGCATTATGATTTGCCGGGTGTCCTGCGGTGGTTCACCGGCAATATCGGCATCCATCACGTGCACCATCTTGCCAGCCGCGTGCCCTATTATCGGCTTCCGGAAATCCTGAGGGATCATCCGGAACTGAGCGAGGTCGGCCGGATCACCCTGCGCGATAGCCTTCGCAGCGTGCCACTCGTCCTGTGGGACGAGACCAGCCGCCGGCTGGTCTCGTTTCGCAAAGCCAAGGCGCTGGCGTAATGCTCCAGACAGGTGCGAACAGGGCGCGCGGACTTTCGTCCGCCTTTGACGCAACTGTCTTGATGTGCCTGGAGGCCTACGAAGCCTGAAGGATGGCCGCAAGATCCGTAAGATCGCGGGCGTCGTAGGTCGGCGCGTAGCGTGGATCGAGAACGGCATCGCCGGCCCGGTTCGACCAATAACACTCCAGGCCGGCCGCCGCCGCGCCAAGCGCGTCGGTGCGGCTGCCGGCGACATGCAGTATCTCGGCGGGTGAGAGGCCGAGCCGCTGCTGCGGCAGGCGATAGACGGCCGGATGCGGCTTGTAGCGATCGGCGTGCTCGGACGAGAAGATGTGATCGAAGGGGTTGCCAATGCGGCCGGCCACGGCCTTGAGCATGGCCTCGTCCCCGTTCGACAGAATGGCCGTCTGATAGCCGCGATCCTTGACCGCTCGCACGACGGATTCAGCCTCCGGCCACGGATCGATTTCATCCCACGCCGCGACCAGTTCCTCGCGTATGTCGGGTGACACTTCCAGGCGGTGCAGGCGGACGGCATAGTCGAAGGACTGCCGCGTCGCGTCGCGAAACGGGACACGCTCGCCGTCGAGCGAGTTGCTGAGCTGCAGCCGCTCCATCTGCTTGTCCCGCCAGAGGGCGAAAAACGCCCGCGCGTCCGTCTCCGGCAGAGACAGGCGGGACGCGACGCGCGGCGCGATGCTCCCGGCAATGTCGAACAGCGCGCTGTAAACGTCGAAGGTAATCAGCTTTTTCACGCCGGTCTCCAGTCAGACATGCCGTTGCCGGGGCGCGTATAGAACCGCGGGCAGAGCGATTTCGGAAAGCTAGCGGCGATCATCGTTCGCGGGCGCCCTTGTCGGTGGCGCTGATCGTCGCCTCGTCGAAGGTCGACAGAAACCTCAGCTTGGCTTTTTGGACATGGCGAAAGAAGGTCTCCTGGGCCCGATCCGCATTGCCGGAAGCCAAAGCCTCGACCATCTCGCGATGTTCTTTGTTCGACACCGAGAGCCCCTTGGCTTGAACCAAGGTTCGCGCGCGGCACAGATGCAGCCGGTTCACCAGGCTGCGGTATTCGCCGACCAAGGTCCGATTTCCGGCCGACGTCACGAGGTAGGAATGGAACTCCAGATTCATCGGATAATAGGCGTCGAAGTCGCTCTTGGCTGCGATCTCGTCCATCCGCGTGAGGTAACTCTGGAGCCGACGCATCATGTCGTCGGTCACCCGCTCGGCGAGCAGTCGCCCCGCGAGGCCGAAAATCGCCGAGCGCAGATCGTAGATCTCCAGCGCTTCCTCGACGTGGATCTGGCGGACGAATACGCCGCGATTGCGCACGACGTCGACGAATCCCTTCGCATGGAGGCTGCGCATCGCTTCGCGCAAGGGACCCCGGCTCATGCCGAAACGGTTGGCCAGTTGGAACTCGTTCAAGCGCTCGCCCGGCTGAAGCTCCCCGCCAAGAATCAGATGCTCGATCTGCTTCTCGACCGCGCTGGCGAGCGAGGAGGTCTGAAGCGTGGTGAGCTCGTCCCTGGCTTGCGAAGCGTCCGTCACCGACATTGAACGACCTTTCCTGGATCGAATGCGTTCCGACGCTTCTACGTGAATTGTCATGCGATACGCAAAAGCTCTTGATCCAGCGGGAGCAAATCGATGTGACGCGACGTCGGTCACACGTTCGCAGACTCGGACACTTCAAAATCCGCGGTACGCCAGAGCTTCGGATCAAAAATGGAATTCGGTTTTCGGATCATTCCGATGCTCAATCAATGTGCCAGGGCACCCTTTTCACGCACACCCGCGATGACCGCTTCGATCATGGCGCGTTGGGTTCCTGTGCCGCGGATGTCCGCCGTCCGCGTTTCGGCCCGCGACAGCGCGTGGTCGATCCCGCGTTTCATCAGCACGGCGGCGTCGACGGCCGCCGGGATGGCGCGGCGACGGCCGAGCCAGTCAAAGAGCATCCGCGTCGATTCGATCATGGCGAAGGGATTGGCGATGCCCTTTCCGGCGATGTCCGGCGCCGAACCATGTGTGGCCTGCGCCATCGCAATCGCGCCACGGCCAATGCACAGGCCGGGCGCCATGCCGAGCCCGCCGACGAGGCCCGCCGCCTCGTCGGTCAGGATGTCGCCGAACATGTTGGTCGTCACTACGACGTCGAAGCTCTGCGGGTCGCGGATCAGGCGCATCGCCATCGTGTCGACGATCACTTCGTCGACGGTGACGTCGGGAAAGTCCGCCGCCACCTCGTAGCAACTGTCCACGAACATGCCGCAGCCGAGCTTGAAGACGGTGTTCTTATGGACGAGGGTCAGGCGCTTTAAGCGCGAGCGCGCGATCTCGAAGGCCGCGCGCGCCACCTTGCGGCTCCCCTCACTGGTGATCACCCGGACCGAGATCGTCACGTCGTGTGTCGGGCGGAATTCTCCCGATCCCATGACGACGTTGCGGTCGGGCTGGAAGCCCTCGTTGTTTTCGCGCACGATGACGAGGTCGATGTCGTCATGCAGGCAGCCGATGCCCGGAAAGGAACGGGTCGGACGCACGTTCGCGAACAGGTCGAAATGCTTGCGCAGGATCGGATGCGGATTGATCGCCTCCGCGACCTTGGGATAGTCGCGATGGCCGATCGGCCCGAGAATCCAGCCATCGAGCGCGCCGAGCGTCTCCAGCGTCCCCTCCGGCATGGTGTGGCCAAGCGTGTCGAGGGCGCGACGGCCGATCGGAACTTCGGTCCACTCGATTGCCAATCCGGCCGTGTCGGCGGCGGCCCTGGCAATCTCGACCGCGGCCGGCACAATCTCGTGGCCGATGTCGTCGCCTTCCAGGATGCCGATCCTGAGCGGGTCTTTCCGGGACGAGGCGGGCGTCATTCGGCGGCCGTGGAAATCCGCTGGGCGGCCGCTTCCTCCGCCAAGTCCGCCGCTTCGTTCAGACTTTCGATCGCCCAGGACATGTCGAGGAGACGGCGCGACTGCTCGGCGCCGACGACCGGCTCGGACTGGTTGAGGAATTTCACATTGAGCTGGTCGTCGGTGAGCGGACGTTCGCGGCTGCCGATCGCGCGCTCGATCCGCTTGTGCAGCTTCGAGCCGTCATCGAACACGATGTCGATGTCGACCGAGGCTTCATGGCAGGCGGGGTCGGCGGTCGCGCTGACCCGGTCGCGGAGCGCGACGATGTCCGGCCGGCCAACCATGTCGTCGGTAAAGGCGGTGGGCGATCCATCCCCTTCAAGCAGCGCGCTCGCGGCCGCGTGATAGACGCTGAATTTGCCTTCCAGGCCGGTGCGCGGCGCGGTCTTGCCGGTTAGTTCGAGAACCAGCGGATGCGTCGTCAGGTGTACGGACTGAATGTCCTTGACCTTATCGCCGATCTCGCTTCGGATCTGCTGGCAACCGTCGATGGTCGGATGGATGACGATTCCGCAAGCGAAGGGCTTGTAGCTGTTCAGCGCGGCTTCCCATCGCGTGCCGAGGTCGTCGAGAATTTCGCCATAGTCCTGCTTGGTCGACAAGACGTTGGCGAAACCGCGCGGCGCCTCGATGCCCTGCAGCGAACTGTCGAACCCGGCCTCGGCCAGAAGGGCCGACATGGCCCCGTTCTGGGCAGCGCGGCCGGGATGGAAGCTTTTCGTCATGGTGCCGAACATCTCGCGCAGGCCAGAGGACTGGGTGGCTGCCAGGCCAAGCGCCCACTGCATCTGGGTCTTGTTCAGACCGATGGCGTGTCCGACCGCGGCTGCCGCGCCGAAAACCCCGGTCGTGCCGGTGATGTGCCAGCCGCGGTCGTAATGCTCGGGATAGACACAATTGCCGATCCGGCATTCGACCTCGATCCCGACCAGCATCGACGTCATCAAGGCGCGCCCGCTCATCGGCCGGGCTTCGCTCAAGGCCAAGAGGGCCGACGCCACCGGTCCGGCCGGATGGATGATCGTCTTCAGATGGGTGTCGTCGTAATCGAGAACATGCGACGAGATGCCGTTGACGAGCGCAGCATGCAGGACGTCCAGCTGTTCGCCACGTCCCAGGATCGTCGCCATGCGCGGACCGGAAAAGGGATCCACGGCCCTGATGGCGGCGTCCACAGTCGGATGGGTTGCTCCGCCGACGGCGCAGCCGACCCAATTGACGAAAGTGCGCACGCCTTCACGGCGGACCTCCGGGGAAATGTCATCGTCTTTGACGGCGACTATCCATTCGGCGAGGGGGGCGGTGACGTGAGGAACAGGCATGAGAACTCCAGAAATCAGGCTGCGGTCGATCCTTGGCGCCCATGCGGTAGGGACGACGTCGGGTTCCAATCGCGACACTGGCGAGCCTGGCAACGGGTGTGGTCAGGTGCTGGAACTGCCGCGACAGGCGTTCGTCGCTATAGAATGGCGATGGAAAAAATTGTCAACAGATGGCAATTTCGCGCGGCAGAATGGGCGGCAAGCGCGACCGTTTCCTGGCTCAGGCGCTGTCCGGGTTCCGGGCCAGGCGAAACGCCCTGCGTTCATCGGCGTCAAGTTGCGCGATCAGCCCGGTCTCCCAATCCAGATAGCGGCGGGAGGATTCCAGATTGCCGTCGTGCCGGTCGTGGACGAAATCCAGGAAGTCGATCGCATCGGCATCGCTCGGGTCGTCGGGCGATGCGATTTGATGGCCGCCTTGGTCGACGAGTGCCACGTGTCCTCCCTCGACGACGGCGACGTCTTCAACTCCCATGCCGCGCAGATCGCGCGCCACGCCCCTGACGGTGTCGTCGTCCTCCGCGACCAGCAAGATCGGCTTCGATCCAGCCGCCGATACCACCCGATCGAGCCGCGCCCGCGTCGCCCAGACGGCGCCTTCGACATGATTGCGGCGAAAGCTGCGCGACGATCTGAGATCGAAAAGACGGGCTTCGTTCGCCCGCAGCTTTTCGAGCGCTGCGGCCGCCGCGATCCGCGATAGGTCGCCCGATGCGGCCGCGAGCGGATCGTCCGGAGCAGGCAGTGCCAGCAGGTCTCCGTCGAGGAGAGCGATGAAGGGCTCGAAGCCGAGTTGCCGCAGCCAGAAGGCTGCCAGTCCGGCGCGGATTCCGATATCGTCGCACAGGACGATGCGCGCATGCCGCACGCCGACATATTGGTCGGTGGCCTGCACGATATGGCCGCTGGGAGCAGGGCGTGCGCATCGAAGGGGGTCGGCGGCCGCCTCGAACCCGGAGCGGACGTCGAAGACGAAGGTCGTGCGCGAGGCGTCGCCCAGGAAGGCCCGCACGGTGGCGGCGGAGGCGATCGGAATCTCCCATCGCTCGGCGAAGGCCGCGGCGCGCTTGCGCGCGGCGGCGCGAGCCGCGTCGTCGAGCGGCGGTAAGTGGCCGGCCTCGACGCCGCGTTCCAGATCAAGCCCGGCCAGGGCCCATCCCTGTGTGCCGTTCCGCATGGCGAAGACCGGCGCCGGACAGCCCATCAACTCGAGACCGATGGCCCCGATAATCCCGCGCGTTCGCCCGGCACAGCCGACGATCACATTCCGGTCGTGCGTTCCGGCGAGGGCATCGACGCGATAGGCGAGTTCGCCATTCGGCATGCAGACGGCGCCGGGGACATGCATCTTGGCGTATTCGGCGGGCGGGCGGCCATCGAACAGTGTCGCCTGTCCCGCCGCCTGCCACTTTTGGAGCGTGAGGGCGTCCACCTGTTGCGGCTGCCATTCGTGCTCGGCCAATTCGCCGAGCGTCTTGGACGGAACGTTGACGCCCTTGAAGAGCGTGTATCCGGCCGCCTGCCAGCCGGGCGCGCCGCCCGCGACGATCGCCAGATCGTGAAAACCGAGCGCCGAGAGATGGCCGGCCGCGCGATCCGAGACACCGTCACCGGCATCGATCAGCAGCACCGGAACGTCGCGGTTGGAGATCAGCGACGCGGCCAGCGTTTCGAGGCGGCTATAGGGGCAGGGGACCGCGAAGAGCGGATGCCCCTCGCCGAATTGGCCGGCCTCCCGCACGTCGAGAAAGGCGATTTCGCCCTCCACGTGAAGGAGCGTCTTTGCGTCGACGGGATCGATGGTCCGGATCATTCCCGATGCGTCTCCGCTGCGCCTCATGCGGAGGGAACCGGTGCATCTTGCCGCAAGAGGCCCTCGGATCGCAGGTCGGACCAAAGCCCGGCGGGAATCGGCCGGCGCATGAGCTCGAGGTTGCAGTCGAGATGTGCGCAAGCGGCAACGCCCGGAATCACGGCGGTAACGCTCGGATGGGTCAGCGGAAACTGCAGCGCCGCGGCCGCCAGCGGCACGTCATGAGCGTTGCAGACGGTTTCGATCAGGCGCGTCCGTTCGAGGATTTCGGGCGGGGCTGGCTCGTAGTCGTAGGTGGCGCCGGCTTTCGGCCCGGTTGCCAGGATGCCCGAGTTGAACGGACCGCCGATGACGATCGAGACGTCCTCGCGCTGGCACCGCGGCAGAAACGTATCGAGCGCCGTCTGTTCCAAGAGCGTGTAGCGCCCGGCGAGCAGGAAAACGTCCCAGCTTCCGTGGTCCATCGCCTCCTCGCAGACCTGCCATTCGTTGACGCCGAGCCCGATCGCCTTGATGTCGCCATTGCGCCGCAGCTCGTCGAGCGCGCGGTAACCGCCCTCCATCGCTTCGCGGAACAGCGCCGGATGCGCCTCGGCGCCATGGGTCATCGCGCCGATGTCGTGCAAATAGAGGATGTCGACCCGGTCGATCCCCAGCCTTTGCAGACTGTCCTCGTGCGAGCGCATGACGCCGTCGTAGGAATAGTCGTAATCGGAGCGGAACGGAGCGGCGTCGATGAACTTCTCGCGGTCCGGATTGGGGCCATGGTCCGGCCGGATCAGCCGCCCGACCTTGGTCGAGACCACCGCGTCCTTCCACGGCAGCGAACGGAATGCGTCGCCGAAGCGCCGCTCCGAGAGGCCGAAGCCGTAATAGGGCGCGGTGTCGAAATAGCGCAGGCCCGCGTTCCATGCCGAGCGGATCAGCGCATGGGCCTCGTCCTCGGCCACCGGGGCGTAGAGATTTCCCAGCGGCGCCCCGCCGAAGCCGAATTCGGTGACCCGGACGCCGGTGCGTCCGATCTCGCGACGTGGAAATTGCAAGGTTTCATCCTCCTGATGGGGTGGGGCGCGCGCGCTCACTGCGCGGGATTGTCATTTTGGCGCGGGGAGGCAGGCCGCCGCCCCGTTGATCCGCGTTGGACGAGTTCTGACTTCAAGCGAATCTCCAGCGGACGCCTGGCGGGATCCTCGATGAACCCCAGCATCATATCGGTGGCCGTGTCGATCATCTCGCCGATCGGCTGACGGATCGTTGTCAGTTCGTAAGCTGCGTTGACGGTCACCGGGATGTCGTCAAATCCGACCACGGCGAGGTCGTTCGGCACGTCGAGGCCGAACTCGCGGCGCGCCACGTCCATGGCGGCCATCGCCATCAGGTCGTTCGCGGCATAGATCGCGTCGGGCCTTTCCGCGGCCGACAACAGCGTCCGCGCGGCGACCAGCCCGTCCGCATAGTTGAAATTGCCGATCGCGACGGCTGCGAGCTGCGCGCCGCGCACGGCGAGGCGATCTTCGAAGCCGCGCCGGCGCTCGCGGCTCGTCGTGGCGGCGGGAAGTCCGGCAACATAGGCAAGGCGGGTGTAGCCGGAATCGAGCAGCAGATCGGCGACGTGCGCGGACATCTCGACATTGTCGACGCTCACGGCGCCGACGGGCACTTCGTTGCCATGGTCGGAAATCCCCTCCATGTCGGAATTGAACACCACGATCAGTGGAATGCCGAGTTTGGTATATTTTGCCGCCGCGCTGGGCGAAAGGTCGTTGCTGAGAAAGAAGCATCCGTCTACCCGGTATTCGATCATCGACGGCAGGGCGACCTTCAGATCGTTTTCCGCGTCGCCCGAATAGATCAGCGACTTGAGGCCTTCCTGTTGCAACCGTCGGGAAAGGCGTTCGAGCGCCACGGCGATGAACGGATTGTCCAGACGCCCCGCGACGATGCCGATGATGCCGGAGCGCCGACGAACCATGCCGCGCACCAGCGCATTGCGATGGTAGCCGAGTTCCTTGGCGGCGCGCAGCACCTTGCGCCGGGTTTCGGCCGACACGCTGGCACCTTCGGTCAAGGAGCGCGACACCGCCGATCTCGAGACGCCGGCACGCCGGGCGACATCGAGAGCGGTCACGCGGCGGCGGGGAGGGCCCGGGGAGTAAATGTTGCCGCTCATGCCGTCTCGATCGCACCCGTGATCAGTGCGGTCGCCTCTTCGGGGGAGCTTTCGGCGATGGGCTTGTCGGCGACCTTGCGGCCGCGCCGCAACACGACGAGGCGTTCGGCCACGGCGAAGACATCGGGCATGCGGTGGCTGATCAGCACCACGGTCACGCCGCTGTCCCTGAGGCGTTTGATCAGGTCGAGCACCTGCTCGACCTGCCGCACGCTGATCGCGGCGGTGGGCTCGTCCATCAGGACGATCGGGGAATCCGAGAGCCGTGTCCGGGCGATGGCCACCGCCTGGCGCTGGCCGCCGGACATCATGCGCACCTTGTCGGCCGGGCGGGTCTCCGACTGCAATTCGGCGAAGATCTCGGCCGAACGCCGGGCCATGGCGCGATAATCGAGGATCGTGAACGGTCCGATACGCCGCTTGAGTTCGCGGCCGAGAAACACGTTGTCGGCCGCCGTCAGATTGTCGCAAAGGGCGAGATCCTGATGGACCACCTCGATGCCCCGGTCGCGGGCAGCGGCGCTGTCGGCGAACCGCACGGTCTCGCCATTCATCCGGATTTCGCCTTCCGAGGGCTGGAAGTTGCCCGCGATGATCCGCACCAGCGTCGACTTGCCGGCACCATTGTCCCCCATCAGCCCCACGACCTCGCCCCGGCCCAGCGACAGATCGACATTCTCCAGCGCATGGATCGCGCCGAACCGCTTGGACACGTTCGCGAGCTCGAAGAGGGGCGCGTTCACTGGGCCAGCCTCCGGCCGGCGGCGTACTGGTCGAGCGCCACGGCGGCGACGAGGATGACGCCGATGACGATCTGCTGGATGAAGGACGAGACGTTGAGCAGCACCAGCCCGTTGGTCAGGACGCCGATCAACAGTGCGCCGACGACCGTGCCGAAAATGCCGCCGACGCCGCCGAACAGGCTGGTGCCGCCAATCACGACGGCGGCGATGACGGTGAGTTCGAGGCCGAGACCGGCGACGGCTTCGGCGGAGTTGAGGCGCGCCGAGAGCAGGAAGGCCGCAAGGGCGCAGAAGAACCCGCTGATGACATAGACCGACAGGACGATCCGCTTGGTCGGAACGCCGTTGAGCGCAGCCGCGCGGGCATTACCGCCGGTGGCGTAAACATGTTTGCCGAAGGCGGTGTAGCGCAGCACCAGATGCGCCAGGACCGCGGCGGTCAGGAAGATGATCACCGGGATGGGAACCATGCCGATGCGCCCCTGTCCCCACCAGGTGAACGCCGGTGAAAAGCCGGAGATCGGCCCGCCGCCGGAAAACAGCAGAGCGGCGCCGCGAAAGGCGGTGAGCCCGCCGAGGGTGACGACGAAGGGTGGCACCTTGAGCCGCGTTATGACCAGCCCCTGGAGCGCGCCACCGGCGATCCCGACCGCCAGCGCTGCGGCGACCGCGAGGATCAACGGGTTGCCCGCCGCGTCGGTGGCGGGGACAGCGAACCGGTCTTCAAGGCCACCCTTCGACACGTAGGCGCCGACGAGGCCGGCCAGGGCCATGAGCGAGCCCACCGACAGGTCGATCCCCGCGGTGAGAATGACGAAGGTCATGCCGACAGCGATGAGGCCGGAGATTGAAACCTGCCGGAGCACGTTGAAGATGTTCAGCGGATGCAGGAAACGCGGCTCGAGGATCGCGAAAACAGCGATCAGCAGCAGAAGGAACAGGGGCGCGGCATAGGTGGCGATGAATTCGACTGCATCGAACCGAGGCTCCGGCGGTTTCGAGACCGCAGGCGAAGTCGCGTTGCTCATGATCACATCCCGGAAAGCGGCGTGGGGGCCGGGCAGGGACCCGGCCCTCTCGACCCATGAGGACTACTGGATCTCGCCGAGGCGTTCGGCCTTGTCGAGATTGTCCTTGGTGATCGCGGTCGGCTGCAGCAGAATCAGGCTCTCCGGTTTCTTGTCGTCCCGAATATAGTCGACCATCGCCTGAAGCGCCGTGCTGCTCTGTCCGCCCGGAAACTGCTCTACCGTGGCGGCAAGGCCCCCGTCGCGGATCGAGGCCAGCGCTTCCGGCAGTGCGTCGAAGCCGAGGATCGGGACGCTCAAACCCCGTTCCTGGGTCACCTGAAGCGCCCCGAGCGCCATGTCGTCATTGGCCGCGACGATCGCATCCGGCGGGCTGTCGAGACCTGCGAGGATCGCCTCGGTGACAGACGCGCCCTCTTCGCGCGCAAAATTGGCGGTTTGCTCGGCGACGAACTCATACTTGTCAGACACCGGGTCGAGCACGTTGTGCAGGCCCTTGTTGCGATCGATCGCGGGACTCGATCCGGGCTGCCCCTGGAGGTTCACGATCCGGGCGCCGTCAGGAAATAGCTCCATGATCAGCTTGCCCTGGGCTTCGCCGCCGATGACGTTGTCGGCGCCGACATGAGCCAGAATGCCCGGCACGCCCTCGACGCGGCGATCGATGGTAACCACCGGAATGCCGGCGTCGACCGCCTGCTGCAATGCGGGGGCCATCGCAACCGCGTCGAGCGGGCTGATGATGATGCCGCCGACCCCGCGAATGATCGCCGCTTCCACGTCGCCGGTCTGCTTGGTGGTCTTGTTCTGCCCGTCGGTCGCGATCAGTTCGATGCCGCCGATCTCGGCGGCCTTCTTGGTGAGGGCGTCCTGCATATGCACGAAGAACGGAAATTCGAGCGCCGGCATCGACGAGGCGATCGTCACCTTTTCCTGCGCGTGCGCCGCCCCGAAGGCGCCTAGCAGCGACGCCGCGAAGGCGCCCGCCAGCAGCGATTTCGACCAAAACAGTTTCATGATGTCCTCCCTCTCAGGCTCGCACCTGCCTCCCAGCATGTGCGCCCAACTTGTTATCGTTGAGGGTCGGTCGAAGCCTTGCGACCGCGCATGCGACCCAAGCCATTGCACACGTGTGCAGCGATGATACGCTATCGCTGGGTCAGGATCGGGTCAACGGCCAGGTCATCGGTTGCCCCGATGGCACTTGGTGGAGACAGGGCCGGACCGAACAAAGACGGTGTGGGGAAGAACAAGGAATGGGGACGGAACAGGCATTTCTCGTCGCCGACGATGCGCGCTTTGCGTCGTTCTTTCCGGCGGGGGCGAGGCTGGAGCGGATCGCGGAGGGCTTCATCTGGGCCGAAGGCCCGGTGTGGTTCGACGAGATCGCGGAGCTGCGGTTCTCGGACATTCCCAACAACCGGATGATGGCGTGGTCCGAGCAGGCCGGGCTGCGGGTCTTCCGCCAGCCGGCGCAGTGGACCAACGGCCACACCCGCGATCGCACCGGGGCGATGATTTCCTGCGAACATGGCGGGCGTTGCATCAGCCGCACGACGATGGATGGCGGCTACGAGGTGCTGGCCACCCATTGGCGGGGCAAACGCCTGAACTCGCCCAACGACGTCGTGGTCAAATCCGACGGCTCGATCTGGTTCACCGATCCGCCCTACGGCATCGTCTCCGACCATGAGGGCATCCGCGCCGAGAGCGAGATCGGCGGCAACCATGTCTACCGGATCGACCCGGCGAGCGGCGCGGTCGAGCGTGTCGCCGACGATTTCGACCGGCCCAACGGCCTTGCCTTCTCGCCCGACGAGACGACGCTTTATATCGCCGATTCCGGACGGGCGAGGGGGCACGGCTTCGGTTCCGACGACAGCCGCCCGCATCATGTGCGCGCGCTGGAGGTCGTCGACGGATGCCGGCTTGGCGCGAGCCGCGTCGTCGCCAACATCGACCGTGTGCCCGACGGGCTGCGCGTCGACACAGAGGGGCTGTTGTGGGTCTCGGCCGCCGACGGAATCCATTGCCTGACGCCGTCCGGCGCGCGGCTCGGCCGGCTTCTGGTGCCGGAGGTCGTCGCCAATCTGACCTTCGGCGGTCCGGGTCGCTCGCGGCTGTTCATTTGCGCGACCAGTGCGATTTATGCAGTGGACACGACCCGATGTGGCGCGCAAATCTCATGAGGCTGGGAGAACATGAACAGCGATGAAGGGGACTTGACGGGACGACGGAGTTCAAACCGCCAAGGGAAGAGGCCATCGGAGGGGGAATGAAATCATGCTGAAGGGGATCGACCCGCTCTTGAATCCGGAGCTTCTCCAGGTCCTCGCGGCGATGGGGCACGGCGACGAGATCGTTCTGGTGGACGCCAATTTCCCGGCGGAATCGGTGGCGCGCGAAACCGTTCACGGGCTAGCGATCCGCGTCGACTGCGCCCTGCCGCGAGCGGTCGAGGCGGTGGTGACTCTGTTGCCGATCGATAATTTCGAGCCGGGGGCCGTGCGCTGTATGGAGGTGGTCGGCGATCCTCAGGCGGTGCCCGAGGTGATCGCGGAGGCCGCCGTGTTTTTCGCGGCCGAGGGCGCCGACATCACCGGCGTCCCGCGCTTCGACTTTTATGACGAGGCCAAGCGGGCCTATGCCATCGTCCAGACCGCCGAGCGGCGGCTCTATGGCAACTTCATCATCCGCAAGGGTGTGATATCGCCGCCCGACAAGACGGCTTGAGGATGTCGGCATGAGCGCCCGCATCGACGCCCATTGCCATTTCTGGCGCCTGTCGCGCGGCGACTATGGCTGGCTGCAGTCGGGCGATCCGGCTCTCGCTTCGATCCGCCGCGACTTCGCGCCCGCTGATCTGCGCCCGCTATCAACGGCGGCGGGGATCGAACGCGTCGTCCTGGTGCAGGCCGCGCCGAGCGACGCCGAGACCGATTTCATGTTGGCGCTCGCCACAGACAACGCCGAGATCGCGGGCGTGGTCGGCTGGGCCGATCTCGCTTCGCCCGAGGCCGCCAAGCGGCTCGAAACGCTGGCGCAAAACCCGACGCTGAAATCCATCCGGCCGATGCTTCAGGACATCGCCGATCCGGGCTGGTTGCTGACGGCGCCCGATACCGGGGCTCTGGATGCGCTCGACCGGCTCGACCTTCGCTTCGACGCTCTGGTGCTGCCGGTGCATCTCGACCGGCTTCTGCGGTTCGCCGAACGCCGCCCCGGATTGCCGATCATCATCGATCATGCGGCCAAGCCGGCCCTTGGCGCGGTCGCGGACGACCCAAGGCATGCGCTTTGGGAGGAGGGGATGGCGCGGTTGGCGCGCGAGACGGATGCGGTCTGCAAGCTGTCGGGCCTGCTCACTGAAATGCGCCCCGATCAGCGGGAAAGCGAAGCGGTCGCGCTCGCCGTGCTGCGGCCAGTGGTCGAGAAGCTGATCGGCTGGTTCGGCCCCCAGCGCCTGATTTGGGGCTCGGACTGGCCGGTGCTGACATTGGCCGCGCCGCACGAAGAATGGATCCGTATCACCGACGCGCTGCTCGAGCCGCTTCCGCCCACCGAGCGGGCCGCCATCCTCGGCGACAACGCCGTGACCTTCTACGGACTTAGCGAGGTCACGGCATGACCGCGCTTGTCCAAATGACCGGAATCGAAAAGCGCTTCCCCGGCGTGCATGCCCTGAAGGATGTGCATCTCGAAATTCTGCCGGGCGAGGTTCACGCCGTGATGGGCGAGAATGGCGCCGGCAAGTCGACGCTGATGAAGATCCTCTCCGGGATCTACCCGAGGGACGGCGGCGAGATCGAGGTCGAGGGCAATGCGGTCGAGATCGACGGTCCGCGCGCGGCGCAGGACCTCGGCATCGGCATCATCCATCAGGAACTGAGCCTGATGAACGATCTGACGATCGCCCAGAACATCTTCATCGGGCGCGAGCCGCGCCGCCGCTTTGGCCGGCTCGACGAGGCGGCGCTGAACAGGCAGGCCGCCGACATCTTCGCCGGGATGAACCTCAAGCTCGATCCGCGCACCAAGGTCGAGCGTCTCACCATCGCCAAGCAGCAGATGGTCGAAATCGCCAAGGCACTGTCGTTTCGCTCGCGCATCCTCATCATGGACGAGCCGACGGCGGCGCTCAACGACGCCGAGATCGAGGAGCTGTTCATCATCATCCGGCGGTTGAAGGCCGAGGGTGTCGGCATCGTCTACATCTCGCACAAGATGGACGAGTTGAAGCGGATCGCCGACCGGGTGACGGTGATGCGCGACGGCGAGACGGTCGGAACCGTGTCTGCGGCCGACACGCCGGTCAGCCGTATCATCGCGATGATGGTCGGCCGCGCCCTCAGCGACGAGGCGGCGGCACAGCCGGATTTGTCCGCCGCCGGAACCGCGCTGGAAGTTCGCGGGCTTAGCCGCGGCCGGGAGATTCGCGACGTCAGCTTTGCCGTAAAGAAGGGTGAAATCCTCGGCTTCGCTGGATTGATGGGCGCGGGGCGCACCGAGGTGGCGCGGGCGATCTTCGGCGCCGATCCGCGCGATTCCGGCGACATTCTGGTGCATGGAAAGCCTTGCTCCATTCGCAGTCCGGCCGACGCCGTCAAGGCGGGAATCGGCTACCTCTCCGAGGATCGCAAGCATTTCGGACTGGCGGTATCCATGGACGTGCGCGCCAATATCGCCATGGCGAGTCTCGATCGTTTCACCAGCCGCGCCGGCCTGCTCGACGAGAACGGCATGGGGGAGGCCGCGCGCCGCTATATCGACCGGCTCGGCATCCGCACCCCGTCCGATCGGCAGGAGGTGCGGCTTCTGTCCGGCGGCAACCAGCAGAAGGTCGTCATCGCCAAATGGCTGCTGCGCGATTGCGATATCCTGATTTTCGACGAACCGACACGCGGCATCGATGTCGGCGCCAAGAGCGAGATCTACAAGCTCCTGAACAGCCTTGCCGAACAAGGGCGCGCGATCATCGTGATCTCGTCCGAATTGCCGGAAATTCTGCGACTCAGCCACCGGATCGCGGTGATGTGCGAGGGCCGGCTGACCGGCATTCTGCCCGGCGGTTCCGGCACCAGCCAGGAGGACATCATGCGCCTCGCGACGATGCGCGAAAGCGCGATGGAACCAGTGGGAGAACACGCATGACCACGGTCGACGCCGCGCGGCCTGGCTTTGCCGCCCGCCTTCTGAATACCGGCGCGCATCAAAAGCTGCTGGCCTTCGCCAGTCTGGTTCTGCTCCTCATCGGCTTTTCGCTCGCCTCGCCGAATTTCATGCAGATGACCAACATCATCGCCATCCTGCAGGCGACCTCGGTCAACGGCGTGCTGGCGGTCGGTGTCACGCTGGTGATCATCACGGGCGGCATCGACCTTTCGGTCGGAACGCTGATGACGTTTTGCGCAGTCATCGCCGGCGTGGTGCTGACCTATTGGGGGCTGCCGCTGCCGCTGGGCATCATCGCCGCGATCGGCGCCGGCGCGCTGAGCGGACTCCTCTCCGGCACCTTTGTCGCCAAGATGAAGATTCCCCCGTTCATCGCCACGCTCGGCATGATGCTGATGTTGAAGGGGCTTTCCCTGGTGATCTCCGGGACCCGGCCGATCTATTTCAACGACACGCCGGGCTTCACCGAAATCTCCCGCGGTTCGCTGATTGGTGACCTTGTTCCCGCTCTTCCGATCCCGAACGGCGTGCTGATCCTGTTCCTGACCGCCTTCTCCGTCAGCTACATTCTGGAGCGTACGGTTCTTGGACGCTACACCTTCGCGCTCGGCTCGAACGAGGAGTCGGTCCGACTGTCGGGCGTCAACACGGATGCCTGGAAGATGGCGATCTATGCCCTGTCCGGCGCCATCTGCGGCATCGCCGGGCTGCTCATCGCTTCGCGTCTCAACTCGGCCCAGCCGGCGCTCGGCCTCGGCTACGAACTGGAGGCGATCGCCGCCGTCGTGATCGGCGGCACGTCGCTGTCGGGTGGGCGCGGCACCATCCTCGGCACGCTGATCGGCGCGCTGATCATGGCCGTCCTCACCAACGGCCTGCGCATCCTGTCGGTGGCGCAGGAATGGCAGACAGTAGTTACTGGCGCGATCATCATCCTGGCGGTCTATGCCGACATGATGCGTCGCCGCCGGATATAGCGAAGGCGACAACAACCAAGAGGGCGAACCGCGCCCCGACGACATCACCCAGCAAGCAAACGCAACCCGGAGGAAAAATCATGTTCACCAGACGAGTCATTCTCGGCGCGATCAGCGCCGCAGCCCTCTTGGCCGCAGGCGGAGCAGCCACGGCGCAGGAAAAGATGTATGTGCCGCTGATCTCGAAGGGCTTCCAGCATCAGTTCTGGCAGGCGGTCAAGGCGGGCGCCGACAAGGCGGCCGAAGAGCTTGGCGTCGAGGTCAGCTTCGAGGGTCCGGACAACGAAACCATGGTCGACCGCCAGATCGACATGCTGTCGGCCGCGCTGGCGAAGAAGCCGGACGCGATCGGCTTCGCGGCGCTCGATAGCCAAGCGGCAATTCCGCTTCTGCAACAGGCGAAGGATGCTGGCATCCCGGTTATCGCCTTCGACTCCGGCGTCGACAGCGATATTCCGATGGCGACCGCTTCGACCGACAACGTCGCCGCCGCGGCGCTCGCGGCCGACAAGATGGCGGAATTGATCGGTGACAAGGGCAAGGTCGCGGTCGTCGCGCATGACCAGACCAGCCGCACCGGCATCGACCGCGTCGAGGGCTTCAGCAACCGGATCAAGGAGGCGCATCCCGACATCGAGATCGTCTCGGTGCAATACGGTGGCGGCGATCAGCTCGAGTCGACTGAGATTACCAAGTCGATCCTGCAGGCCAATCCCGACCTCGCCGGTATCTTCGGCGCCAATGAGGGATCGGCCATCGGGGTTCTCAACGGCAAGCGTGAGATGGGCCGGGACGAGGTCGTGGTGATCGGGTACGATTCCGGCGCGGCCCAGAAAGAGGCCGTGCGCGATGGATCGATGGCGGGTGCTATTACCCAGAATCCGGTCGGCATCGGCTACGAGACGGTGAAGGCGGCCGTCGCAGCCGCCAAGGGCGAGACCGTCGAGAAGAATATCGATACCGGCTTCTTCTACTATGACAAGGCGACCATCGACGATCCGGAGATCGCCGCGGTTCTCTACGACTAGGTTGGATGCCAGGCCGCTCCGCGAGGCCGTGCGTCCTTGCGGAGCGGTGAAGCATACACCGAACTGGTGGGCTTCCGTCGCGACCTATGTCTCGGCGGCAGCCAGCCGCGCCAGCGTCGCTTCATCCATATTGCCACTGCAATAGTGTTGGAGCGCCAGAGCGAACGGACTTCCCTCCGCTTGCGCGGCTTGTGCGAACAGGGTCATGGAGGAACAGAATTTCATATCGTCCGGTGAGCCGAAGATGGCCTTGAGGGTCCGGTCCGGCACCGCCAGTACCGTCTGCGTGCAAAGGACCAGCCGCAGTCCGAGGACAGGATCGGCCAGATAGGCGCGCGCCTCGTCGAGCGAGCCGATGCCGTAGAATTCAGCCAGCGACGAACGCCCTAGGCCGCGCAGTTGCGGGAAGATGAACCACATCCAGTGGCCGCGCTTTTGTCCCGCGCTCAGCTCGTCGACGACAGTGTCGAAGACTGGCGCCTGAGCCTTTACGAAGCGCGCGAGATCGAAGGGGTCGGTGGCTTCCACGGGTTGCTCCCTTGGTTCGGCGTCGAATTCCATCCGGTCGGCGCCTGCAATCTCGCATCAATGAAAGGCGTGGGAAAGAACGCCCATGGGCGCCCTTTTCACCGACAAGATCGACGGCGGGCCCGTTTTGCGACATTCTGCCTGGAACTCGTCGCGGTCGTCCTAGCGCGGGGCGCCCGAATGCCGCGAGTGCGACGCGTAAAGGAGCCGAGCATGCGCTGCTTCACGGTTCTCGGTCCGGCAGGTGCCGGGAAAACCACACTCGTCAATCGGCTCGCCGGGCCCCAAGCTGTGGGCGAGCGCTTCGAGACCCGTGACGGTCTCGGCATCGTCTCCTTCGCCTTCATGGACGAGCCGTGGTGCGCCATCGACTGCCCGGGCGACATCGAGACCCTGCCGCAAGCGCGCGCGGCCTTGCTGGCCAGCGATGCGGCGGTGATCGTCGTTTCGCCCGATCCCGAGGCCGCCGTGCTCACGGCGCCGTTCTTCCGGGCAGTGGAGGCATCGGGCACGCCCTGTCTCGTCTTCGTCAACCGTATCGATGAAACACGGGCCCGACTCCGCGACGTCGTTGCCGGGCTGCAGGACTATTGCGGCCATCCGATCGTGCTTCGCCAGATCCCGATCCGCGACGGAGAGCAGGTCGTCGGCGCGGTCGATCTCGTCTCCGAGCGCGCCTGGCGCTATCAGGAGGGAGGACCATCCGCTCTGGTCGAGGTTCCCGAGAGTGCCGTGGCGCGTGAGCATGAGGCGCGGGCGGAGCTGCTGGAAAACCTATCCGAGTTCGACGATTGGTTGCTCGAGGAGATCGTGGAGGACCGCGAACCGGCGACAGGCGCCCTCTATGCGATCTGCTGCCGGGCTCTGGCCGAGAACCGCGCGAACCCGGCGCTGATCGGCTCCGCGCTGCATGGTGCAGGCGTCGTCCGGCTGATGAAGCTGCTGCGCCATGAGGCTCCTTCCGTCGATGTCCTGCGTCAGCGGCTGGCCGCCGGATCGGAAGCGGGAGAGGCGGGGCCGATGGCGGTCACGTTTCATGCCCAGTACCGGAAGCATCTCGGCAAGGAGAAAATTCTCCGGGCGCTCGTCGACGGGGTGAGCGCCGGGTCCTCGCTCGCCGGCGGAAATCTGGGTGCGCTCATGGAGGTGGGCACGGGCAAGCCGGCGTCGTCGCCGCTGCCAGCTGGCGGTATCGCCCTGGCGCTCAAGTCGGATCATCTTGCCGCTAGCCGGCTGCTCTTCGCTGACCGGAGCGGCGATCCGCCCGCCTGGGCCTGCTCACCGGAACCGATGTTCGTGCGCAGCCTCGCGCCAGAGAACGATCGCGACCAGGCCAAGCTTTCCCTGGCCCTTACCCGCATCGCCGAGGACGATCCGGGCTTGGTGGTGGGCCAGGAGGGGGCGACGGGCGCGCTTGTCGTGCATCTCCAGGGGCCGATGCACCTTCGCCGCGTCCTCGGCATGCTGGCGGAGGAGTTCGGCGTGAAGGCCTCGGACCACGCGCCCGACGGCGTCTGGCGCGAAACGATCAGCCGACCGGCCAGCATCCACCATCGTCATCGCAAGCAGACCGGAGGCGCAGGGCAGTTCGCCGACGTCAAATTGACCGTGCGGCCAAACCGGCGGGGTGGTGGCTTCGGCTTCGACGAGACGGTGAAGGGCGGTGCCGTGCCGCGAAACTACATCCCTTCGATCGAGGCGGGAGCACGGGACGCGCTGGCGTCGGGGCCGCTCGGCTTTCCCGTGGTCGACATCGCTGTGACGCTGACCGACGGGCAATACCATGCGGTGGACAGCTCGGACTTCGCGTTTCGCGCGGCGGGCCGAGCGGCGGTCGCGGAGGCGCTGGCGGAGGCGGTCCCGATGCTGCTGCAGCCGATCCATGAGGCGGTGATCCACGCGCCCGCCGTTTATACCGGCGCGCTCGTCGCCATGATCTCGTCGCTGAAGGGGCGCGTGTTGGGCTTCGAACCGAATCCGGACGCACGCGGCTGGGATTTATTGCGTGCGCGACTTCCCGCCGTCGCGCTGGAGGAACTGGGGCAGGCGCTCCGATCAGCGACCCAGGGCATTGGATGGTTCGAAAGCGCCTTCGACCACTATGAGGAGGTTTACGGTCGTGACGCCGACCGCGTCATCGCGGCGCACGGCAGCGCCCGCGGCGAAAGGGTAGCCGCGAGGTAGCCGCCGTCGAATTGTCGGTCCAAGCCGGTCGGGCCGAACCCATGCGTTACCCAGCGGCCCTCGCGACAGGCAATTCGATGACGAACCGCGCGCCACGTGGCGCGTCGGCCAACCAGACGCGTCCGCCGTGCCGCTCGGCGATTTCGCGCACGATGGCAAGGCCGAGTCCGCAGCCTTCCACCCCGTCGTCGACACCGCGCTGGAACCGCTCGAAGATGCGGTCCCTGTAATCCGGTGGGACGCCCGGTCCATCGTCCTCGACGGCCAGACGAATAATTTCCGGCTCGAATCCGACCGCGACCCGGACCCCACCGCCGTCCCGGCATCCGTATCGGATGGCGTTATCGAGAAGGTTCTCGAGGGCCTCGCCGAGCAACACCGGATCGCCTCGTATCAGGACCGGTTCCCCCGCAACGTCCAGCGACACGTCGATCCCACGCAGCAATGCGGCCGCCGCACGTCCGCGCAATATGTCGACGGTCAGTTTCGCGAGGTCGATTTTTTCTTCGCTCGATCCGGGCGGGAGGCCGCGCGCTCGTTCCAGGGATAGCAGTTGCTGGGTCAGGCGGGCGGTACGCCGGGCCGCGTCCGCGACCTCCGAGATACGCCCGCGCAAATCCGCGTCCGGCGGTGCCGCCTCGGCCGCCTCGGCTTGGGCGAGGATCGCCGCAATTGGGTTCCGCAGCTGGTGCGCCGCGTTGGAAATGAAGGCGTCCCGCGCCGCGAAGGCGTCCGAAAGCTGCCGGAAGAGCGCGTTCATGGCCCGCACGAGGCTCTTGACCTCGCGCGGCACAGTTCGCCGGATCGGGCTCAGATCGTCCTGCGAACGCCGCTCGACGGCTTCGCGCAATTGCAACAACGGCCGCAAGCCGAAATTGATGCCGAACCAGACGAAGGCGCCCGCAGCGACAATCACCACTGCCATGAGGGTCGACGCCTCCATGGCCAGTTGCAAGCTCAGCGCATCGCGCTGGCGGACGGTCTGCCAGACCTTGACGGTCACCCAACCGCCGAATTGCGGTTCGGAGATGAATTCGCGGAGAATGACCGCCCGAACGGGCGCGTCGAAATATTCTGCGTCGAAGAAGGCGGGGACGCCGCTTGCGATCTCTTCGGTTCCCGGTTGCGGCGGTGAGTTGGTATATCCCGTGACGAAGCGTCCGCCGGGGCCGGTGACTTCGTAATAGATGGCGTCGCCAAGCGTTTGGGTCAGCGATTCCAACAGCTGCTCAGACAGGAGATCGCCCTCGCTGAGGACGACGTCCCGGGAAATCGCCAATGCGACGGCGAGAAGAGTATTGTCGTAGAGGGTCTGCGACGTCCGCTCGGCCATCACATAGCGAGCTACGGCGGCAAAGCCGGCGACGACGACCAGGGGCAGGACGATCAGCAGGAACAGCCGAGAGCGCAGCGAGCGGTTCATTGTTGCCCGTCATTGCCGGCATCAAGCATGTAGCCCACCCCGCGAGCCGTGCGGATTTCGACGCCGGTCTCGCGCAGCTTGCGTCGCAGACGCGACACCGCCAGTTCCACCGCGTTCGGATCGATGTCGGAGCCGACGCCATACAACGCCTCGCCGATTTGCTCCTTCGCGATCACACGCCCCAGATTTTGAAGCAGATACTCGAACAGCGCGAGTTCACGCCGCGCGAGGTCGATGGGGCCCTGCGGCCCGAACAGCTGTCGCGCCCCGTGGTCGAACCGGAGCCGGCCGAGCGTTTCCTCGACGGGCCGCAAGCCCGGTAGCCGCCGCGCAAGCGCACGCAGTCTGGCGATCAGCTCGGCCATGTCGAACGGCTTGACCAGATAGTCGTCGGCGCCGGCGTCCAGCCCGGTGATCCGATCGCTTGTCTCGCCCCGCGCCGTCAGCATCAAAACCGGCGTCGAATCCCCGCGTTGGCGCAATGCCCGGACCAGATCGAAGCCGCTCAACCCCGGCAGGTTGACATCGACAATCGCGACGTCGGCGCCCTGGGTGGCGAGATAAGTGGCACCATCGCGGCCGTCCAAGAGGCAGTCCACGGCATGTCCGAGATCGCGCAGCGCCGTGGCGATCCCGCGTGCCAGGCTCTCATTGTCTTCGATCAATACAATTCGCATGGTCCTCCGGCCCTTGACAGGGTTCAGACAGGTTGCGCGGATAAACAGGCCCGGATCAAGCTGGCCCCGCGATTTCGACGACGCCGGCAGATCCACGGGAGAGGAGACGCGGAGCGCGGGATACCGTCATCTGCTCTCGATGATCAATGCAACGGTCTGGGAGGACCCCAATGACAGGCAACAATTTCACGCGCCGCGCGACGCTGGCGATCGCGGCTTCACTCGCCGCGCTCACCGTTGCGGGCCCGGCTTCGGCTGAGGTCTCGTTCGAGGGCAAGACCATCGAATGGATCATTCCGTTCTCGCCGGGCGGCGGTTCGGACACCTGGGCGCGGTTCAACGCGCCGTTCTTCTCCAAATATCTGCCCGGCAACCCCACGGTTGTCGTGGTCAACGAGCCGGGTGGTGGTTCGACCAAGGGCACCAACCTCTTCGCCAGCCGCGCCAAGCCGGACGGCCTGACCATCCTCGGCACGTCGGGCTCGACCCAGTTCCCGTATCTTCTGGGCGATCCGCGCGTCCGCTATGAATACAAGGACTGGAAGATCGTCATGGCCGCGCCGACAGGCGGTGTCGTCTACGCCTCTCCCGAACTGGTGCCGACAGCGGATGACATCGGGAACCTGAAAGACCAGAAGCTGGTCTATGCGAGCCAGGGCGCCACCTCGCTCGATCTGGTTCCGCTGCTCGGTTTCAAGATGATGGGCCTCGATGTCCAGCACGTCTTCGGCTTCAAGGGCCGCGGCGACGGGCGCCTCGCTTTCGAGCGCGGCGAGGTCAATATCGATTACCAGACGTCTTCGGCCTATCTGAAGAACGTGCAGCCGCTGGTCGACGAGGGCAAGGCGGTTCCGCTGTTCTCCTGGGGCGCGCTGGACGAGGACGGAAATCTGGTTCGCGATCCGACCTTCCCCGACCTGCCGCATTTCGGCGAAGCCTACGAGACGCTGACCGGCAAAGCGCCGTCGGGTCCGGAGTTCGATGCCTATTTCGCCTTCTTCACCGCCGGTTTTCCGGCTCAGAAGATGGTGTTCCTGCCCAAGGATACGCCGGAGGACATCGTCGCCGCCTATCAGGACGCGGTCACCCAGATGAAGGCCGATCCCGAATACCAGTCGGCCAAGGAGCCGGTTCTGGGCACCTACGAGCAGGTCACCGGCAAGCCGGCGCAGGCATTGTACGACAAAGGTACGACGATCTCGCCCGAGTTGCGCAGCCAGGTCGTCGACATGCTGGGCTCGGAATACAACGTCAAGCTGAGCGACGACTGACCCCCTGATTGGTTTGGTGGGCGGCTCCTAAGAGTCGCCCACCACGAGTCTGGAGCATCGGACCAAAAAGTGGAATCCAATTTTTGGATAATTCCGATGCTCAATCAGAGTGTTAGAGCGTCCTTTGTGCGCCCGGATGGACGCACGGCGCTCTAGCGCGGCGCTGGGAGGTCTCCGCCATGTTCGACGTCTTCGTTTCGGCACTCGCCGAACTCCTGACGTGGCAGCATATGCTTTACATGCTGCTCGGGGTGGTTCTCGGCCTGTCGATCGGCGTCTTCCCCGGCCTCGGCGGCATCGCCGGGTTGTCGCTGCTGATCCCGTTTCTCTACGGTATGGACTCGGTCACCGCGTTGGCCATGCTGATCGGCCTGATCGCGGTCATCCCGACCTCGGACACCTTCGCGTCGGTCCTCATGGGCATTCCCGGATCCAGCGCCAGCCAGGCCACTGTGCTCGACGGCTTTCCGCTGGCCAAGCAGGGCCAGGCCGCACGGGCGCTCTCGGCCGCCTTCGTCTCCTCGCTCTTCGGCGGCCTGTTCGGGGCGGTTGTGCTGACCGGCTTCGTTCTGATCGCACGGCCGATCATCCTCGCATTCGGCTCCGCCGAACTGTTCATGCTGTCGCTGTTCGGCCTCTCCATGGTCGGAGTGCTGGCCGGCCGCAGTCTTGCCAAGGGGCTGGCGGCCTGTGGGATCGGGCTGGTGCTCGGCTCGGTCGGTGGCGCGCCCGCCACCGGCGAATTCCGGATGATCCTGGACTTCGACTATCTCTATGACGGGGTGCCGTTGGTGGTGGTGGGCCTCGGACTCTTCGCCTTTCCCGAAATCGCCGAATTGCTGCGCCGCAATCAGTCGATCACCGGTGGGGTCGCTCTCGGCGCCGGCTGGTTCGAGGGCGTCCGCGACTGGATGCGCCACTGGTTCCTCAGCCTGCGCTGCGCCGGCATCGGCTGCATCATCGGCGCCATTCCCGGCCTCGGCGGTTCGGTGGTGGACTGGATCGCCTATGGTCATGCGGTACAGACGACCAAGGACACGTCGCGGTTCGGCCATGGCGATATTCGCGGTGTGATCGCGCCGGAAAGCGCCAACAACGCCAAGGAGGGCGGCGCTCTGCTGCCTACGCTGCTGTTCGGTATTCCTGGGTCCGGGTCGATGGCGGTATTTCTCGGTGGCATGGTGCTGATCGGCATCGAGCCGGGCCCCTCGATGGTCACCTCCGATCTCAACATCACCTATTCGATCATCTGGTCGCTTGCCCTTGCCAATGTCATCGGAGCGGGACTGTGTATCGCGCTGGCGCAGCCGATCTCGCGGCTGACGACCATTCCGTTTCCGCTGCTCGCCCCGTTCATGATCGCGGTGATTTCCTTCGCCGCCTTTCAGGCGACACGTGACCTGGCGGATTTGGTCGCGCTGCTGGTGCTCGGCGTGCTCGGCGTCCTGATGAAGCGGTTCGGCTGGCCGCGTCCGGCGATGCTGATCGGCTTCGTGCTGGCGCCGCAGGCCGAGACCTACCTCTATCAGGCAGTGCAGTTCTACGGCTGGGAGTTCCTGAGCCGTCCCGGCGTCTTGATCATTGGTGCGCTGACGGCGCTGTCGATCTGGTTCGGCGTGCGCAACCGCGTCGATGACACCGGCGCCCCAGCACCGGCAGGTGCCTCCGAGACCGCGGTCTCGGTTTCGGGCCGCGCGCCGTTGGCCGACCGCGGACCACAGATCGCGTTTGCCGCCCTGGTCGTCGCGATCTTTGCCTATGCGATCTGGGATGCGGCCGGGCAATCCTTCCTGGGGGCGGTTTTCCCGATGGGCAGCGCGGCTGTCGCCGGTCTGTTCGCGTTGCTGCTGCTCGGAGTGCTCGTGCTCGGCGAGAATGCCAATCCGGCGATCTTCGATCACGAGGTTCATGGTGAGCATATCGGCGAGCAAGGCGTCCGCAGCCCCTGGAGCGGAGCGCTCTGGATCGCGGCGTTGGTCGCCATCACCGCGCTGATCGGATTCTGGTTGGGCGCGCTGGTCTTCTTCCTGGTGTTTCTGCGGGTGCGGGCGCAAGCCAACTGGACCCGCACACTGCTCCTGACGACGGTGGCGATGGTCTTCTTCACCTTCCTGGCCAACGCCCTGTCGCTTAATTTCCCGAGCGGATGGCTGCAATCGGCCGTCGATCTCCCTTGGCCTTTGAGGTAGCATCAATGCGGCAGACCGAAATCCCTTTCCTGTTCATGCGCGGCGGGACCTCCCGCGGCCCCTATATCGCGCGGCAGGACCTTCCCGAGGACCGCGAGACCCTGGCGCGGGTGCTGGTCGCGGCCGTCGGCTCCGGTCACAAGCTCAACATCGACGGAATCGGCGGCGGCGCGGCGGTGACCACCAAGGTCGCCATGCTGTCCCGGTCCCAAGACGACTGGGCGGAGGTGGATTACTTCTTTGCCCAGGTCTCGGTGCTCGACGGCCTGGTCGACTTCAAGCCGACCTGCGGCAACATCCTCTCCGGTGTCGGCCCCGCCGCGATCGAGATGGGGCTGGTCGACATCAAGGGTCCGCAGACACCGGTGCGCATCCGGGCCGTCAATACCGAAGCGCGGATCGAAGCGATCGTGCAGACGCCGGACGGCTTCGTCGAGTATGACGGCGACGCGCGCATCGATGGCGTGCCGGGTACGGCGGCGCCGGTGACGCTCAATTTCATGGACGTGGTCGGGTCGACCTGCGGGTCCCTGCTGCCGACGGGCCATCTGCGCGACGTCATCGATGGCATCGAGGTCACCTGCATGGACGTGGCGATGCCCATCGTCATCGCGCGCGCCGACGCGTTCGGCCTGACCGGCGAGGAGAGCGCCGAGGAACTCGACGCCAATCGCGACTTCTACGCCCGTATGGAGCCGATCCGGCAGGAGGCCGGACGCCGGATGGGGCTCGGCGACGTGTCGAAATCGGTGATGCCGAAATTCGGCCTGCTCAGTAGCGCCCGTTCCGGTGGAACGATCTCGGCCCGCTACTTCATGCCGTGGAATTGTCATCCGTCGATGGCCGTCACCGGCGCCCAATGCCTCGCCTCGTGCGCCTTGGTCCCCGGGACCGTCGCCGACGGCCTGGCCGAGCGTCCGGTCAAAGGGCCTGCCGTGGTCACGATTGAGCACGCCTCGGGAAACATCGAGGTCGCGGCCGATTTCATCCATGGGCCCGACGGCTTCGATCTGCGCTCGGCGGGGCTGCTGCGTACGGCGCGCCTATTGGCAAAGGGGCAACTGATGGTGCCCGGCGCGGTCTGGAGCCGCTGAGCCGACGAAGTGAGCTATAGCTCGCGGATCGGCGTGCCATCGCGCCAAGCGGCGACGGCCTCGATAGTGTCACCGTAGAACAGCCGCCAGGTTTCGTCGGTGACATAGCCGAGATGCGGCGTGGCGAGCAGACGGTCGCCGAACTCGGCGAAGGCCGCGCGAAGCGGATCGTCCTGCGGAAGTGGCTCGGCGTCGAAGACATCAAGCCCGGCCTTGGCCGGTCGCCCGGCGCGCATTGCGGCAAGGAGCGCCGGCGTATCGACGATCCCGGCGCGGGAAGTGTTGACGAAGACAGCGCCGTCTCGCATCGCGGCGAAAGCGTCCGATCCGATCAGGCGATCGGTCCGCGGCGAATGCACGAGGTGGACCGAAACCACGTCGCTTTCGGCCATCAGGGCCGCCAATGACGGCGCACGAGCCACTCCGCAGTCGGCGCAGCGCGCGTCCGTCAGGTTTTGCGACCAGGCGCTGACGCGCATTCCCAGACCCTGTGCCAACCGGGCGACCTGTGCGCCGACGGTTCCCAGGCCGATCAGGCCGAGCCGGAGGCCATCAAGGTCGCGCCCCGGCGGTCCCTGCCAGCCGCCCTCGCGCAGCCGCGCAGCTTCGCCGATCAGGTTACGCAACAGCGCCAGGATGAGAAGCAGCGTCAGTTCGGCCGTCGTGGTCTTGCGCGCCCGGGTGCCGCAGACCGTGATCCCGGCTGCCCGCGCCGCCTCGAGATCGATCGCATTGTTGCGCGCGCCGGTAGTCACGATCAGCGTCAGCGCCGGCAACGCTTTGATCACAGGGGCAGGGAAGGGGGTGCGCTCGCGCATCAGACAGAGCACGTCGAACGGACGGAGAGCCGCGACCAGCGCCTCGGTGGACGCAAAGGGCTCGGAAAACACCTCGATGCTGGCGCCGAGGCTGGCCCAGTCGGCATAGTCGAGCGCCGAGCCGGACCAGTCGTCGAGAATGGCGATTCTCATTCACGATCCTTCCATTTCAGGAAATGCGCCACGATAGGCGCGCCGGCGATCACCACCACGATGCGGGCGATGTGGTGGGTGACGACGAAGGCGAGATCCGCGCCGGCGATGATCGTCAGCATCGCCATTTCGGCCTGACCGCCCGGCGCGAAGGACAATAGCGCCTCGACGGCCGGAGCAAAGCCCGCCAGCGCCACGGCTTCGGCGAAAATCGTCGCAACGACGCCGAGTAGTACGCAGAAAGCCGCACCCGCCAGGACGTCGACACGCAATTCGCGCCAGCTCACGCCGGTGTATTTCGCGCCGATGGAGGCGCCGATGAAGAATTGCGCGGCCAGGATCGCCAGTGCCGGGGGGCGGTGCTCGATGAGGCCGAGCAGGCTGAACGCCGCCGCAAGGACCAAGGGCCCGATGATCGAGGCGCCGAACAATCCGATGCGTTCGCCACCCTTCCAGCCGACCAGGGCGGCAACCGCCATCAGGAGCAGTTCTCGTGCCGGAATTTCCGCCAGCGCAGCACCCGGCGCGTTGGTGAGCGGTTGACCGTAGATCGACGTCATCAGGAACGGGACGAGCGTGACGATCAGCAGAACCCGTGTGGCGTGGATGAGCGACAGGGCCCGAATGTCCGCGCCGGCCTCTTGGCCAAAGATCACCATGTCCTGAAATCCGCCGGGCATGGCGGCGTAGTAGGATGTCGGCCCGTCGAATCCGCAGACGCGGCGGAAGAACGGATACCCGATCAGTCCGATGATCAGGACGAACAGCGGCACGAGGGCGACGGAATAGGCCATGCCGGGGAGGCGGGTCAGAAGATCCGGAGTGATGGACGAGCCGACGGCCACGCCGAGCACCGTGCGCATCATGACGCCGACCTGACCGGAGTCGGCCAGCGTTGCCCCAACCATCGCCGCGGCGAGACAGGCAAACAGCGGACCCAGAAGGAACGGCAGCGGCATATCCGCCAGCCAGAACAGCACGACGCCAACAGCGGCGACGATTAGCGTGATCAGCTGTTTGCGGAGCCGTGTGGAGCTTCTAGGCCCCGGCACTGGCGGTTCCCGATGCGAGCGCTTTGCTCTCCTTGGCATAGCGAACCAGCGCCAGATACCGGTAGATGCCGTGGACAAACTTGCCATAGGGCAGGGTCAGGAACAGGGCCAGCACGAAGCCGAGGTGCACGGCCAGGAGCAACCCCATGGCCGGGGTCGCGCGCAGGAAGAGCAGCAGGAGCCCGGTCAGGCCGGTGAGGAACAGCATGGCGAGGAACGCCGTATCCATGCCGAACCGGCTACCATCCTGCAGCGCCTCGTCGCGGCGCAGTTTCGCTGCGAGAAGACCTGCGGGGCCGATCAACAACCCGATTCCGCCCAGCGTGCCGAGGATGACCGGCACGTCCCACCAGGGATAAGGGGCCACGCGCCCGAAGACGTAATGATAAAGCGTCGCGACCGATGTTGCGGCGAAGCAGAGCATGAACCCGTAGAAGGTCAGGTGGTGGTAGATTCGGCGGCGATCGGTTGGCGCCTCGTCCTCGTTCATGCAGCCCTCGCCGCCCCCGTCGAGATAACGCAAGGTGCCGGCGTCATGGGCCGCGCGAGCGAGCGCGGCCGGCTGGGCAAGCGTCGCGGCCGGCTCGCCGATGTCACGCCAGAAGTTGCGCGCCCCCATGCAGAGAGCAAAGATTGCGAAGAGGAAGACCGTGCCGAAGAGCAGCGCCATGGCGTTGTGCGGCATGAGCGCGTAGAAATTCTCGTCCGTGAGATGCGCCGTGAACAGGGCTGCCGGCGCGTTCCAAGCTACGAATCCGATCAGGAAGAGTGCGACCGATAGCGCCACCAGCAATGCCGCGACCAGGCCATGGCGGGCAAAGACCCCGCGAAACGCCTGTGGCCAAGCATATTGCTCGTAGGACTGGTTGCGGACTTCGGCGAGGACCTTGGGCACGTTGACCGCGAATTCATGTGGCGGGGAGAACTGGCAATCGTAATAGCAGGCGCCACAGGAATGGCAGAGATTGGCCAGATAGTTGAGATCGCCGTCCTGGAAGTCGCGCTGCATCTCCATCGCGGGAAATACCGCGCACAAGCCTTCGCAGTAGCGGCAGGAGTTGCACACCGTCATCAGTCGGTCGGCCTCGGCAAGGGCGTCGGTTCTATGCATTGCGGGCAGCCTCCTGTCCGGCGATCCGCCCGAAGACGCTGCCGATGGTCATGCCGATACCGGCCGCGTAGCCTTGTCCGAGGACGTTGCCCGCCATGATCTCTCCCGCCGCGAACATGTTCGGCGCCGGCCGGCCGTCCGCCATCTTCATCCGCGCCTGTTCGTTCACGCGGACGCCGAGATAGGTGAAGGTGATGCCGGGCCGCACCGGATAGGCATAGAACGGCGCTGTTTCGATGCGCTGGGCCCAATTGGTCTTGTCGATTTCAAGGCCGCGCGTCCGGTTGCCGTCGAGTGTCGTATGGTCGAAGGGACGGCCGCCCTCGACCGCCGCGTTGAACGTGGTGACGGTGTCTTGCAGCGCCTTCCGATCGAGGCCGAGCGTGTCGGCCAGTTCGCCGATCGATCCGGCCATGACAGGCGGAAACAGCGACGGCATGAACTTTTCCAGCGATGGGGCGTCGAAGATGATGTAGGCGATCTGGTCTGGTTGCGCGGCGACCAGTCGTCCCCAGATCGCATAGCGCTTCGGCCAGATGTCCTCGCCCTCGTCGTAGAAGCGGGCGCCATCCCGGTTGACGACGACGCCGAACACCACGCAGTCGAGTCGCGTAATAATGCCGCCGTCGAATTTCGGCGCCCGCGCGTCGATCGCCACGGCGTGGCACTGGGTCGGATCGCCGATCTGTTCGACACCCGCTTCCAGCAGCATGCGGATGATCGTTCCCTTGTTGTAGGGCGTGCCGCGGATGAGGAAGTTGTCGGCCTTGTCGCCCCAGCCTTCCTTCAGCCATTCGAGATTGGCCTCGAAACCGCCGGACGCCGCAACGAAGTTCGCCGCGACGACGCGATGTTCTCCCTCCGGCGTCGTTACCGTCGCAGAGCGAAAGACGCCGTCGTCGATTTCCAGTCCGGTGACCTCAGCGTCGTAGGCGACCACGACACCCAGCCGTTCCGCCGTCCGGTAGAGCGAATTCAGCATCGAACGCCCGCCACCGAGAAAGAACGAATTGGTGCGGCCGAGGCTCAGCGTGCCGCCCAGGGAGGGCTGGAAGCGCACTCCCTGTTCCTGGATCCAGTCCAGCATCGCCTTCGACTGGCGGATCATCAGGCGCGCCAGTGTCTCATCGGTGTTGCCTGCCGTCACCAGCATCAGATCGTCGAAGAATTCCGCCTCGTCATAGGGACCCGACAACGTCTCGGTCGCGGCATCGTGAGCGCAGCGCATGTTGCGGGTGTGCCTGGTGTTGCCGCCGCGATAGAATTTCGGCGCGGCTTCCACGATCAGCACCGAGCGGCCTTCCCGCCGGGCGGCGATCGCCGCGCAAAGGGCGGCGTTACCGCCGCCCGCCACGAGCACGTCCCAGCGCTTGTCGCAGTCCGCCATGGCTGTCCTAGTCCGTTAAAATTGGGTTCGTATTTATTTGTATACGAAAGAACACAAGTTGCTACACTGGTCAACAGCCGCGTGCTATTCACAGCACCATCGGCAGCGCATTCAGAGAGGCGTAGTCATGGTCACAGGAGCACCGTCACCAGGTTCCGACGCGCGCGAAGGCAACCGGCAGGGCCTGTCGCAATATGTCTTCGACGCCTTGCGGGACGCCCTTCGTGCCGGCCAATACCGGCCGGGAGATCGGCTGCGCGAGGAGGAAGTGGCGCACCGACTCAAGGTCAGCCGGACGCCCGTCAGGGAAGCCTTCAGCCGCCTCTTGGCCAAGCGCCTGGTCGAGCCTGCGAGCGGCCGCGGGCTGGTCGTGCGCCGTCTCGGATCGGCGGAAGTGTTCGAACTTTACGCCATGCGGGAAATCCTCGAGGGCGCTGCCGCGCGTCTATCAGCACAGCACGGTGCGCCGGCCGAGCACCAGGTGCTGGCCGACATCGGGCAGCGGTTCGCCGCTGTGGCCCCCGAAGCGAGCGATCTGGCCGCCGATCTCAATCATCGCTTCCACGACACGCTCTACGCCTCCGCCCGTAACCACTATCTCGATGCGGCGCTGCAGGAAATGCAGGACGCCATCGCCTTGCTTGGCCCCACGACCTACTCCGTCCCAGGCCGCCACGCCGAGGCTTGCCGGGAACACGCGGCCATCGTGGAAGCGGTCGCGCTGCGCGACGCGGATACGGCCGAACAGGTCGCGCGCGAGCATATCCGCCGGTCCTTGGCGGCCCGCGTCCTGCTGCTCCACGGCTAGCGGTCTGCTCGCGCCGCCTCGCTCATCCGGGCGATCAGCGACTGCGTGAAGGCCGCCGTCGTGCAGGTGCCGCCAAGATCGGCGGTGCGGGTTTCAGGATCGGCGATGGTCGCGTCGAGCGCGGCGTCGATCGCGGCGGCAGCCTGAAGCGGCGCGTTGTCTGAAAAACGCTCGCCCAGCCATCCCAGCAGCATCGCCGACGATCCGATGAGCGAGGCCGGGTTGGCGATGCCGCGACCGGCGATATCCGGCGCCGAGCCGTGCTGGGCCTGCGCCATCGCATGGCCGTCGCCAAGGTTCAGGGACGCCGCCAGTCCCAAACTTCCGGCGAGTTCCGAGGCCAGGTCCGACAGGATATCGCCAAACATGTTGGTGGTGACGACAACGTCGAATCGTGAGGCATCGCGTACGAGGTGCGCGGCCATGGCATCCACCAATTGTTCCTCGTAGCGGATGTCGGGATAGCGAGCGGCGACCTCCCGCACGCAGTCCAGGAATAACCCGTCCGAGACCCGCAGAACATTCGCCTTATGGACTGCCGTCACCAGCTTTCGGGGACGCCCTGCGGCGATCGCGAATGCCTTCTCGGCGATCCTGAGCGAGGCTTGCCGCGTGACCTTGCGCACGGCGAGGGCCAGGTCCGGCGTCGGCATGAATTCGCCACCGCCGAGGAACATCGTGCGGTCGGCGTAAAAGCCCTCCGTGTTCTCGCGCACGATCACCAGATCGATCGGTGCGCCGACCCGTGGCATGATCCCCGTCCGCGTGCGGGCGGGTCGGATATTGGCGTAGAGATCGAGCTGCTTGCGGAGCGTGCCGGACGGGTTCACGCCACCTTTGTCGACCGGCGGATAGGCGTTGTGGGAAACCGGCCCGAGGATCAACCCGTCGGCGCCGCGAGCTCTCTCGCAGCTTTCATTCCGAAATGTGGAGCCGAAGGCTTCGAGTGCCGCGAGGCCGACTGTTTCGTCGTCGAATGCCAGTTCGATGCGGTGCAACGATGCCGCATGGCGAAGGACCGCCAGCGTCGACTCCACGATCTCCGGCCCGATGCCGTCGCCTTCCATTACCATGAGATTGTAAGGACGCATCGCCGTCGGCTCCCTGTTCGCGCTTCGCCATGCATCGGGTCACGACACCGGGAGGCTGGCCGGTCGCATTGAACGCTAGCGTCGCGAATGGTGTGGTGATTGTCTTTTTCCGAAAACCAGCGCGCCAAGAAGGGAAGCTGGTACGCCCAACGGGAATCGAACCCGTGTTTCCGCCGTGAAAGGGCGGCGTCCTAGACCGCTAGACGATGGGCGCGGCGACGGGGTGTATACGGGGGTTCGCTGGGGATCGCAAGACGTCGGAACAGGGTTTTTCAAACACTGGCGGTGATGCATTTCGGCTTCGCGCGAAAGCGCGCGCTTCGCGCCGGACGATGATTTGGAATCCCACAGCGTTGCGCGGTCGGACAGGGCCGCTTAGCTTTACTTGCGGCTACGGCAGCGCCAATTCCAGTCGCGCTTGGGGCCGACATCAACGTGGATCGCCGCTGTGTGGCAGTAGGTTCCCACGCCACCTCGGCCTGGCAATGAACGAACGTAAGCCGCGACGGCGAACCGGTCGACATCCGGCACGACGATATCGGCAGCCTTGCATCCCATATGCTGCGAGCGGCGGGCGCCGTTGACGCGACGATTGTGCGTCGGGCTGCGGTAGCCGGAGGTGACGACGATCTTCTTGCCGAAGCGACGCTCGACGGCCCGCAGCGTCCCGACAAGCTCGGCCGGGAAACAGTCGGTCTGGACGCTCTCGCGCTGGACACGGAGACCATTGGGCGCGACGCGGGCAAAACCGGTGAGCGACGCCACCTGATAGCTGGCGCCGCCGCTGATTTCGTCGAGAATGTCCTCGTCGTCAGCCGATGCGCGCTGCCCGATCTCGAACAGTGAAGACGGGTCGACGCCAGGCAGGGCATTGTCTGCGCCGGAGCTAGCGGCGGCCTCGCGCTGCAGAACGATGCGGCGGCTCTTGCCTTTCTCCGCATTTGCGATCGGCGTGCGGACCTTGGAACGAGCAAAAAGCGAAGCGAAAAGCGAGCGGTCGGCCTCGCGGCCGCTCTCAGCCGAGGTCATCTTGTCGCCCTCGCTGACGCTGCCGCCCGCGTAAGCGGCAATCGCCTTGTTCCCGGCATTGAGCATGCGGGAGGAAGCAGGGGGAGGAGCCTCCGCCAAACCTGCGGTCTGCGGTTCCTCGCTGACCGATGAAGCGTCTGCCGTGGCGCTGGCCGAAGCCTCGCCGTCGATCGCCGCGCTCGCCGGAACCTCGCCGGCGATGGCAGTGCGGTCGGAATCGGTCTGTCCGTCGGCGGCCAAGATGTCTTCGGATGGCGCCGCGCCGGCAAAGCCAAAGGCCGTCGTATCGTCAAGCGCCGAAACGCATGCGCCCACCAGCGGAAGGCTCGAGAGCACCGCCGCCGCCAGAATATGCCGCCGCAGCGGCCAGCGGCGCACGGTCCGGATACTCGTCGTCAAACTTATCCACCCTCTCAATGGCGAGCCGAAGGGTCCGCCTTTTCGAGCTACCGCTGATGCGGCAGACGTCGCAAGCTTCGTCGCGATATCCCCCGCCGACCGCCTGAATCAGGACTGTCGGCATCGAAGCCTGCGCAATAGAACCTATTTCCGCGCATATGGCCAGAATGCGGCAGCACCATGATCGTCGACGGCCCGCGACCGCCGACGTCAGGTCGGGGCAATTCTACCAGCTGCCGGTGTTCTGCATCGAGGCCCACGGCTCTGCCGACGCCTTGGCTTCTCCCTTCTGCAGAAGTTCGAAGGAAATATCGTCGGGGGATTTGATGAACGCCATGTAGCCGTCGCGTGGCGGCCGGTTGATCGCCACGCCCTTGTCCATCAGGTCTTGGCAGGTCGCATAAATGTCGTCGACCTCGAATGCGAGATGGCCGAAATTGCGCCCGGCACCATAAGTCTCCGGGTCCCAATTATAGGTCAGCTCCATCAGCGGGGCTTTGGTTTCCCTGGCGCCGGGGAGGTCGTCGGGAGCTGCAAGGAAAATCAGCGTAAACCGTCCCTTTTCGTTCTCGACCCGGCGCGTCTCCACCAGCCCCAGCTTGTTGCAGTAGAAATCGAGCGACTGGTCGATGTCGCTGACGCGGACCATCGTGTGCAGATAGCGCATTGGGATGTCTCCATTTATGAGGAGGGAGAAACGTTAGGGCACGGTTGCGAACGGCCAACCCCCTGCCGCCGACAAAGCCAGTCCCCGCCGCGCATCTCGATCTCCAGGACGCCCGCCTGGCGCCATGCCAGCTGGCGGACGTTCTGGAGATCGGGCTGGATTGCGCGAAGACGGGAGGAGACGTCGCTTTCGCAAGAACTTGCGAGGCCGCCAAGACTGCCGGAACCTGTGTGCAACAGGACGCATTTTCGCACAAATGCCGTAGTTGCCCTTGCTCGAAACCGGAAGGTTAATGCTATGCTAAACTGTGCCGATTCGGTTGGCGTAAGAGGCGGGACCCCCCGAATGTCGGAGAAAACCTCTGTAGACGTGCATGGCGAGGGCGAATCATCGGGCGGCGGCGACGTCCAACTGATCGTCGTGTCCGGCCATATCAAATGGTTCGACGTGGCCAAGGGGTTCGGCTTCATCGTTCCCGATGATCAGGGCGCCGACATCCTGTTGCATGTGACCTGTCTTCGCCGCGACGGCTACACGACAGCCATCGAGGGAGCGCGTCTCGTTTGCGAGGTGCAAAAAGGCGAGCGCGGCCTTCAGGCATTCCGAATCCTGTCCATGGATCAATCGACGGCCATCCACCCGTCGCAATTGCCGCCGTCGCGCACCCACGTCACGGTGGTGCCGAACAGCGATCTTGTCCGCGCGGTGGTGAAATGGTTCAATCGTACCAAGGGCTACGGGTTCCTGACGCAGGGCGAGGGGACGGAGGATATTTTCATCCACATGGAAACCCTGCGGCGCTACGGCATGATGGAACTGCGCCCCGGGCAGGAGGTGCTGGTGCGCTTCGGCGACGGCGAGAAGGGTCTGATGGCCGCCGAAATCCATCCCGGGACCGGCCCCGTTCAGCCATCATCGCACTGACCGCGGGGTCTCGGCCATGACATTTCGCAAACCAATCCTCGTGGCCGGATTCGCGGTCTTGGCTCTCCTGGCCGCGGCCTATTTCGCCCTGGCGGGGGGCGACCTGTCGTCCGCGACACTGGTCACCGGCTCGGGCGAGCATGAGATCGACGTCGAACTCGCGCTGACGCCGAAAGACCGCGAAATCGGCCTGATGAATCGCGAGTCCATGCCGGCGGGGCAAGGCATGCTGTTCTCCTTCGATCCGGTTCGACCGGTGACCATGTGGATGAAGAACACGCTCATCCCTCTCGATATGTTGTTCCTCGACGAGGCTGGCACGGTCATCCATATCAAGACGAACGCACAGCCCTTGTCGCTCGATCTGATTCCCTCCGGCGGGCCAGTCAAATACGTGCTGGAATTGAACGGTGGGGCGGCGGCGCGCTACGGCGCGCGAGTCGGGGATCGGCTCAAGCATGAGATCATACCGGCATCGTGACGGATCGGCGGGCTGGCGGCGCATTCTTGGGACGATTTCATACGCGGGCTGGCCGCGGAGGAGGCCGAATATGAGGGTTTTGGCCCGTGCCTTTTGCCGTGGTGGGGTGCGGCGGGCGCAGCCATGCAACGCGTCGGCCTTGACTTCGGCGGGCAAGCCCTGCAAACCCCCGTCCACAGGCGGATCATGGCATCCGGAGCGTAGCGCAGCCTGGTAGCGCATCTGGTTTGGGACCAGAGGGTCGCAGGTTCGAATCCTGCCGCTCCGACCATCGCGATCCGCCCGTATTTCGACGCGAAACCCGCGCTCCCGACGAGGCCATGATGGTTGCGAGAATCTACCGTCCGTCCCGAACCGCCATGCAGTCAGGCAAGGCCAAGACCCGCGACTGGGTCCTCGTCTATGAGCCGGAGGAGCCCAAGCGGATCGAGCCCCTGATGGGCTATACGTCCTCGGGCGACATGAATTCGCAGCTCCGCCTCTCCTTCGCCACGAAAGAGCTGGCGATCGAATATGCCGAGCGCAACGATATTCCATTTCGGGTCGAGGAACCCCACCTCGCAAAGCGGTCCAAAGTGGCTTATGCCGACAACTTCCGGTACGACCGAAATCAGCCTTGGACCCATTGACGCTCCGGCGTTCGTGATCGGGACACTGCTCGGTTTGCATGATTTTTCGGTCACGCCGGCCCCGTAGCTCAGTGGATAGAGCACCGGCCTTCTAAGCCGATGGTCGCAGGTTCGAATCCTGCCGGGGTCACCATCATCACAATGTCCGACCCGGACACATAGGTAACAGAGCGTACCTAAGACATGGGTGACAACCTCGTGCCGAACGGGTTGTCGATGGTTTGCAAGGATCTCTGTTCGAGGTCGATGTAGCCCAGATCGT
>LAZR01000066.1_pt1 | contig 149043 bp, 178 predicted proteins | sample 329461 | NCBI WGS metagenome assembly LAZR01 (sample SAMN03002196, study PRJNA259156) | marine sediment metagenome | biome: sea floor; feature: Hydrothermal impacted sediments; material: marine sediment; isolation source: Loki non-amplified sample from Loki's castle hydrothermal vent sediment ...
TGTGTTTGTTCGCACTAACATCATCTCTCAAACCGGCGTTCTTGTTTCTGTCTTTCCCGGGATTCCGTGAAGAACCCAAAAAAAGGCCTCCCGAATAGGGAGGCCTTCAGTTGATGCTTACTGGGCGTTATCGGGCGATCGAAACGATCTCAATCAGCTTGAGAGGGACGTCAATCGTCTTTTCAATGCCCTTCTCCAGGTAGGCCACGGTACCCAACGATGCTGACTTCGGCACTTGGTCCAACAGGAGCTGCCCTGTGAATGTTGTCTTGGCTTCAATGGCCATTTTGAAGCGCACCATAATTACAGGAAGCACGTGCTTATCAGCTTCTGCAGCAGCCTTAGGCTCGCCTGACTTCGCGGTGGTGTTTACACCCGCACCTGTGTCCGTAGCTGATTCAGAGGGCGCCTTGGTGCCGCCTGCTTCAGACGAATCGGTGGCTGGAGTTTTAAACTCAAGTTCATGAACGCCGGCTGCATCAGCCACACCTGCTTGGCCAGTACCTTCCCCGGCCCCAGCGACACCCTGTCCTGTCTGGGTTGTCACTGGCACCTCTGGGGTGCCTGCGCCAGGTGACGCAGTGGCGGGCGCTGAAGTTGATGCCTTCTGCTCTTCGAACATAGCCGGCCAGTCCCAGGACTCAACGTCAAAGGCAAAGCCTGGCTCTTGTTCGAGCTTCATCTTCACTGTGCGGAAGATCGAGCGCAAACGAGGCGCCTGAGGGTCTTCAAGAGTGATGAAGATTTGTTCTGCTACATCTTCACGTAGCTTCGCAATGCCATCAAACGTAACCAGCGAGTCGAGGTCAGTCAGCATCTTGCGATGGCATGCCGTTTTAACCAAGGGATTGAAGTCGGCTGCCTGCATAAGATAGCCAAGCGTCTTCTCGGTTTTACCCGGCAGGTATTCCAGCAGCTCTCGCTGGGAAACCTTCCTTCCGAGTTCCTCGCTCAGCTCATCGCGCAGCCGTCTGATTGCCATCCCTTCTTCTACAAAATTCAACGGACGACGTCGGCTGTTTTCTTGGATCTGAGAAAGCAGACGCTCAGAGCTCTTTTTATTCAGCCACTGGTCATCGACTCGGGCCATCACCTTGCGTGGTGTCGGACCAATTCGCGGGTCGTCCTTGCTAGTAAGGCGTGACGACAGCACCCGGAGGTGACCAAAAGCAATGCCGTAGGTACCGGGCTTCTTATTGAGCTTCTTGCAAAGCTCGGGTGGCAATGGGTAAAGAACTACCTCTTGGAGCTGGCCAACAGCGTCCATTTCCAGGCGGAACTCAATAAGCTCGGCCTTTTCGTATTCAACAACCTCCTCAGAACGGGTGTTGTTTTCCGGGAGGTAAACAATGTCATTGACTGGATCGAGGTAAAGGAGCTTGTCCTTGTTAACGCTGCTCTCAAGAGAGCCAACGTTAGCTGCAGCTGCGTTGCCGTGAGCAACAAGTCGTCCAAAATCGCGCTTTGCTTTCATATCGCCCCCTTATTGGCTCTGCGCTTCAGGTTGAGCCAAGCCCATACGCACAACACGACTGTAGTCGTTAAAGGCCTTGATTCGTTTCTTCGGGATCTCAGTGATCCGTGATGACATCTCGCCGTAGGCCTTGCGAGCCTCTTTGGAGGTGCGCTGTTCGCTACCGCTGCTGCGAAGGTGCCAGACAGGGACGCCAAGCCGCATCGCACGACGGAATGGTTTCGACATTCGAACAGCAGTCGGGATCAGCGGCTCACCAATGGCCGCTGCGAGCTCAGCATAATCATGCTTGGTCTCTTCGGTGCTGTCCTGGAGCTGGTTGATCAGAATGCCGTTGAGCTTAAGCTCAGTGTCCAGCAGGCCACCGATCGCATGCACGCTGTTCACAACACCCTCAAGTGCCGAGATGGCGAAAGTATCAACAAGGACCGGTGCGAAGATGTAGTCAGCTGACGCGCAGGCCGCAGTTGTGCGAATTCCAGGAGCCGGTGGCGTATCAAGAACAACAAAGTCGTAATCTTCGGCCAAGCGAGAAACGTTCTCGTAAAAAAGGCTCGCTGCGTCGATTGACTGTGTATCAACGTTGGTGAGCACGTGTGAGTTGCGCTGGGTTGCAATCACATCAATCCCGCAGGGATGGCTGAGCGGAGTGAACTCATTCATTTCTTCGGTAAAGAACTGAACTGCAGCAGTGTGCACGTACTGGTTCAATACCGCTGGTTCAAAGAACAGCTCTGTCAGGTTGCCCTGCCCGTCGAGGTCAACCACAGCCACCCGGTAGCCCAGCTCATTCAGGTAGTGGGCGAAGTTGAAGGTGGTAGACGTCTTGCCGACGCCACCCTTCTGATTCGTTATCGCAATGACCTTGCTCAGCCTTTTCTGGCTGCGATTGATCTCCGCTGCAATCTGTTGGGTTCGAGTAGTCATGTCTATCTCCTATAGATCTGGGACTACTTTAACCACGCGCAGCTATTTATCAAGGGAAAATAACCGAAAATCCGCGCAATGCGTGGAAGGAAGAGCGCCTTATAAGGCGCTAGATTTTCAGAATATCTATTTAATTCAGACGTTTAGAATGATTTTATCTATCGCTGGCAGGGCACTAAAAAATTACCCAAATAGGCATTTTTAATGCATTTTTTCCGCGCACTGCGGATAAAACAAAGGGCGATCAATAGGTCAAATTCCTCTGTTTACCGCGCATGCGCGGAAATTCTCCCTATAGCTCACTCAAGATCCCGCTCAATTAGAGTTGCATTACTTGTTCTGGTCGTCTGATTTAGGAACGCAATCCTAGACAATGCGTCGGCCTTCTCAGTGTAACGCCCCATGAAGAGCACATGCTCGCTTGTCGAGCCCACGAAACGGTACTCGAAGTCTGTGATGCCATACGCTTTCAAAAACGCTGCGAACTTATCGGCGCTGCCTTTCTCCGAGTAGCGGTAGACAACACGGTAGACCGTCGCTCTCGGCTCAATCACTATCGGCATAACTTGACCGCCAGCGAGCGTCGAAGCTGTGACGACAGAGTCTCGGACCTCCTGCCTGATCGGTCGTTCATGTTCTGGCTTGAATGTCGAAACAACAAGGATGGGGTCAGGCTCTTGATCCTCTGGAATCGACACCGCAACTGCAGGAGGCATCACTGGCGTCGGTTGCGTAGCCGGTGCCTGAGGCGCAGTGCGGGGCGCGGCAACGACCTGAGTTTCGCGCGACTGTCTACGAGTTGAGAAACGCTGAGGCTCGTCAGTGTATTCGCCCGCATATACCGCGCGCGATGTAACCACAGGCGCAACGACCTGTGCTTTGGCCACTTCGGTCTTCACCTCAAGAGCTGCAATTTCACTTCTGGCAGCATTGGTGATCTCTGTTTGCTGTCGCGCCAGCTCGGCCTGAATTGCCGCTACATCTGCTTCTCTGCGACTATCGTAAGCAGCTCCCTCTTTCAGGGCCTGAAGGCTCTCTTGGAGGTCTCTATTCACTGCGGCAATTTCAGCAATTTTCTTGGCCTGGATATTGTCCTTACTGGCTGAGAACCCGGCTTCAAGGGTTGTTAATGCAGTTGCCTCGCCTGCCGAGCCAGTTGGGGCGTTAGACGCAAACTCGGTAGGTCCCGGGAGCAATGACTCTCCCAGATCGTTCAGTTCTTCAAGATCAGACCTGAGAGCCGCAACGGTTTGACGCTGCGCATCAATACGCCCTTCATATTCGGCAGCTTTTGATCCCATCTCGAGTTCGATACTTCGGATCTGACTCTGCAGATCGGCGATCTGGCTCCTGTAGCCGGACTCCGCTTGATCCCTGTCACGCTCAAGGCTTCTCAGCGTCAATTCTGACTTCTCAAGATCTGATCTGACTCTCCGAGCTGATTCGGCATTAGCCACCACTAGAGTTAGCCTTCTTCGCTCATCAAGAGCGGCCGCTTGGGCTCGAGCTCGCGACTGGGCGTACTCTTCAGCTGAGAGGCGCTGTCGGTTGGCGGAATACTCAAGCTCAAGCTCCTGCAGCTGAGCCCTAGAGTCCTCTTGGATTTTCCTGATCCGCTCTTCAGCCTGGGAGCGCAACCGGTCCCCCTCTTTAGCTAAGTCCAGGGAGGAGTACCCTGATGCGTAGGTGTCGCTCAGCGCTGCAAGCTTGCGGTTCGCTTCGATCTCGGCTTCCATGAGGCGCCGATCTCTCTCGTTTTCAATCAACGAACGCTCAACCGCATGTTGACCAGTCTCTCTGGCCAACCTTACCTGTGTTTCGAAGGTCGCCTCAGCATAGTCTGTCATCCTCGTAGCTTCGTCATCGCTTCTTCGGATCGAGCCTTGGCCGGCCTCAATCTGGCTAACCCCTAGAGAAGCCTCCAGCGCCTGTCTCTTCTGCTCAAGATCTTGGAGCTGAGTCTCATACGCTTCTATCTTTCGGCGATAGATCATTTGCTCTTCGGTGTACCTCTGCCCGCCAAGGGAGTCGAGGACCCTGTCCGAGTAAAGAGAGGTTGGTTGTGGGGCGCCTAGGTCCACAGGCTGATGCTGGCTAGCACAGCCAGAAGCGATGATTGAAAGGGCTAGAACTGTCAGGGCAAAGGGACTACGCATTGGGATCTCAGGTTGCGAGCTTTCTCATACCTTAAAAGTGCAAAAGCAAAGCCCCTGAAACTGGGTGTGGCGCTGATAGTGGTGTGCGGGTGGTCGCTAAGATTCCAGATCAACCCTCCCCAACTCAAGGCCTAGACCCTGCAGTATCCTGACGAAGTCCTCTGTGCACCCGGCGCTGATCCCCAGTTGCCACCCACCTCGATCGGTCCTTCGTACGACGCATGGGTGCCCGGTGTGCTGATGAATAAGTCCCTGAAGGATTTCGGGCGTCGGTTTCCAAGTACGAGAGCTCAGATCCGGCATACCCTCCTGCTTGTCCTTCAGCTCCCTCTGAATATCTCGTGCAGACCAGCCATCTTTAACTGCCTTGCGGGCTAGTCGCGTCTGAATTGCTGCACCACGAACACTGCAGATCACTCGTGCTTGAGAGAAGGAAAGATCGCCGGCATCCAGCAGGGCCTGAACAGCTCTGGGCAGCGAAAGAAGTCTCAAGTGATTCGTTATATGGGTACGGCTTTTCGAAACTGACTGGGCAATGTGTTGATGTGTCAGTCCACAACCCTCAAGTTGAGCGTACAGTCTAGCTTCAACGACTGGAGTTAATTGTCCCTGATACAGACGATAGAGGGCGTTAACTACTGATGCCTGGGTGTCGCTGAAGCTACCGGAACAGCACATGACCTTTGAGAGCTCGCATTCCCTCGCAGCAGCCAAGATGTCATGCCCCGCTATGACCTCAAACCGGCCTGCCCCTTTTCCTGGCCGGACAATCACAGGCTCAAAGTTGATGTCTCCTGCTTTCAGGGTGTTCACTATCTCACGTAGTGCGCTTGGGTCTATCTGGCCTGCCGCCACCAGCGGGCAATGGTCAGCCATTTCCAGGGGGATCTGGAAGTACGCCTTTTCTAGCAAGCCAAGCCCAAGCAACTCAGACTGAAGTGAGCGGTAACCTGCTGATTTCATTTTGTTTTTAATCACTGCTCACCGTTCCACGCTAAAGTTGGATGTTCCACGAGGAACAAGCGCCATGCTGTGTAACATGTTACACGCCTTTAGGTCGCGACAACCACCTTAGTCGCCGGGGATCGCCTTTGCTGCGTCGATCGAGCTGTCGTCTATTCGCCCCCAAGCCTTTGTCGTTGGGACTAGGCGAATCACGACGCCTCGATTCTTCTGTCTGAAGGTATAGCCAAGGGGCTGTGCCACGTACTTGGGGCTATCGTCAGGCAGTATCCCGTTATGAACCAACGCATCGACAATTGGCTTGCAACCTGATGTAAACCCCTCGACATCAAGGCAGATGTTCTCGGAGGTAGCGTAGATCTCCTCAATGATCACGGGATAGGTGGCGCTTTCTATCCATTGCTGGACTTCACTTGCCCACAGGTACCGCATTGCTTCGACCCGCTTGAACCAGGTCGTCTTCAATTTGGTTTGGTGTGCATCATGCATACGCAGCGAGGTATTCAGGCCAAGGATCATTGCCCTAGGAAAGACCATCGTCAGGGAGTTGGTGGCCGCGCAATAGGATGCAAAATCCGCACGTGAGTCTTGGTTGTTCAGCGCAACCTTCTGGCTTCTAAGCCTGGCCTGGCTTGGCTTGCGATCTGAGCCAGCCCCCGAGTCTCCATTCTGAGGCCTTACCCTCCCCTCCCCTGCCTGCGGTGGAACTTGCTCCTTCTGCAGACCTCGTGCGGCTCGTGACTGCTCCTGTTTTTCTATCCGCGCCAGCAGCGCTGGATCACTCGCGATTGCCCATCTTTTGCCCATGACTACTCCCCAAGTTTTGGGGGTGACCATAACGGCGATTTTTTGAAAGGACATGTTCGGACTTAAAGATCGCAGCCCTTCGGCGTTTCACTTGTAAGTATCGGATGGAGTTATAGCCAATATGAAATTGAACCGTATTTGCCTTGTGGATGACGCCAACGGCATTCATGCCCTAGCCAACAGATTGTTCGTGCAGAAGCTGGGAAAAGAGCTGGTGGCTGCACACAGTGCGTTCGAAGCCTTGGAGGTGATCCGGAATCAAAAGCCAGATGCCTGCTTTATTGATGTCGAGATGCCTGACATCAATGGCCTACAGCTGGTCAGCATTCTGAGAGCCAACCCTGAATACGTGGATATGCCTATCGCCATGCTGTCAGGGGCATCGAGCATCTTTGACAAAGAGAAGGGCCTGCTTGTCGGCGCCAACATCTACCTAACAAAGCCGTTCTCATTAGAGAGCATTGAAAGCGCGCTTGGGGAGATGGAGGCGTTCTATGAGTGAAAACCTTGAACAGAGAAGGCTGGCCGCTTTCTTCCTCGGTGATACGCGTTGCATGTGCGTGACAACGAATCTGGATGCGGTAACAGAGTCGCCAAAAAACTTCCGAATATTCCCGGGCACTAAGCCCTACTTCTCAGGAAATGCGCGACTCGGCCGAGACTTGGTCTCCTACTTTCATCTCCCAACGTTCTTTGGTCTTGCAGGCCAGAAGAGTGAGGCCAGCCAGGATGAACACCCAACAGACTTCGTGCTGCGTGACCCGCTTTCGCCCTCAATGGTTGGCCTGCATACCGATGGGATCGTTGCTTTCGTTCCTGTCATCGAGCTGAAGGACGCAGATCCAGCTGGACTAAGCATCCCCTCAAAGCTCGCCCCTTACTGCACTGGGGTGGTCGAGTACCAAGGTGCCATGTGGGCGCTCGTGTGCCTAGAGACAATCATCCGAGATAACAACTTTCGCTCTGTTGAGCTCCCAGCCTAGAGGCCTGACCTGTGAGTAAGAACCTTCTAATCCCAACCTGCGTTCTGACAATTCTTGCTACCGGTGGATTCGCCGGGTACTCGGCGTTCGAGTACAACAAGGGTGTTGAAGCTGACCGCTATTACGCGTCCGTGGCGACGACACTTCAGAACAACGTCGAACGTACGATTGCCGTTTCTATGCGGGCTGCCCGTGACACCTCCTACACCGGCGAACTTGAACAGCTGGCATCAGCGGTGAACCAAGCAATCAACTCACTCGGTAGTGGCAATATATCTGCCGGCATCCCGCCTGCGCCTGAGTCGATCGACTCCGCATTGCGATCGCTGATGGAGCCCTGGGCCAATGTTGAGGTGGCTGTAGAGTCCATCGCCGCTTCCCGTGAAACCAACTCCACATTCAGTCGCCAATCAGCCGAGGCACGCTCAGTGGCCGGCCAGCTCCAAAATGAGCTGAAAGCCGCAATGACACTGATAGAAGGGAACGGCCAAGTTGACGAGCGAGCCCGTAAAGCTCTGACCGAGTCGTGGAATGACCTTAGATCCAACCTTGAGATCGTAACCACCGGCTCCGATTCAAGCGCAGAAGCACTCCGGATCGCCCACGACTCTGCTGCCGAATTCATTTCAGTTGTCGCTCAATACGGTAACTTGATGCCCCGAGATCCGGAACTGATCAATCCACTTCTTGCAGGCTATCGAACCGCTCAGAATTTTCAGCGCGTGGCCTGGAGAGCGCTTGAGTCATCCTCTGGCCAGGTTGATAACGCCCCACACGCTCAAGCGATCTGGGCAGCGCGTACCAATCTCAACAGTGCTCTGACGACGCTGCAGCACGCGGTCAATTCGCTGCCACAAACCCGCCCGATTAACGGGCTCATTCTGACCGGCGCGATTGGAATCTTTCTCTTCACCTCGCTTGCCAGTTTGCTTCTTATCCTGCGTAACACCTCTGCACGAATGAAGCAGGCGGAGACAATGGGCACATCCATTCGCTCTTCCCAAAAAGAGCGCTCCACAGAGCTTGCTCTTCTGCTGGAGGAGATGGAAAGAGTTGCCGCCGGCGACCTCACGCAAACCATTACAACTGGTAAAGACTCAACGGATGAAATCGCATCTGTACTGAATGACGTATTTGGGTTCGTGAGAAGCCTTGTTCAAGATGTCCAGCAGACGATCGTCAACCTGTCAGCAGCGTCAGAACAGACGCTGACCATGGCCAGAAACGTCAACCGGAACCACAACGAGCAAGATCGGGCAATTTCCCACATCACCTCACTGGTGCAGGAACTGGGCTCCTTCACGGACCAAACCGACACACTGACAAACACTACTCGCGAGTCCTCTCAACAGGTTACTGAGCAAGTAAAGAACGGGAGCAAGGCGGTACAAGAGGTGCACGAGGGTGTAATGAAACTCTCGCAGTCCAACATGAATATCATGCACCACACCAAAGCCATGACCGAGAACATCCAGAATCTCGAGCGCCTGGTCGATGTGGTAAAGAAAGTTGCCAGCCAGTCAACGTCCTTGGCATTCAACGCGCACTTGGTTGCAGACGCGGTTGACGACGACCGGCTGTCCAAGCGAATTCGTGTCAGCGCTGAGGCCATGACACAGCTGGCCACTCACGCAAATGAAGCCTCTGAGCAGATCACAGCAGCCCTGAGCGGCATCAACTCTGCGGCCAAAGACACTCAGTATGTTCTCGACGATTCTCAAAAAGAAATCCAGGAACTGAAGACCCGCTCTGATAGCGCCTTGTCTGCCCTTGGAGCAATCAGTGAGCAGACCAATGAGCTGGCTGACCACATCACTTCCGTAATGCAGCAGACCTCGCAGCTCAAGCGTCAGTCGGGCCAGGTCAGTGAAACGATCGAGTCAATTCACCACTACGCCACAGAGCAAAGTGCGGCCAGTGAGCAAACCGCTTCTGCGATCAGCAATCTGAACGATCAAGCTCAGTCGGTGGGTCAGACCCTGGCCAACTTCAAGGTGTAAATCCCTGATGATTTCAGCAGCCGCTTCTCTGACAGAGGATCAGTGGATCGAGGTCCTCTACAACCGCTTCCGCATTGAGGTATCTCAAGACCGGAGGCCAGCTTTGCACCGTGCCATTGGGGCGTATGCGCAAAGCATAGGTGAGGACAATGAGTCCCTTCTGGCCAAGGCACTAAGTCGTCAGCTTTCTGCAGAGAACTGGTCCAAGATCATCCACCTGGCGACCAATCATGAGACCCGGTTCTTTCGTAACCGGGCCATTATCGACCAGCTCTGTAACTATGCAGAGACCTTCGCCAGACCAAGGGTTCTATCTGTCGGCTGCTCCACTGGCGAAGAGCCCTACTCAATTGCAATTGCTCTAGCAGAGCGCGGGTTGGCCAACTTCAAAGTGCATGGGATTGATGTCTCTGAAGACTGCATAGCAGCAGCAAGCGAGGGCATCTACAAGGCTAGCGAGGCGATCCCATCCCGCTACGTCAAAGAAGTCACCAATGGTCATCTGCGCTTCTACGACTGGCTCAAGGACTTTGTCACCTTCAGTCAGCACAACGTGATGTCTGACCGCCCTATCGGCTTCACAAACCCCAGCGTGATAGTTACTCAGAACATGCTGATCTATTACCGAAAAGAAGCTCGCCACCGGATTTTAGAAGGTCTCGCTTTAGGGCTGCCTATCGGTGGCTATCTGATTACAGGCCCGTCTGAAGACGCCGGCTGGAAATCGACAGATCTACAACGCCTCCCAGTTCCTACAGCTTCCGTATTCAAGAGGACACAATGAACCCCGCAAAAATCGCTCACCTATCTTGGGTTCTTGGGCCAATTGGCAAGAACATTGCGAAGGCAAAGGCTGCAATGGCGGACTACACGCAGAAGCAGCTGAAGCTCAGCGCACCCCCGGCCGGTGCTAACGAAGTCTGGTTTCATAACGCTCAGGAAGAGCTAGAAAAAAGTGCCGATATCCTTGCGAGCTCGTTGACGGAGATCGAGGCAGCGCTCGATATCATCCAGTGCGTTGGGGGCCACATGCTGGCAAAAGAGCTCAACACGCTCGCGTCAGTCGCACTCAACAACCTGAGCGCCGATGATCAGGAAAAGTGCTTTCTCAGCATACAAGAAGCAATGGACGTATTGCCGAGCTTCGTTGGCATGGTTATCGACGGCGCCCACGACTCAGCCGGTGTGCTTCTGAAGTACATCAATGATCTGCGTGCACTACGTGGTGTCTCTGCGCTCAGCGATGACAGCGCCCTGCCTATCAACCTTAGCTTTGCGTACAAGAGCCCTCCCCCTTACGAAGCGGACTGCGATCTCGATGATCGTGAGAGGGTTTTCCAGAAAGCATCGAAGGACTTCTGCAAGCTCTATAGCAAAGCGATGAAGCTCCGCTCCCAAGAGCAGTGGATCGAGATGCGGCAGATTCTGAAGGATCTTCAGAGAGTCACAAACGATCCAGAGCTAGGGTCGTATTGGTGGGTTGGGGAGGCTATCGTTGATGTGATAATCGCTGATGGTCTGTACCTGCCCCCGACGATCAATACTGCCCTTCGTGTTGTCATGGTAGCGACCCAGCGAGTGAACCAGGGCGAGATGGCTGCGAAGGAAAACCTGAATGCCGGCAAGTTCTCAGCACTGCTCAACAGCCTCTCTATCAGTCGCAAGCTGACCCCTACGGCAAATGAAGTGATAGAGCACTTCGACGTGAAGAAGAATGTCGAAGAAGATCAAATTCAGCACCTCCAAGAAATGCTGGAGGCGCAAAGCGTTGAGTCGATCAACGATGTGATCCCTGAGATCCGGACCCGGCTTGAAGCGGCCATGGTCTCCTTTGGGCGCGCCGTCGGCGCAAAGCGCATGGAAGGCTTCCAAATCCAGAAGAAAGCCTTTGATCAATCAGTGAGAACCATCGCAAACGTATTCGGTATCTTCAATGAGCACGAGCTGTCTGATACCAGCTTCAACCTCGCTGACATGATGATGGGTGCGCAAGCGCCAGCAGACCTCACCAGTGAAGCAATCGAAACGGTCAAAGATCAAATCCTATTCCTGGACGCGAGGCTCACCCAGCTGGATCGCAACCCAGCTGCCGAGTTACTGCAGATCCATGATGTTACTTCTGACGTAGTGGATGTCCTCGCTGCTGAGTCGCTACGTGACCTCAAAAAGGTCTGCAACCTCATCGCTACGCACATTGATAGCGGTGGCGGCGATCCGGCTAAGCTCCTTGAAGCCCTGACATCCCTGCATGACCTGGCAAACGTCCTCGAATTTGCAGGCTCGACAACGATCGGCATGACATTGGCCGCTGTAGTCACACAGATCACAAACGAAGTTCAGGGTGGAAAGCTCGCCGGTTCCAATCAGATCGGCCACGCTGCTCGCGCCCTCGTTTGCATCGAGATGTTCCTCCAGTACATCAATGCCGGCCTGCAACCACCGCCAAATCTGCTGGAAAAAGCATCCGAGGCGGTCACAGCCATGGGTGTCACCATTCAGGGGGTGGAACCGGTAACAACGTCAGCCTTGCTTGCAAAGTTTGAAGAGACTGCAGATGAGGAGTTCGACTCTGACCCATTGCTGAGCGAGATCTTTGAGCTACGCCCTACCCTCGAGAACGCGACGAAGCGCGGGACAATCTCCTCACCTGCAATCCTCTCTGAGCTGGCAACTGCAGCGCTTAAGCTGGGCTCCGCTGCAACTCTGAAATCCGAAGAACAGTTTTCGAAACTCTGCCGGGGAGTCGCTGAGCTGGCGACCGACGTGCCTGGGCGACTCGAAAGCGATGCGGCACTTGAGCAGTCAGTCGAGAGCTTGCTGGACCGGAGCGTTAATCTGGTGCTCCGCTGTATGGATGAATACTCATCCAAAGGGAGAATTAACCTCTTTCTTGTCGATACGATTGAAGCGTTGTTCGAGTTCGTAGGCGGTTCAGAAGAGAACGGTCTCAACAGCGCGCCGGCAACCACGGCGTCTAGTGTTGAGCCTGTGGCAGAAGTGGACGAGTCCAAAGCAGCCCGCGCGCTTCCTGAGGGTACCGACCCCATCCTTATCGGCCTGTTCCGGGAGGAGTTTGCTGAACAAGTCTCCACGCTAAGGGCCTGCTTGGACAGTCATCCTGCAAATGTCACTGAACAGACATGCAGAGCGGTTCATACACTGGTGGGATGCTCAGCATCCGCTGGCTGCATGCCGGTGCATGAGGTGTGTGGGGTTCTTGAAGAGCGCCTGTACTACATGAATGCGAATGCACAGGTCCTGAGCCAAACCCAAGCTGAAGATCTGGCGGACTTGCTTACTGAACTGGAAGCCTTTGCCGACGAATTCCCCTGGACGACTGAATCAGAACTGCTTCCTGCATGGATTGACGCAGCCAACCTGGGCCAGGAACCCACCAACTCAACAGCCCTCGATCCCGTCGAGGCGCCGCATGAATATGAAGCTCCGGAGCAAGAGTCTGAGACTGTCACACTGGTAACCATAAAGCCCAATGTAAGCTCGGCTTCGCCTGCTGCCACTGAAGAGACGGACACTGTTGACCTCGGTTACGAGACTGACATGGTTGAGCTGTTCTTCATGGACGCTGACGAAGGCATTCCGGATCTGCAGCAAGCTGTTCAAGAGTGGCTGAACAACCTGAGCGACAATGATCTCGCCGTCAGCATCCGAAGGCATATGCATACCTTGAAGGCGTCTGCAGGCCTGATCCAAGCGCATCAGATCCAAGGCCTTACTCACAACATGGAGTCCCTATTCGACTCAGTGACTTGTGGGAACATCCAAGCAGACAAGGCCTGCGCCGATCTGGTTGAGTACGTTCTGAATGACATCGTCTCGCTAACTGATTGCATTCGGCAGAATGAGCCCTGCCCTTCGAATGAGGAGCTCATTTCTTTCATCCAGCAGTGCTGCGAGAACTACTCCGTTGATGCCGAAGAACTGGCGCGCCTGACCAGCCAGGCGCCAGCCATTGAACAAAGTAGTCCGGGCGATGCTGCCGATACTTTGGCTCAGATTACTGAGGGCCCTGCCGAAGACCAGGCACAGGCTTCTATGCCTGCCGAAGAAGTGCCGCATGATAGCCATGAGGTTGAGGCGATCGCGCCGGCTCCCGAGACTGACGACAAGGCCGAAGTTGAGCAAACAGCTGAACCGCCGAGCGTCCCTGCTGAAGAGCCCCGCTTAAAAACTCGACGTGGTAAGCGTGGCTTGCGCGGCAGGGCTGGCAGCGCAAAAGCCGGACAACCCGCCCCTACAGCAACTGTTGAGACCGTCGTCGTTGATCAGCAACCCACTGCTGAGCCTGCTCACGCAGTGCCAACGCTTGAGTCCATGCTCGACAACCAAGACGTTTTTGAAGAGGCAGTTGATCCCAGCACCTACGTGCTCCCTGAGCCCGCTCTCGACCCTCTGGCCCGGAACGGGCGTGATTCAGATAGCGCGCAGGCCAAGAGGAGGCGCCGCGCGGCTAAGAAGATCCACGCTGACCTGATTCAGGCTGAGCCTGCTCACGCAGTGCCCACGCCAGTGTCCATGCTGGACAACCAAGACGTTGTCGAGGAGCTAGTTGATCCCAGCTCCTACATAATCCCTTGGCCGGTTCTCGACCTGCTTGCCCGGAACGGGGGTGAGTCAGATGGCGCGCAGGCCAAGAAGAAAGGCCGCGCGTCTAAGAAGATCCACGTTGACCTGATGCACCTTGATAGCTCCATCAAACAAGCGGAGGAGCTAAAAGCGTCCTCCTACCGCCAGAACATACTCTACCGAGAGATGATGCTGTCGATTGTAGCTCTCAGGGAAAAGCTGTCACTGCACTTGATGCATCACAACAAAACCACCGTGCAGTTGAGAGACTTCAACTCCCGTCGGTTCAATGAAAGCATGATGTCTGAAAGCACTCTGAGCCCAGAGCAGCGCAAGCTGTCACTTGAGCGTTTTAACCACCTTTCAGACAGCAATACTCAAGCTGGGGTAACGATCGAGCAGTTGCTCCAGGACTGCCAGGACATCATTGGCCAATCGACCCTTCTGAGCAGCGCCTTCAAGCACCACGCTGAGGTTGTCGGTGGACTCCAAAGAGATCTCCTGTCATCGCGACTGGTGACCCTGAATGATGAGAGGCCCGGGATCAACGGAACCCTAGTGTCCGCCCTTAAGCACGCGAATAAAAAAGCCACTCTTGAATTCATTGGTGGGGATTCGGGGATCGACCGAAAAATGCTCGAAAGCCTTAGAGACCCTCTTCGTCACATTGTGAACAACGCAATTGCTCACGGGATCGAGTCACCCAGTGAGCGCGTCAAGGCCGGAAAGAGAGAACAGGGCAAAATCACCATCAAGGCTGAAAGGCGAGGTAGATCCCTGCTCATCTCGTTGTCGGATGACGGCCGAGGGATTGATCCTGAGGCGATCAGACAAAAAGCGATCGCTACCGGCAAGCTGGACAGTGAGCGGAAGCTGACTGATGAGGAGGTGCTCTACCTGATCACAGAAGAGGGCTTCTCCATGTCCAGCAAGGTGGACCAGCTCTCGGGACGTGGTGTGGGAATGGACATCGTTCGAAACAAGGTCGAAGCCATCGGCGGACATCTGACGATCTCCTCTGAGCTCGGCAAAGGAACCACTTTTGTTCTCGACCTGCCCTCAACCATGGGATCTAACAGAGCCCTGGTTTGCCGGATCAGTGATCAGTGGTTTGCTATCCCGACATCGAACATGACTCAGGTGATGGACTATCCGACTGATCAACTGACCCTCATCAAGTCCAAACCGGGAACTCCCACTATTGTTTTCGAGGATAACCAGTACGACCTCGTTCACCTAGCCGACCTGATTGCTGTACCGGATCTCAAGCAGATGCCGAATGATCAGCAGAAGGTAACCCCCGTCGTGCTAATTGAGCAGGGGGGCGTAAGGCTGGCCGTAGAGGTTGAGCAAGGCGTGTCAATGCCAGAGATCCACGTAACGAAGTTCGAGGGCATTCTCGGTGGCGTGAGAGGGATCGTCGGCAGCACCGATATTCATGACGGGACGCCAGCACTGGTAATTGATGCGATCGAGCTGGCCAGGCTAAACCTGACCAAATCAGAGACCGGATACTCGCCGAAGTTGTACCGCGTTCGAAGAACAAAAACTGAAGACAAACCCTTGGTGCTGGTGGTTGAAGACGCAGCAAGTTTCCGCCGCATGCTTACAGACCATTTTGAAAGGCTGGGTTGGGAAGTGGTGACTGCCCGGGATGGTAAAGACGCCCTGGATAAGCTGCCTACCCTGAAGAAGGTCAACCTATTTGTCGTTGACGTGGAAATGCCCAGGATGGACGGGCTGACGCTAACCGGCGAGCTTCGTAGTCAATCCAAGCTGGATCACATTCCGATCATCATGTTGACCACTCGCGCCAACGTCGAGGCAAAAGCGAAGGAGCTTGGTGTGAACGTTTTCCTTTCCAAGCCCTACAACCCGGTAATGCTGAACCAGGCCATCAACGAAGTCTGTGCCCCAGTGAAGCAGAAGGAGGCGCACGCATGAGGCTCGCAATTGCAAGCATGAGCCGCACTCAGTTGGGGATTATGGAAGAGATTTTGAGCCCCATTTTCCCTGAGCTAGAGACCTACTATCGAGATGAAATTGAATCCGGAGAGGTTTCGCGGAGCAGCGCCCACGTTATGATCATCGACTACTTCGACGGCTCTATGATGGAGTTCGACTCCATCCTCAACCTTCTCGATGTTGATGAACCTGTTTCAATACTCTCGGAAAAGGATCTGTATCCGCTAAGCCATGTCGAGAGAATCGTTTGGCGGAACAAAATAGTCGAGGAGATCGTTCGGCTACTCCCCCATCTCAAAGATGAGCTGCTGGAGAGCTCAGCAGCTGCGGCCGAAAATGATATCTGGGTCATCGGATCAAGCTCCGGCGGCCCCGATGCTCTAAGGTCATTCCTCTCTGCCCTCCCCGCCCTTCCAATATCGCTCGTGCTGGCTCAGCACATCGGAAGTGAGGCCGGGATCAATTCACTGGCCACCCTGCTCAACAACCGCCAAAACAACTGGCAGGTGCACCTGATGCGAGAGGGTCAAAAGATCGTGCCGGGCAATGCCTATATCGTCCCTCGCGATCATGCCGCATCAGCAAAGGGCGACCGCTGGGCCCTTAAACCATTTTCGATGCCGGCCAGCCCTAGCCCCTGTATTAACGCGACAATTCGAACACTTCGCCGTGTTGAGAATAGGAAATTGGGTGTAGTCATTCTGTCCGGCCTGGGTGATGACGGCGCAGCTTCACTCAAAGAGATTCAGGGCAGAGCGATCATGATTCTCGCGCAGGCTGCTAGCGAGTGCGCAGCCAGCTCTATGCCTGATTCGGCACGCGCCTCAGGAACAGTCCACAAAAGTGGCACTGCGCAAGAGCTGGCATTGACCATAGCCAAGCACTACGGCTTCGGTACCGCCTGAAGACTTGCGGGCCATGCCTAGCGAGCTTGGCCCGCGTCAAGAAGCTCCCTCACAGCTCGAACCTGATCCCTGACGCAAGCCGGGAACATTCCCTTGAGCACTCCCTTGGCTTCAGGGTGCTGGCCGTCAATAAGCTCCTCAACGAAATTTAGCTGCTCAGCTTCATCTGCCGGAAATGCCAAAGACTTGAATCTCACCCGACTAATCGTATTGGTCCCGAGCTTGGACGTTAGAGCTAATTCGTCTTCAGATAGCACTGTGGCGAATTGCTTTAACAATGGTGACGTGGTGACCTGAATGCTTTTCATAAAGCCCTCCTTACACAGCAGAAGGATCTCATGGCCAAGCATGTGTCATCGGGGGATTCCGCGCATGCGCGGAAATTGAGTAGGCTGAATGAAAGGCAGGTTTTCCGCGCATGCGCGGAAAATGAAATAGGGCTTAGTCTTACCCACTTCCGCGCATGCGCGGAAATGGGCGAATTGCCGACTTGCTAACAGGGGATCTGGGGGGCGCAGAATCCGAAGATTTCTTCGTACTTTTTGCAGCAAACGACGGGAACCCACCAAACAAACGTGTAGGTGTGATCAATCGACACGTTGCCCAGCCTCATCTGAGTATCCAGTCCTAACGATCCGGCCCTAAGCCCAACTGTAAGGTGGGGAGTAGTTTGCTGAAGCTTTCCGACTGCGATGGTGGTATCGAACGGTAGTGAACCGATCGCGTTCCTTGCCACATGGAGAGCCCTATACGCTGCAATCCCAGCATTGATGACCGGGCTATCATTCTGGGTGGCCATTTGGCGTGGATACAGCGGCCCCCAGTTAGAACCAATGCAACGTTCCAGTCCGAACATAGATGACACCGCGCTCCCCAGTGCAGAACACTCCAACTCGGTAGGAGGGATCATCCCCCAGTCGCGGCACCCGGTGTTCCAGGTGGGGTCAACCTCAGTGGTGTATAGCAGGCGTGGGAAGCAACTCGGAATGGCACTATTCAACCCTGAGACGGCCTGAGCGATAGCAGGGTTGGCCAGACCTCCGCATGAACCGACACTGGTGATGCTCCTGAACGATGCTGACTTTGCTTTGTTCACTCCGCACATCTTGCAGCCTTGCCCAGCCATAGCGACGTTAACTGCCCAGTCTGGGATCTGCCAAAGCCTGACGTGCGTTGTGGTGTAGTCGTTCGAATCAACGCCGGCCGACAAAGGACTTCCGATCGAGAGCCCTCCACCAACAGCCGTATCCCCTCCCCCTTTGATCACCTCACACAACACCACTGGCTGATAGTGAGAGACAACAAGGTAGTCGGGACAGAAATAACAGCAGGGCGAGAATATCTTGTACTCAAGCGTTAGCGGATCAACGGTGAGTAGTTGCGCCAGGCTGATTGAGGCTGCTCGGGTCTGGGGCGAATAAACACCGAGCCCCAGAGCACCGGCGGCAACGGCTGAACCAGATAGCTTGAGAAAGGATCGTCTTGAGAGTGCAGAAATCACGGGGAACCTCGTAGTCGATTATCTAATAGTGATTCCGCTCGATCCCAAATGCACCGAGTAGAAAGGACTCAGCGGCAACGAATCCGTAAGCTATTGGGGTAGGAAATACTCGGAGGATTATCGTGCTGGATAACTTTATTGGCCTTTCGCTGCTGCTCGTTTCTGTAGGAGGGATCTTCTTCCTGTGGATGCAAAAACTCAGACCGGCGACCCCTGCGGAAATAGAAGCGGCTGAGCTCAATGAGCATCCTCATAAACAGCCCTTGGAGCTGAGCAGCCCCTTGGCCTATGTTTCATCTGAGGATGCCTATCAGGATAGCGAGCAAGGGGTAGTCATTGAGTCCAGTTCGGGCGGCAGCAATGAAGACCCTGCCACTAGCAACGAAAGCGAAGTGCAGAACCTAGGAGATACTGGTCAAGTGGTGGCTGAAGAAGACGCCGTAGCAGAAACGCACTTAGGGCTGGCCCAGCAGTTCTTTGACCTTGGCGATTTTGAGGGGGCAATGGACTTCACCTTGCTGGTTCTGGAAAATGCCGGCGCCTCCCAAGACCAGCGATCAAGGGCGAAATCCATCAGGACGCTTTGCCGTTAAGCACTCTGCATCGCAGTCCAATAGGCCCGCAGCTCAGGAACTTTCGCCAGCTTGGCTTGAGCCGCCTTCTCTACACGGTTGATATTCTGTGGTGATGTTTCCAGCCACTCAGCCAACTCGCCAATAGTCATAAATCGTGCGCCTTGAAGCTCAAGGCGATGCTTCATAATCAGGCAGTCGCGGTCTGACAAGTGCTCCTTCAAGACTTTGGCAATAAAGTCAGCTTCACTCTGTTCTTCAACGTCCTGCACAAAGTTATTGTTCTCGTCAGCAATCATTCCGTGCAGGCCGGCGCCTTCTTCTGCGTTGGCGCTTGTATCCATTGAGAAGCCTTTGTTGCCCTTGAGGAAAGGGGTCAGGCCGCTCAGCTCCCATTTTGAAATCCCGGTTGCAGAGCAAACATACTCGTCAGATGCGTTTGGCTTATCCTGATATACGGCTCTCACCTTGGTGAGAAGCGCATGGCTACCTTCCGGCAAACGTACAATGTCTTGCTGAACAAGCTCACGCAGGATGGTCTGGCGAATCCAGTTGGTAGCGTAGGTCGAGAACTTCAAACCCTTCTCGGGCGCATAGAGACTCATGGCCCGAACTAGCCCTTGATAAGCAGCAGACCGAACCTGATCGAAGTCAGGAGCAAAGCGGTACTCACTCGCAATTTTCTCGGCCAACCCTGCATTGACCTGACTAAAGGTTCCAGCAAGTCGATCCATGCGCAGATGCTCGGCCTGGAAGCTGGACGCGCAGCTAAGGTATTCCTCAACTGGCACACCACTTTTGAGCGCGATTGTGGCGACCTCCGACTGATGTTCAACCAAGCGTTCACGAAACTGCTTCTTGGCCTTTGGGGCCATCGCATGAGCAACGCGGGCGGTTGCAAGGCAAGAACCGGGCAGCTTCGCAGATAACGTGCCGATACGCAGGAGGTCGAGAACGACCCGGCGAGAAAGGCCAAGCTCAATGCTGATGAAGTTGGCCATAGCGCGCATGGCGCTGGTGAGCGGTTGCGTACGATTACGGAAGGCGGCGAATGCTTTGGACAAAATCAAGTCGTATGGAATCAGCTTGCATAGCTCACTTCGCAGACGCCCAATGCCGTCACAATAGAACATATCTCGAACGGAATGCTTTGCTTCTTGGTGGGAAGAAAGCTCTGAGCGGATAGCCTGAATCCGGGTGCGAGCCAGATCATAGAAAGCACGTTCACCAAGGTGGCCAGAACGTACCCAGCGCCCATCAAGCTCGATCAGCGTGACTGACTTATCTGTCTTGTTGGTGCTTGAAAACGAGCCTTCAATTTCATCAAGCATACTGGTCACAACATCAAGGTCACACGCGATCGCGTGAAGCATTTGCAGGTTGTGGTTGAGCATCCGATAGCCAAAGGACTGTTCCTGCTCCAAGGTCAGCAGTAGCCCTTTCTTGGGTGCCGATGGGAAGTCAGCTAATGCAGTTGGTACAACAAAGCCAATGTCTGCACTGCCGGCGTTGATTTTCTCTGCGATTTGCATAGCTAACCCTCATCAATTCGATTACTTCGATGGGGCTAGTTTCAAGGCTGGATAGCTGTGTCATCGGTCGATGACGGAAATTATTGATCCCGATTTTGGATACGCTGCATAGCTCCAAGCAACTCGATGTATCCATAGGTCGCAACGCTTTGGCTCGATCGCTTGGCGAGAAACTTTAGCGTGTCCATTGAGGCAAGCTGAGCGGCTCCACGACCCAAGCTCGTATTGCCGCCAGTGAGGCCGGTGATGACCAAGTGAGCTTCAAGTCTCGCCTTTGGATCTGAGATCGCCATGAATGATGAGTTGCTTGGATACCCGGATGTACAGGCCTCAATTACTGTCTGGATCATCTGTCGGTCCCCGTCAGCAAGAGATTCAATCGACGACACTTCACTGGCCAAAAGCTCGCTGGCGTCAGCCACCAGGCCTGAACAAGCATAAGCACCAGCGATCGTTGCAACGGTGAGTGCGTGAACATCCCCGCCTTTACTCAGGCTTAGAAGTCGATAAGCCAGGGCCGATGCCCTCTCGTAATCGCCAAGCTCTAACAGCGGATAGAGATTGCTTACCTCAATCCTGATGAAGGCCGGCAGATTGCACTCCGACAATTCAGCCATCAGCCGCATGCGATCAGAGTCAACCGCATGGCCTGACCATAGCCTCATCCTAACGCTGTTGAGCATGCATTCACGTTCGGCCGGCAAGCCATCTGTCGAACTTGTTGCTGAAGCTAAGCGTGCAAAGGACTCAATTTCAGCTAGGGCGTCAGGTTGATCTGAACTATTCCTCAGATCCAGTTCTTGAACAGCCAATGAGGTGTGTGCGTAAAGCTCAAGGCCCCCAGGCATCTGCAGAACCTCCTCAGGGCTCGCCTGAGACAAGTAATCGGCTGACGCGGTGGCTATACAGCTCGTGGCGCGGTAGTCGGCGCAGACGGGCTCTACGTCGCTCTGGAGCCAAGCAGGCTGCTGTGTCGCGCAGGCAGATAAGGCTAAAGCTGCAAATGCCAGCCCAAGGCCACGAGCGCTAGGCATTCTCGAGGATCTTTCTAATCTGAACGCCATGTGACTCCAGATGCTGTATTCGAGCAGCAGAAGCCTCGGAGGCGATGCCGCAAGCTAGGTGATAAACATGCGAGGTGCGACGCTGAAGCTGGGTTGCCAGCACATCAGCTCCTTCCTCGTCGCCAACCATAAGGAACGCAGCACGTTGCCCACGAGCATAATCAGACAGCACGATGTTGGCAGTAGGCCGGCCGACGGCGAGAATGCAGTTTGCCGCCCTCTTCTTGAACAGCTTGCTGAGTACCTCATTCAAAAAATCAGGTGATACACCCTCAAGCATGAACGCAACACGCAGGAGCTGATCAGAGCTCTGCAGATCACTGATGAACCGGCCGAGGACTGAAGCGATGTCATCTGCCAGATCGCAATCTTGAACAGAGACAAGCTCTGGTGAATTAAGGATCACCGAGTATGCTTCTTTGTTGGATGCCGCCTGCATGTATACGCCGGCATATACCAATTGTTGGAGATCACTTGTCGAGCAGCTCGCCTGGCCAAGTGCAACGTCCTCGACTTCAAGCCGAAACAGCTCGGAATCGTCCAGCCCGATTAAGTAGGCCTGATACTGGGGATCAACCGAGCGCATCATTTCCGAATAGACGAAATGGGCAAGAGATCGGTAGTAGGTCGGCTCTCCTGAGGTCGGATCGAGATAGCCGTTAAATGGCATTTCAGCGAAAGGGTCAAACAACAGATTTGATGTCATTGGACACCTCCATAATTGATAGCCAGTGAAGCGCGGCCGTACGAACACCTAACGGGCTCGCGCTCTCCGGCCCTTCCAGAACCCTCTTGCAAAATTGCACTCTTCTAGACAACTGTTCGACTGATAGCCCGGCTTTAAGCCTTGAGGCGCAGTGCGCAGCCCAGCGCTCACCAGCTTGGCTTTTGGGAGCCGATGCGCCGGCGCGACAGCTGAGGCGCCATGCAAGCGTCTTGATCCTCGAATCACTCGCCCGATCGAGCAACGCGGGCCATTCGGAGAACTCCGTTTTGTGCAGCTGTTCGAGCAGGTGAAGATCTTGAGGTGAGTAATCACCGCTTCTCAACTGGTAATCAGGGTCCGCTTTCGTCGATCGCCCTGCTTCCGAGTAATCCATCATGGCGAGGCACAATTCGGACTGATAACGCATCAACTGAACGTTGTGGTTGATTACAGACTTGTCGATATCGAGGCGCTCAGCAGTCTGAACATCAACGGCAGAAAGCGGGCATACGAAAGGTATTCTCGTAAGATCCAAAGTGGAAATTGGCTTCGTCCGGTCATTTGGGTCCTGACGAACAAATCGCTGAACATTCTCACTGCCGTCTTCAGCCAAATCACTAAGGTCTGCTTGTAGATCAACCATGTAAACAAGATGCGGGTCTTGGGGATCGACACCAATCGGGAAGCCGCAAACAAACGTCCTTGGCCCGATAGACTCATGAACGATCAATAAAGGATTCACCGACCCAAGTGAATCTATTTGGCCTGACTCCAATCCAAAGCTCTTTTGGATCTGGTTTACACAGGTATGACCTAGGGAGTGTTTGAGCAACTTAGGAGCATGGGCCTGGATGTGGCCCATAACCTGCTTGATGGAATCAACGGCGAGCACCGATGGAAACCTTGCTAGCAGCTGCGAGTGAATCACGCTTGTTGCTGCAAACGGGTCAACCAAAAGCTCGTCCCCTGGAGGGCGAAGCAAGTTGATAGCCCTGAGGACCGTGATGAGGTCTAGCTGGAAAGTATTAGCTGGGGGTGTGCAATGTGGCAGGGTTGAGAGGCAACGATACCTGCAGTGATTCAGCACATCTGCCTGTTCTGAAGTTATTCCAAGGCCGATGTGAAGGGTGTTGCTCGTTGAAAAAAGCCGCTCAAGCTCTCGTGCAAACTCGTACTCGCTGGCACCTGCCGAGAGATCGCTGGAGAAAGAGGCAGAGTCCTCTACCAAGAGCGGATCAAAGGCGACATCAGCCCTGAGCTTGATGGAATGCGTCGTGCACTCCCCTACCCCACTCTTGTACATCAGAGACTCGAACCGGGTAGGCTGGCCATCTGCAGGCCGGCCTATCCAAGCCGAATCGTAAAAATGGATGTTCTCCAGCATTCATGTTCTCGGTCTGTAATAACTGTCCTTTATTGTGCCCGCGCAGTGCGCGTGTCACTGCCAGGACAGCTCACTCAGGCTTAAGGCTCAACAGTAAGGTCGTATCTCCATCAATCACGATGGCGCGTGGCCTGCCCTCTTCAACCGTTGTGGTGGTTGAAAATGCACGCGTCTGGATGACTGGGGATTGGTTAGCACCGCAGCTGAGCACCTCTGTAGTAGCCAGATCCTCAACGATAGACTGCTGCCCTACCACCTCAACCAATGACAGACCTTGGTCAGTGGCCTCAAGGTTCTTGAAGGTCAACATAAGGCCTGTCCGGTACTCAGCCTCGCGGCAAATGTCCTTGCCTCTGGTTTTATCGCTTACCGCTACTGAGTAGCGATGGGACTCCCGGAGATCGAGGCTTTGACGCTCCTCTGAAAGGTCCAGTGAGAATTCCTGAATTTGAGAGCCGCCTTGAGCAACAGAGATATCAAGTGTCGCGGCCTGAACGCTGGCTGATACGGAAAGAAGAAGCATGCCGAGGATACGCATAACTATTCCTGAATATTCCCAAGAGTGGATGCAAACGCTTTGGCGATCACCCGGCCCGCAATCTCATCACTCCAATCATGTAGAGCACCTTTCTGGCCGGAGATGTGAGTTGTTGCAAGGTCGATGATTGGGAGTCCGATGCTGTTATCGCAGCATTGAGCTCCATATCCATCGCGTAGCACGGAGAAAAGGAATGCCCCCTTCCCTGCCTTGTAAATCGGCATGGAGAAGGTAAACAAAGATTCATACCGGTGTGTGATGTCCCTGAGTAGGTCCATCACAACCTCAGGCTCCAGTTCCAAATAAAGGGATTCAGAGCCGTTCCGGACGACTGCATAGGTCATCTAGGTTTTACGCTGAGTTCGCCAGCGTGCTGAACCTCGCTACCGAAAGAAAAACTGATCGGGGAGCCCTGCTTCTGAGCGTAAGGGATAACTACACGGTCCAGGATGATGAGGGGGTCCGAATCGGGTCCTTCCGGATCGAGGAAGTACATGTGGTCGATGCCAATGCAGGCCTTGGTCCACCAGCCAGTCGTCTCAACATCACTGACACGCACAACGTAGCCTTCAGGGGCAAAGAAATGCCGTCCTTGTGTGAGGATGCCATCAACCTCTGGCTCGAGAAGATATTCGTTGTACTCCTGATAGTCCTTGAGAAGCACGTCCCCATCATCCATCTGAGGGATAAGAAAGTTGAAACGCTTGATCGCCTCAGCGCCATCATCGAGGCTCAAAGAGAAATGACCCTGAGATGTAAGGTTCAAAGGCAAGCCGGTCGGATCAAACACGGCGCCCGAACGCCACTTCGCCTGGCAGGTCTTGTGCGTAGAGCTGTAGATCTTCTCGTTAACATGCACCATGCCTGTATGCTGCTCAGAATCGTAGGAATACGTCTGGATCTGTGTTTCAGGTACCGACTGGCATGCGGAAATCAGCGCCAGCGAGCCAGCAACAAGTAGGTATTTCATCATCACCACCAACCATTTAGTTGAAATCTGCGCCTTGCGCCTATTCTTGGTAATGAAGGGTCCAAGCCCCTGATTTGCTGGCTACAGGGCCTGTAAGGAAGCACTATGGGTATGGGCAGTTACGAGTGAGGGATTGCCGACCGATCCGGACCAAAGGCCCGATGCACTCAAAAGCAAGATAACTAGGCGCTGGTGCGGCTGCAGGAGGCTGTTTGGAAGATGTTGAAAGCAATGACCCTTGGGACAACATGCCGGCACCGATGCCCGTCTGTGACGACGATCGTGACCTGGTAAAGCTGACTGGTATCCCTACCTCCTACAAAGCGAAAGCATGGGCCCAGATCCAAGTTAATGATCCGGCCCTTGCCGCACTGCTCAAAGACAGCGAATTCAAAGCAGTCGTAGAGATGTTTCAAGCAGATATATTCGTTGATGCTGAAGCTGCACCGGTACTTCCTGTCTACAAGGACCTGAAAAAGCTCAGGCCTTGACGCTGTGGCTTCCTAGCTGGCTTTTCAGCTGTTCAAATGCAGCCCTTTTCTCATCAGCGCTCAGCTCATTGACACTATCGTTGTACTGGACCAGTGGGCTGGCATCAAATGCGTAACCTTCAACTTCCGCGCACTGCGCAACATTCGGCTTGGCCTCAATCAGCAAAGCGAGATCCCCACCAGCTGACTCGAACGTCTCGGCGAGAAACTCAAGGCAAGCCGTAGCGTCATCGGCCTGGTCGTCGGGGAGAGATGCTGACTTGGTCTGCATCTTGAGGTATGCGTCTGCAAGCTGGTCAGGTGTGGGGGTGGAAGTTGAGACCCAATCCTTTGCTCGCTGCGTGAAATTCATTTGTGCCTCTTGTGAATCTAGGGAAGGAGTAGGGCGAATTAAATCACCTGTCGTGTGCGTGTCATCAGCAAAACTTCCGCGCATGCGCGGAAAATGACATGCACTAGGTGATGTCAGCGCTAGGGTGGGACGGACGATTGAGAGAAAAACCGCGCATGCGCGGAAAACATCGACGGAATCCATGTGGGCACGGGAATGAGGTAGTTGGAGCTGCGGAATCCTGATTTTTCCGCGCATGCGCGGAAAATCCCGGTGAAACGCTTGAAAAAAGGCGTCACTCATTTCAATCTTAAATGCCCTGTAAGCACCGTCCTAGAGCGGCTCTAGACCATAATCAACAATAAATTCCGGTGCGCTACGTGAAATTCGGACCACATGCTGTGCCATGGGTCGCGTAAAAACGCGTACAGACGCCAAATTTCATGAGTAAAGCAGGACATGAGAACGGGTAGGGCAGGGCTTCTAGGATTCGCATTGCGCGGATGATCGCTAGGGTTACGTCGAGAAAATCCGCACTGCGCGGCCTGATCCCAGAGAAAGCTAGCAGAAGGGCTGTCAAAGCGCCTCGGCTATAAGGCGCCTGCAGATTGAAAAGCCTAAGGGACCGAGGCCGCGAACCACAATATGCGGTACTGGCAATCGGTTATACCTTCACCTGCAGCTAGCTGCTCAAAAACGAACGTGCTTGCTGTCGGGGCCTTGGATTGAATCCTCTCGAGTAGCTCGGAGAGATCGACGTAGTCGGCGGGTGCCACTTCACCCTGGTGGCATACATGTAGGCCATCAACGGTAATTTCGGACAGATCTTCAGCGTAAGTCAGGATGAGGTCGCTACTAAGGTTTTCTTTTGAGGACTCCAAGACCGAGTGCTTTAGAGCCTCAAATTCAGCCCATGAGTTCTGCTTCTGGTCAGGAGTGAAGAATGCATACGCTGCAATAGCAATGGGGGCCGACGCTATAAATGCATATATAAAACGTCTCATGTAGAGATTCATTGAAAGTCCATTAAGGTGTCAAAGTCGAATGGAAGTCTATAGAGATAGTGTGTAGCGTAAATGCACCAAGCAGGGAATACTCTAACGTGAACATGACAAAAAAAGCACTTTTGGCATCTATAGTAATCATTCAAGGTTGCGCGAGCGCCTGGATATCAAACCCCAGCCCAGTCACGAGGGACTTAATCCACGACTTACGCCTTGAAGGATATACATGCGTTGCTAAAACAACCGCGATTGTTTGTACTCAAACCGTTCCGCACCATGCAAAGCAGCCGGCAATATGCACCGCTAACCGTGGCTGCATCGAGCAACCCGACCGATTAACTGCGAACCAATACACCGTCACGCAACAAGCAGATGGGATACCGTCAATCAGTCATCGTGTAGTCCGTGAGGAGGCACCAAGTCCCTGAGCAAGGGGTGTTAGGCCGCCTGCAAGGGCTCGAGTATCTTGGCGATCGGAGTATTTATCGCCGGCTCCAAAGTTGATTTCATGACGCCGTTCTCGAATATGACGAACCGAACTGACATTGAGACATCTGGAGTCAGTCTCTTGTCTTCTGGTGAGGTGAGGTTTAGCTCCACCCAAAATCCACGACTTAATCCCGATTTGACGCTAAAGAAGTCAATCCGAAAATTGGCAGTTCCCGACTGGGTTATTTGGCCAGCGTAACTTCTTCCTAATTTCCTCTGTAGAATATTAAAGATCGGTTCTACGACAATTTTCTTCCAGAGACTGAAGTTACTATCAGCCTGAGTTCTCTTAAGTTGGAAGTAGTAGTCGCGCAGCTTTGAGCTTTGCCTTGGTGAAAGCTCAGATCCGGGATTTTCTAATAATCCAATTTTAAATTTAAGCCCTTCTTCATGAAGCAGAGCCGCTTCAATACTCTGCTTTAAACTATTCAGAAGATTTTCAAAGTTGACCATAAAGCCAAACCCCCTAAATGATCTCGGCCATCTCAAAAGCCGGAATCTGGTCCGAGGTCCCCGCAGGTCACCGCAGACGCATTTATTTGTCAGCATCCTGTCAAAGATCAACCGCCGGCGCATCTAAACCCGGATACCTTTCTAGCCGTGGCTATGGTTGCTGTTCTGGTTTCCGCGCATGCGCGGAAAAATGCTCAATATGAACAAGACCAAGGACCATGTTGTCATCTGGCCTTGAGACCTCAAGGGTTACCCCGGCCGGCGAGTCTGTCTCCACAACGCGTGTCGTAAAGCGGTCCAGGTGGTCAGTTGCGTACGAGGCTATAGCAACAGGCAGCGAGCACTCATAACTCACGGTTGGAGCATATGGGTGCGAAAGCGTATGACAGTCCATCAGACGCTCCCTGTCAGGGTGCACGCCCGGGCTTGGTAGGCTGGTAGGGGGTAAACGGCAGTATTCGGCATCAGTCAGCTCCTATGTGATGACACCATGATCATCGAAAAGGAGCTGTGTCACCGGAGGGTCAAGAGTGGCTTTCTGGATCTGAAAGGTAGGTGAGAAAGTCGAAGGCTTTCATGGCCTCGTCAGGTGTTGGCCCAGTGTAAGCTTTGAGGAAGTTCTCAAGTAAGGCTTTGAGAAGCTTACCGGTTGGCTCATTGCGGCTGATAGTTGCCATGCAATAGGCTTCCAAGAGCTCTGGAGGGAGAACCCCAGTCAGATCCGTGCCTAGGTGCTTAGAAATGTCGTTCAGAAGGTACTGAACCGGTAGGGAAGGGCGAGCCTCTTCGGGAGCGGAGTGTGGCTCATCTTTAATGCGAGTGACATCCTGGTCATCATTCTGCTCTCCACTAGGGGCTGTAACCATGATGATGCAGGCCTATAGCATGTGTTCAAAGGGACTCACATTCTATCTGGTTGGCCGATCATTCACCACTTCCCAATATCGGGAATGGCAGACAGCACCTCAAACCGAGCTTAACCGGCTTTCTGCCGGCGCTACACGGAGTCGTTTCAAGTGAAGAGCTTGGCAATCACGGCCTGGATGCTTTGCTGGCTTGGAGGCTTGACGATGTAGTCAGTCGCACCCGCATTTTGCGCCATGGCCAAGTCAAAGATTCCGTCCTTAGAGGACAGCATCACCAGAGGTATTTCGCGAAAAGTCTTATTCGCACGGATAAGACGCACAGTCTGCAGGCCATCCAGCCTAGGCATCTCGACATCAATAAAAACCAGGTCAGGGTTGAAGCTGATCATGTTGCTAATGGCGTTGAAGCCATCGGTGCAGCACATCACCTCATATCCCAGCCCTTCCAGGATCTCTCCAGTTGTAATCCGGATTGTCTTGGAGTCATCAACCAACATTACCCGCTTGGGAAGCATGTAGTTCTCCTCAATGAATCTATGCAGACCTTACGGCCAAGATTGAACCGTTTCCAGTCAACTCAATGCAGTAGCTATCAGTGCCGCGAATACTGCGCTGCAATCTTCTGGATGCACGCATCAAGGCGCCCCGGAGAACGGCGATCGCTGATAGCTCTGACGCCTTGGATGAAGTCCAGCTCCTTGCTCGCACCCGGGTGGCCGAGGGCATCAGCAGCAGCAATCCAGCAGTATCCAGTGAATTCAGGCTCTGGATCGGGTACGCGGCGGATCAATACAGCTTGTCCGTGGTTGAAGACGTCGTCGGCTGTCAAAGCATTGGTTGTCACAGAGCCGCTATCACGTTCTTCGATAGTCGATGGGAGTTGAACATCCGACTCACCTTGGGCGCGAAGGATAAGTGCTTGCTCACTGGCCCCGGCTATCTCTAGAGCGTAAAGCAGTGCATCGAAAGCACCTCGCTCACCGCTTTGATAGGCGAAGCGAAGGTAAGGGATTGAAGCGTTGATATCCTTCAGGTCCGGCATTGATTGGCCAGATAACAGCTGGCCATATTCCAGGGCGGCTCGAGAGCTCGTAGCCGCAGCCTGGTCCAGCAAGCCTCGACCGTAAGCAATGTCCTTGGGGACAGATAGCCCACGAAGGTAAAGAAGCCCAAGTACCCGGGTAGCCTCTACTTCTCCGGCCTCATGGGCAAGAGCCAGAAACTTGAGCATCTGATCGTCACTCTTTGGCAGGCTACCGTCCTGCTGCATCCGCGCCAGCAAATAGAAAGCCTTGCCGGAGCCAGTGTACCCGGCCTGTTCAAGCAGCTGAGCTTTACCCTGCACATCACCAGCAGCGCCAAGCCTGTTGGCTTCAGCAATCATCTGATCAAAGGTGTTGGTGAGCGAGGGGACCTCACTGGAAACCAAAGCTGGAGGTGCAGGCGCAGGCCTGATCGTGGCGGTACCGGGAATTGGGATAGTCGAATACTTGGAAGGGGAGGGCAACGTCGGTTTGCTGGTGACCTCCTTCTCAGGCATTTCAATTCGAACGGAAGGTTCCAAAAATGGGTTCTGTGTTCGATCGTAGTTGTCAGTGACGCTGCAGCCTGCTGCTGTAATCATTGCTGCGCCAAGCAATGCCTGGTGAATTCGCATATCGGGTCCTAAAGGTAATAGGAACCCAGATTGCCATCTGAAGCAGTAACTGCAACCCAACTAGCTGCAGTTACTGCCGGGTCGTAACGGCGATAGTGTTAGCGCTCGCTTTCAAGCATGACCATCGTCTGAGTGTGGCCCAGCTCGGTTTGAACGAGAAGCCGGGTCCCCGCCAAGGGATACCAAGAGTTGACCTGGTGTTCTGTGCCAACTGCCTCCAAGTTGGCCCAACGGCTTTCGATACTCAGCTCCCCGAAATCACCATTTGAATGCCGGAGTAGAAGACCTTGGAGATCTTCAAGGGCAACCTTACCGCTGTCCAGTAGCGCTTTAACACCTGAAGTCATCAAAGTACGGCCAAGATCGAAAGGGAAGCGGATGCTTGCCTTCAGCACCTCAAGCCGGCTTTCAAGCAGATGAGGCGCAAGCTCAAGCTCAAGATCGAAATCGGGATCTGAATCTGGATCTGGATCTGAATCTTCAGAAGATTCGCAGGCAGCGACATGGGGCTCGTCAGCCTGGGACTCATCCACATCAGACTCCAAGTCCCTCAAAAGTTGGCGATACTTGCTGAGCTCCTCCGCTGGAACCTGTTGTTTCGGGATCAAGCAGGGAGGACTGTCATCAGGGGGATAGATAACGAAGACCTCTCCGGCCTTTAACAGCTTCATCAGCTTCTCTTTTCTCTGCGAGATCGAAAGGTTGTCCCCGCCATCGTCGCAAGTCAGATATTCGTCGAGAAGAGCGTCCAATACCCCCTCCTCGAGCTGCGTGTATGGTTTAAGCATATTGGTTCCTCCAGTTGGTCGAGCCAAGTATTGGGCATGCTTGATATGTGTCATCGCTAGACCAGGAGAAACTGCGTGTATCGGGTCTAGCTGGGTCATCACCCACGAATCATTCAAAGTTCAGAAGGGGGCAGTGACTAAATCACTGCCCACCCGTTGAGCGGATGACGCTGTAGTTCGAGGGCCTATAGGGTGAGCCCCCTTGTTGACCTGACGCCATCCGGCGTCTTACATGCCAGCCGCATCAAGCAGAGGATTGCCTGATTTACCGGGAGTGCCAGAGGCCTTGTAGGCGTTGACCAAGGCATTTCCGCGAAACTCGAAGATCGTGTTTTCGAAGACGTTCGGCTTACCCGGCATGCCCCCGATCCGGGTGTAAGGGTAAGTCCAGACTTCCAGCCCACTGACATTCGATTTGTTGGGAGGATTGCCTACAGTGGCGATCACTTGGTTCTTGGTACTGCCTCGCTTCAGGGTCGCCATTTGCTCCTCGGTGATCAGGGTGCCTGTCACATAGTCCTGGCCAAGGCCGCTGGCCATGGCGATAGTCCCAACGACACCGTTAAGAGAGGAAGATGCGAAGCTGATGCCGCTGGAAACCTTGTTCATCGCGTCATTGGTAGTCATGCCTGCACAACCCGAGAGGGTCAGCAATCCAGCAGCCATAAGTGCTACCGCCGGGAGACGGAGAGAGGTATTCATTGGTCGTTTCCTTACTGTTAAGAAATTACATTGTTGATGTTGGAGAAGGTTCATTTGCCCGGCTTGAAACCAGCATCCTTCAGTAAAAGAAGTGCCTCTTCGCTTTCGAGAGGGAAGGGGCCTTCTAAGTGGTCTGCATCTGCGATGTACAACTGAACCTGCTTGTCTGGGGTCGCCTCGACAACGACGTCGCTGTCGAGAAAAACCTCAATGTCATCGACGACTTGCTCACGTACACCATCCATTTCTCGAGCTTTAAGCTGTTTCGAATAAAAAACACCCTCCTGTCCTTCATACCGTTTTTCTTCGAAGCCCGACTGAAGTAGGTGCTGATTAGTAATGGTCATTGCGAATGCCCCGTTTTCCAAATGCGTTTGAATTCATTGACGTAAGAGTAGGGGGGCTAGTTGGTGTGTCACCGACCCGATCGCCATCATCAACCGGGCCTATGTGCGCAACTGGAGCGGACCCCAAACCAAGCTACTGATGGCTTGAACAGTGAGTAACGAAGGACCGGATCACGTCCTCATATCCTGACGTGGGAATGGAAAAGCCATAGAAAATATCGCGGCCAGAAGGATGCCAAGAGAAGCCAATACTTGCTGCGTGGGATAGGGAGTAAGCCAGTGAGGGAGAAATTGAGGCCGAAGACAGGAGCGTGCCACTCTGGACGCTGGCCGGCCGGAGCAAATCTACGCCGATGAAGTCTCGACCTGATCTGACAGAGTAATTGACGGCCTCACTCAATATACGATCTGTATTGGCGCCGGCTCCAAATCCTGCATCTAGAACCAGGTACCCGTTCTCTGCACAGCTGAGCTCGATCGTACCTTCTCCATTCCAGGTTTCTTGGCTGCCACGCAAAAAAACACGTCCGGCAACACCCTGTATCGACCACTCAGTTGGGAGAACGCCGTTATTTACTAGCCCAAATGCTTCGGCCTGAGCCAAGGGAAGCTTTGTGAGCTGGTCACCAACAGACACCATCTTTTCAAACAGGGCAGGGGAGACGCCCATCTCTGTTAGGTAGCTGGTTATCGAAGCTGCAACGATCTGGCCCAGAGCAAGGTCCTCCGAGCCGATAGAGCGTGAGTAGAACCGGTGAACAGCAATGACGGATCTGGCATCCAGGAATCTGTATTTTCCGCCTGCGAAAGCCATTACGCAGGCGCTGAGACACTCAGCGGGCATCAGCCGGTTTGTCGCCGCCTCTCGGTTCCCAACCCCTGTATTGAGGCCCAGACGACGAATCGAAGTGCCAATCGACATAGCCTCGTCCAACCGTCCTCCAACTGAGTTGAAGTAGACAGTGCCAGTCTTGATCTCGTGGCGCCGTGCAAGATCCCGAAACCGTTCTCCGTCCCCTGCATCAATGTCGCCATGTACATAGACCTCAGTGGCAACTGAAGAGCTGCCTTGGCGCTCAAGTTGGACCACCGAAAACGAAGCAGCTCCTACACAGTTGCTAGCCAATGCCGTCAGGGTGAGTGTCAGGGCGGGGATGAACTGGAACTTGGGCATGAATCCTGGCTTCGTCTCGTATAAACCGTAGGCACGAGACTATCCAGTAGAGGGGGGGCATTCCAGCGAAGGGGGTGTAGTTAGTCGCCTCTAGTCCTCAGAGCGCTTGCTACTACGCCGCTCAGGAAGCTCCGGTATACCCATCTCACGAAGCCGTTTGTACTGTGTTGCCAGGGGAGTAGATGGGGCGATATCTTCCGGTACGGAGATCTCAAGAATGGTGCAAACCCGGAGAACGAATTCTTTGTATGAGGTGAGGTAACCTTTGGTCTGGCTCATATAGACCGTAACCTTCTGGTACCCCTTTTTGTACCATTTCCAATAGGCCCGATACGGGGGCTTCTTGCTTACTACTAAACTGACGCCAGAGGTGAACTTGGTTGAGGCCTTCGCGCTCAGCTGACCTTGGGCGATTCCAAGCTCCCTTTCCTTCTTATCCCGCCAATCCTGCGCCATCGCCATTGCTGTACTTTCATCAATGACGTCGGTAATTCTGTACACCGTAGAATGAACCACTCGACTTTCCCCCCAGCCTTGCTGGATGACCGGCCTAAACCCAACCGTATTTCCAGCCTTATCTCGCAAAGGGGTAATGCGACGTTTTCGATAGGTTTCTATCGTCGGCCAGCGGGCTGAAGGCACAAACTTGGTGTCCGAATCAGCAAGCGATTTGTCCTGAGACACACGCGTAAGAGACCCAGCACAAGCAGGGTCTTCAGCACATTTACACTGTCTCTCGCAGCAACAGCGCTTCATAAAGCAGTCCGAATAATCTCCAAAAATCGACACGTTAATTACAGAACAAACGACCCGATCACAGTCAAAAAGGTCCATTCTAGACGTGTCGGTGACTCAAATTGTGACCCTTTGCACATCAAGAATCTATAGAGGACATCAATTCGAAACAAACTCGCTTACCCAGGAGATCAACTTGACTCTCAAACGACCAAAATCATCTGGAAGGACGTAATCTACTCCCCCGGTCAAGGCGACTGCGCCTTCAATTCCCGGGGGAACAGCCGCTGCTGTGGCATTAAACCCCCGGATTACATCTGAAACGGAAGCTTCAGAGGCCGCCTGAACCCATAGAACTTCGGTCGCTTCTTCGCAGCGTGGTGAAGCTGGGCGCTGAACCCTGAGCTCAAATAAAATCAGGTCATCATGCGAGGTCGGACAATCGCTCAAAACGTACTCCTTCTGCTGAGAGGTTAGGCCGCTTTATCCGCCTGCTGGCGAACGGCATCAAGCAAAGCCAACGCTTCAGGGTAGGGAAGGTGTTGTTTCTTGGAGATCATAGGAAGGAGCATTTTGACTCGATCTTCAATCGAATACTCTCGGTACTTATGGGCGTATCGGTGACCAAGCAGCACGATCTCTGCGGCCTCTTCAGGCGTGATCAGAATGACGATACGGGCATCTAGGTCTAGGTTCTCCTTGATGCTGTACTCCGCATGATCGTCCTTAGGAGACAAGGTGGTGTAGAAGCGGCCAAAACACCATTCGTCATAATCCAAACGGTTGCCAAAGATTGGCCGAGAAGCATTAAACAAGACGTGGCCAGCCGGCACCTGAATGTCCGTCAGATGGGTGGCGAAAACGGCCTTGCACTGGTCGAACATGGTTTCTCGATCATCAATCATGGGCATTCTCCTTTCAAATGATGGAGATATCATCGCACCCGAAATGGTGTGTCATTGGTAGCCGGATGGTCTGTTGAGATCTCCTCAGGCCAAGCCCAAAAGAATGATCGCAGGATTCCAATATTTGGATTTCAACGCCGTCTACAATCAGAAAATCAGGCCATACTCAGTGAGATCCGAATGGCCCAAAGCTCAGGTGTATAGCTCTGCACCCACATAGGAATTAAGGAGACACCTATGAAACGGATTTTCATTGCACTGGCACTAGCACTCGCCATCAGCCCGGTTGTATCTGCTAATAACAACGTACAGATGTACGGCGCAGGCGGTAACAAATGCTCATCATTCGTTGTCGCTGCAACTGCAGAACGTTCAGGTGAGAGCTACGTTATCGACTCGTACTTGAGCTGGGCTGCAGGCTGGTCCAGCCTTTTGAGCACCCAGCAAAATGCCGATGTGCTCAATGGCATTGATGGGCCAACCTTAAAGTTTGAGCTTGAGCTTTATTGCAGAACTTTCCCCGAACGATACTTTGCCAACGCTGTAGTAAACCTGCTGGCAAGGATAGCTACAGGGGAATTACAGCCGGCTCCGCCGCTTTAACTGAGACCTGGTGGCGAAGGCTTCTCCGAACCTAGGCGGCGATACCGATAAGTTTGAGGTGGCTGCTAACAAATGGGATGCACCAAGGGCGCAAGGAGATCTAGGGCTGCGGGCTAAAAGTCTTCTGTCCGGCATGCTGTACCCAGAACGGTAGCAGTCGGGACTGACCCCACGAAAAAAAGCCCCCCCGCGAAAATCGCGGGAGGACCTCGTTCACATCCATCAAACAGCAATTGCTTGCTCAGGTGAGTATTTCAAAAGCAGGGCCTTATACTTCAGCTCAGCTTCTTCACGACTCATCTGCCCATCCTCGACTGCCTGGCGCAATGCCAAACTCTGAACCCCCAAGTGCCATTCTGGCTTCTGAGAGACAGTGTCGAGAGTGCTACTGGGGACTGGCTTTCGATATCCCATGTCACACACTTCGAGCACAACCGCATCAGCCGAAGCGAGCGTCGTGTGCCCAAAGAAGCCACGTTTATCGAAATACTGGCAGCGAAACTTGCCAGCGCAGGTCGCGTCAGGGAGCACCACGGCCCAGCGGCCATGAGTGTCCTCAAACGTTGACCCCAGCCCATGCAGGTCATAATGCTCGAACATCAGATCAAGCTTTTCTTGCTTGGCCTCAAGTGCTTTCGCCGCATCAACAAAAAGATCTGAAACGAGGCTCTCGTCATCAGGGTCTGTTTCGTCTTTGGCTAAGCTTCTGAGGTCCCTTGCTCGGATCTCGTACTCTTTGCGTGCATTGTCAGTTTTCATGTTCGCCTCACTCTGCAGCTGCATAGGAGGTAACGCGAGAACCGGCTCGATCTTGCACGTCGTTGAAGACGTACTGAACCGAGCGAGCCTGCGCAGCCTCAGCACGTGCGACGCACTGAGTAGCGGTTGGCTGACTGTTGCACAGATCCCGCAGAGCCTTAACTTCTGCCATGCGGTCTTGGTAGGCATCGTACCCGCCCTGGCCGAAGCAGTAGACGAGGAATGCGAATGCCAAAATTGCTTTCAGTTTCATATTGAAGCTCCAACCTGTCGGGCACAGGCGATAGAAAATGACGCCAAGTACCCGAAGACTTGGCGGTTGATGCAGGCCTAAACCTGAACCGCACAAGCCATCGGCCTGATTGAATTCAGGCTAAGGCCGGAGGGTGTGATACTGCTTAATAGATGCGCTGAAAGTTACCAGCAGCAACTTCAGCTTGTACTGCGGGGGTAAAGTGCGAGGACATGCCATTCGTGAGGGGATTGCCACCGAAGAACCCCCAGCAACTGTCCTCCGAACCGTCCTCGACCACCTCAAATCCCCACACATCACCAGTCAGAAACTGATCATATGTTTCGACTTCACCGCGTAGATGCTCCTTCACCTTCTGCACTCGCTTCGACGTCATCCGGGCGTACCCGTATTCCGAACGAAGCGTCTCATAGGACACAAAAATGAACCCAACCAGACCGCTGTCCCATCGACAGCTGAAAGGCGTAGTTTTCATCGTGATACCGCTATGGTCGTACAGAAACAGGGGAAGCAATACTGCTTTGCCACATGACTCGATGGCCGCGTGAACACTAGGCACATGGCTCCGATCGAAGCCCATCCGCTCAAGCTCACGCTCTGAGTAGATTGACTCAACGAAATCCACGGCCTGCTGCAGTCCGCTCTTATCCCCAAGATCATATCGCCGATGAGCACAGACCATCACACCAAGGTTGTCCCAGGTGCGCGGCGACTCAGCGTCGTGATCGGCAACGATTTTTACTTCAATGTTAGAGCTAGTCATATTCAGTACCTCAAAAAGTTGAGGCACTGCTCCCATAGGGGAGCAAGTGCCCCCCAGTGGGAGTTGGTGCTGTCGAAGCAGCGGTTATGCGGTCATGGACAGTTGTCGCATGCCGGGTTGGTCAAAATTTTCAGCAGGTTTGCTCGGAGCGGATAGACCACGAATGGTCCGGCCGATGAGTTCACCAACAGCTTCAAACACAGTGAAGATCACGGATTGCCCGAGAACCTCATGAGCCTTAGTGTCACTCAGCCCCTCTACCATGCTTTCAGGAATGGTTTTAACCCGAGCATGCTCCCGAACTGTGAGCAGCCGGGACAACGCTGGGTTATGTTTTGCGACGATAAACGGCTCAGTGCTACGCGCTTTGGCATAGCCCCGACCGATCACACCGCAACCATCCTCTTCACCAGTCAAAAGCTGCCTGGCGAACCCTTTTCCTGCCTTCTTGTCACGTACTTCTTTGTCAGCCAAGTATGAGTAGGGTTTCCAGCTTTCGCTGCTCTCCGGCACGTCTTCCAGTACATCGGAAAGTTGTGCTTCTCGCTCACGGATAGGCTTAAGTTGGTCAAAATCGACCGGCAGACATGCACCTGGCGTTGTTGCCACCAAACACATGCGATCGCGCTTTTCGAGTGAGCCCATTTCGAAGCCTGAAACAACCTTTATGCTGAGCTCATAACCCAAAGCCGTCAGGACCTGACGGATAACGGTCATGCTCGCAGTATTCAGGTACTCCTTAACGTTCTCAATCAAGCAGATCGCCGGGTTCATCGCCCTGACAAGGTCCAAGAAGTAATAGAACATCGAGCCAGCACCTTCATGCTCTTCAGCACAAGATAACTGGAGTTTCGACGCTCCACTCTTGGATGCCCCCGAGCAGGGTACCCCTCCCCACGCCAAATCACATTGCGGGATTGAAGCACCCATCACGTTCAGCTCACGGATATCGCCGGTCACGACCGTCGAATCCTCTCGCCAAAGCTCTGGGTTGTTGCGAAGACTGGAGTCGATGTACTCGCTCTCCATCTCCACAGCCAGCTTCACGTATGAGCTAACGCCAGCCTTGGCAAGCCCCTTATGCAGGGCCTTGTCGAGTACGCCGCCCCCATGAAAGCAGGACAACGTGCTCAGTGGCTCTCCACTCTTCATTTTGTCGTTGAAGCGCTTAACACGCTCAGCAACTCGCATCGCAACCTGGGACCGGGTCAATACCAACCGGCCCTTCTGAATTGCGATCCTGATTTTTGAGCCGATCTCGAAGATCTCCGCAAGAATTGCGTCGCGGATCTCAATCAGAGGATAGGTTCGGCCATTTCTGGTGCGCTTACTAACCGTAAAAGTCTTTCCGGCGTAGTCGTCTGGCGCAGGGCGCAGTTCGACACGATGGAGATCCTTCGACGGGTTCATCATGAAGCGCATACCAATTTCTAGACCACCATGAAAAAGCTTTTCCCCCTCCAGCCATACGCGAGAGACGGAACGAGCTTCAGACACATGGGTGTTGATCAACGTAGACATATAGATGCTCCTAGCCCTCAGCGAAACGAAGTTCCTGTTAGGGCAAGTGGTGTTGAAACGCCAAAGCGAGACAAACACCAAGCCATAGGCAAGAGGTTTATCTTGCCGGAGGCGAGCTTGGGAAATGATGGATTAGAACTGTCTACCTGGAACAATCACGATGACGTGAAAGCACAAGGTCCGAGTAAAGGGACACGATGACGTGACTCTAGACACGGTGCAGGCAAAAGGATTGCTGCATAGAACACCACCTTTTTATCACTGCGTACCAGGTCAAGTAAACCTAAGTGGCTGCACTTCCTTGAGGCAGGCAAAAATGGGGCAGGGTGGGAGTAAGTGCAGCGAGTTCGGTTGAGACGAATTGGCTGGCTCATAGAATCAAGAGGCCCACTTCCCAGTCCGAGATTTGATCCTGCAAAAGCCAACTACCAGAAGACAGTTCATCAAAGGCGCCGCGCAAGCATGCCTGGCCGCGCTGTTTGCGGGTGCGTTTCCGGCCGGAGCCTCGGGCGCGGACTGGCGTCAGGTCGCCCTAGACCGCGATCGGTGGCTAAGTCTTGAGCGCGCGAGCACCGGCGAGAAGGCGACGTTTCTGTACTACCGGTTCGGCCGGGGGTTCGATCCTGAAGGCTACCTGACAGCTTGTCATCTGTTGCGAGATGTCAAAAGCGGAGTCGCCTACAGGATGAATCCAAAGCTGATCGACCTCTTGTACATAATCCAGATCTGGCTTCGCGCAAACCGGCAACCATTCCACATCATCATCCAAAGTGGTTACCGCACCCCGGAATACAATCGGACGCTGGCAAACGCCGCACGGAACTCAGAGCATGTAAACGGGAACGCCGCTGACATCCGAATCCCAGGAGTGGATATCGCCACCTTGAACAGGCTTGCGCTTGCGATCGGTGTTGGCGGGGTTGGCATCTATCCAAACAACGGGTTTGTGCACGTAGACGTGGGCCGCGTGAGGCAGTGGCAAGGCTGACGCCCTGCCAGCAACCATCTCATCAATCCGCCCTAAGCGTGCTCAGCCTTAAGCAGGACGACACGGACAGATGTCCCTTCAAATTGGTCTGTGAGCACCTCGGACCACTCGAAGTTAAACCCATCGACCTTAAATGATTCACGCATAGACGCCGGCAGGACCGCAACCAGACGCCCACCCACATTCAGATGCCCTAAAGCAGCCTCAGTGTGAAGCTGAGCGCGGTTCTTGGAGAAGGGCGGGTTCATCAAGATACGATCAGCGCGGTAGCTCGGGTTCTTGCGTGACCAGGCCAAGAAATCAGCTTCGACAGTCTTGTATCCCATTGCATTCAACACTTGGCAGCGCAACCGGGCCAGCTCGACGCAGGTTGTCGTGGATGCTGGGAGTCGCTTGGCAAGCTTACCGGTGCCCGCTGATGGCTCAAGACACTCGTCACCGTCCTGCAGATCCAGCAGCTCTTCAGCACGATCAGCGAGGTCGTCAGCAGTAGAGTAGAACTGGTGGCTGACCTTTTCTGGGACTGACCCGTCACGAGTTAGGTACTCAAGAACAGGCTTTGCGTCATAGTCGAAACGAATGTACATGCTGCCTGACGGCAGAGAGTTAAGGACTTTACCGCCAATAGACTCAAGCACCTCAACGATCAGGTCCCGCTCTGGTTTGCTCAGTGAGCCTGCGGAGAAAATCCATGAGTCGGTGTAAAAACGAGCTTCGCCGATTACCCGAAGAACCGAGAAGGGTAATGCCTGGTTCTCGTGGTTGAAGCTCTTGATCGGACGTTCTTTCTTGCGCTTTCGCGTGGCGTGCGGGATTGCCGCTGGATAAAGTCGCGCCAGGTGCTCATTCAGCTCTTGAGCAACCTCAGGCGCCACTTCCAGATGCAGGGTTCCAGCTTTGTACGCGGTAACAATGAACGCGCCGTTGTCGATGCTGACTTTTTTGCCGATGTGGTTGGTGTAGATGCTGCGCAGCACCCCCCCAGTAGTTGAACTGTCGGGCTCGCCCCGGCCAAGAATTCGGCCTACGACCGCGCGCAGGTCGTTGATCCGCTCACGCTGGTAGGTCTCGACATAGCCATACTGGTCAAAAACGTTGGCCAAAATCATTTTCTTGCAAAACCCAGTCGGCTGGTTGGTGAAATGGCTTTTGGACAGGGTTCTGAAAACGCCATCAACTCTCTCAGCGAACCAATTTGCACGCTGCGCAAGAAGATCTGTGAGCGTAGGCCGAACAGTCGCTTCCTCAAATGGCGGGGAATCGAGGCCAAAGAATTGGCTTCTGGCCTCTTCTCTTTTCGCTGCCGGCATCATGTCGAAGATGTCAGTCTCATTAAGCAGGCGGCCCCAGTATTCGGCGCGAAGAGCAGCCTTCGCATGCTCAATGTTCAGTGCAAAGTTCCAGCGGGACTCACCACTGTGGGCCATGTTGAAACCATCAGCAAAGTACCCAAGCACGCCCATGCTGCTGGCGTTATCAATCAGGTCTTTGGTCTCTTGAATCAGCTTCTCACGGGCCTGATACTGCGCCAGCATGAGCTCGATAAAACCTGAAGCAACAACGCCAGTACCAGCCGCCATCTCGCCAGCTTGGTCTTCAAAAGGCAGCACCTCAGGTTCGATGGCTGTGCTGAAAATGTCTGTCTGAGTAAATGCAGTCATGGGGATGTCCTCCGATTCGATAGAGACATCTTCAACCACGACAGGGGTGTGTCATCGGCTATCATGCAAGGCATGCCCCCTAAAACTTCTGCCCCAAATCAAGCACCTGAGAACCTGACTCAAATCCTTTCGGATATTGTGGATGCGCCCGTTGAGTGCGACGGCTTCGCACGTCTGGCGCACTCCAGGCTGACATCAGCCGGAATTGATCATCGGGTCATGCGTGGCGTGCTTGTGAGTTGCGATAATCCGAACCGAGGAATAAGCCCCCATTTCTGGCTGGAGCTCGATAGCGGGTTGGTGATCGACTACCGGGCTCGGATGTGGCTAGGGCCTCATCAAGAAGTCCCGCATGGAGTGTTCACGCCGGACGCTTTCTCACACTGGCGGTATGAAGGGGAAGAGGTGTCGATCGGCGAAACGCCCGAATGGGTTCTGGAGATATTGATGATCAACCCGCGAGACTACCTGGACGATCAAGATTCCGCGCATGCGCGGAAATCATGACCTATCAACTCGATCTCAGCACTCCGACAGAAGCCCGCGCACACGCTCAATCTCGGAAGCCGAATGCTGGGTTCCGCCACTATTCAGGGATAGGTAGGACTTCAAGAGATCGCTGCGTTTGACGAAGTCATGAACAGCGATTTTGATATGAAATTGTTTGGGCGAGTACGCCGTTTCAGCCAGGTCTTCCAAGCTAAGGCCAAACGGTTTGACATTGCCTTTGCAAAACTCAGTGATGGCTGTATAGCGTTGCAGCCCATCAATACACTGGAGGCCAGGCGGAAGGTCCGAATCCTCACCAGACTCACTCCATGAGGCGCAGTTAAACTGGAGGAAAAGCCCTGCAGTTGAAACAATCCCGCGCAGGCAAGCCTCAATAAAGGCGACCTGCTGATCTCGCGTCCAAACATGTCCTCGCTGGTAGTCAGGACAGAGCTCCAGCCCACCGTAGTCAATGCCCATGCGTTCCAAGGAACGCTCCAAGCGATCCCAGCGGTAATCTGCCTGCCATTTGGCAGTCTTGAGCGGATTAACGATGTCGCGAATGCGTTTTTCCTTCTCTGACAGTTGGCGCGGCATGTTCAGAATCTCCGAAAGCTGAAGTTGGGAGAATCATACCCAGGCGGAGAGCGTGTCATCGTTGCTTACTGCAGCTTTAGTAGTAGGAGGTTCCTTTCCGGATCGGTTCCAAAGCATTGGCTGCATCGAGTAACTCGCTATAGCACTGAACAAAGCTTTGGAACGCATGCTCAGATTCTGGAGTCCTCCATTGTGAGGCAAAATCGCAAGTCTGGCCTCGAACTTGCCAACAACCACTTTGATCATTTACGACCAAGTCATAAAGCCGCTTCAGAAGCATCAAGAGGTGACCCTGTATCCGAACCACCTGTTCAGCTTTTGCGTGAAGAGGGTGTGCCGGTGACCATCCATTTCCTGAGCACTCTTGAATCAGAACGCTCATGTCATTTAGCTGGGAAATGCCGACTTGAACGAGGCCATAGAACTTAGGGACGCGGAAGTCCAGCACGCTTCGAACTCTCGGCAAGAAACGGTCGAGCGCTGCTGAGATCTGATCTGGTGTGGCGCTAGATCTGACCAGGGGATTGTGAAGCTCTCTCATGGCAAACAAGGTCGCCTGGTGCTGCCACCCGTGCAGCTCCTCGACCGAGTATCCTTTAGGGTCCCTGTCGATAAGTCGAGCGCACCTTGGACAGAGCCAAATACCATTCTCCACTGCTTTTCTCTGCTCAGCCGACATGCTCTCATCAGGCCTTGGAGAACCGGGGCTGCCAGTTGCTGAATACTTATGCGCAGCATCAGCGACAGATATTGTTCTAGTCATATCCAGGGTGGGCCCAGAGGTAGCAACTTGGCAATCGGGCTTCGCACAACGATAACCTGTGCTTCTTTCTAAGTGTTCCCTGGTTCTACCGCTAAAGTCGGAGCGCCCCATATGCAAATTGTCCAATCCTAGGTTAATCAACAGATATGGGGTGTCACGACAGGTATTCAAGATCCAGCAGAAAGCCAAAGACCGCATTACGCGGCCTTGGTCGGACAGAAAATGGGGTAGGTGTCCAGAAACGCTCGCGTGGGGGCTGCGAGCAGGCAGAAGAGACTACCAGCAACCCCCGTAAAGGTTTGCGTGCGGGGTCACGTTTAATGCCCGCCGGTGAGTGATGGGCTAGAAGCCTTTACCGATGAGTCGAACAATTTGTCGATCTCTGGGGCTAGATCTTTGAAGGACTGACGAGCCATCAGCTCTTTGAGCCAGGTAGCGATCGCTTTGCTCTGGATCTGACGGTGACGGCTCACTGCCAGGGTGAAAACCCCGAAAAGGATCTCGCTGTAATTGGGCATGTCAGGGGAGCCGCGCAAGGTCTTGTTGCTTTTCACGATTCCTTCAAGCAGCTCTTGTTGCTCATCGAACAGCTGGAGAAGAGCGGCGGCATCACCAGTTTCGATAGTCTCATCCCAAGCCTGAATGATTGGCTTGATACTTCTGTAGAGGACCGAGCGAGTAAACAACCGGGCAGAAGGGTGATCTGGGTACATCGGAGAGCCTGGATTGCGTTCATTCAGGTACTCCAAAATGCCATAGATCTCGTGGCTGTACGCCTCTGTGGTCTGTATTGCCGGCGTAATGACAGCCCCACCGCTACCGACCTTTTCCTTCAGCAGCACCAGCTTCTCAGCTGACTCAGGGGATTTAACGTCATGCTCCCGCAGTTCCCAGTTCATCTCCCGAAGAACCGCCCTCAAAAAGAAACTTTTGAGGCAGTCGTCTCGGTAGAAAATCGAAAGCAGCATCGGTAAATCTCCACGTCAGAACAGCGTAAGGGGTGGCTAGTCCCACTAGGCCACAACCCATAATTGGAACTGAGGATGCCGACCCTAACCGTGCAGGGTCGGATTCTGCATTTTGAAAGCCACAACGTCGCTAGCAAGATCGGTCAGCCCTACGGGGCGCAGACCCAGACCACGGGCGATGGCGTTATCAATGATGCCTGCAACACTACCTTTTTCTTGCTCCGGCTTGAACACCTGAACCGTACCGACGAGTGCAGTCTGGTAGGACTCTGCACCCATGAGTTCGTCGTGCATGAGCACTCCGCAATCCCCAGATGCAAGCATAGGAACCAAGGCATCGTGATTGAAGGGGTTGTCGGCGGCACTGTTCAGATACTGACGCTGGCCGAACAGATGGATTCGGCCGGCAGGGCCAGCCCCTCCGTTCTCGATCTCTTCCGCACTCGGGGCAAACAGCATGTAAATGCCGAACATAGCCCATGTGAGCAGATAAGTGATGGCTGCAAACGCCATGATTGTTCCCATACGAAAATCCTTAATCAGGAAACCGAGTTTGAAATATCGGTTCATCACTACTACAGCTCAGTATAACGACCACCACGCTCAACTAAACATTGTGATGACTGATTTACTGATGTTCGGAAGCATGACCCGAACCGCGTCCAAACGCCCCCAGAGGCCCAGGATTTATCGACTGCATTCTGCGGCTATTCTTGGTTCCCCTGAACCTAATCATTAGGCACTGGTTGGTAGCCAGCCTGCTCCAATGTGGCTATCGCTTCAACTGCGGTTTCCGGTAGTGACCAAAGCTTTAGGTGGCCTTCCCACTTTGCCCCGACGCGGTTAGCAAGGACTCGGTCTTCGTAGGGCAGCTTGAAGAATACACGCCCCGGCACTGGCTCGAAGAACCCTTCATCACGAGCTTTGCCTATTAGCTTTTCATCCTCAGGAATCCACCAAGAATCTAGGATGTCTGACCAGCGAGCACCCATCCTGCTGGCCACTTTGTTTTTCTCGTAAGGAACGTTAATCAAAACACGTCCAGCTTTCGGGTCGAATGGTTCTTCTCCAGACCAGTCAGGGGGCTGCACCCAGTACCATGTCTTGTGGGTTCCAGCCGTATCAATAATGAAATCTGTGTCTGTCCGTTGGCCAGTGTGAATGTCGAAGACATCAGCTTTCACCACTGGATTGCCATAATATGGAGCTCGTCCAGAGAGCGGCCCTACGTCGGTGATCTTGGCAATAGTGCTCCCCCAGGTGGTGCGCCGCACCCAAAAGCCTGGCTTCTTCCAATGGAAGACATACATTTCATAGATATTCATATTGTTTCTATTCAAACCAAGCTAGGAGCTTCGGTTGAAGCCGGGCATATCAATTCCGATGCTCGGAACCAACTCAACTGTGGCGTATCTGAGCGCCACACCGTCCGAACAGTCAAGGCTCAAGCTGCTGCACAAACCGCATACTCACTCTGACTTTGAGGGGCGACGAAGGGCCAGCTCACACCCAGCCGCTATCATTACTATCCCGATGAAAATCGCGCACAGCATTAAGGGAACTGAGACAAACGCAAGGGCTGCACTTCCGGGCAAAAGCAGCATGCCGCCACAAAAAATCAGGATGTTGCAGGTCAGATTCATTGCGATATTGCTACTTTTTAGCGCTGTGAGCTTCTGCTTGAAGTGGCGACCATCCGACTTTGAGTATTCACCGCATTCCCAAGCTAAGCGCTCGATAGAAAGCGTGTCTGCTTCGAATTCAGCCTCAGAGCTAAACCATTTCCAAACTCTGGCCCGAGTTTTCGGCCCGTAGTCAGCCTCGATACGCCTCAGATAGAAAGCGCCCCAGAGTGGCGACGTAACCATCGAGACAAGTATCGTGAAAGCAAGGGACAGAGTGATCCAAGCCAAGAAGAACCATCCAACCCCGATGACCGATTGATATGGATGCCCGACCAGGCCAATGGTGGAAGCGGACAGAATAAACGCTGTCCCAACCAAGGCAAGGTGATTTTCCATCAGGGCAACGCCCACATTCCCCAAGCGTCTCCAGTTGATCCACATCTGTTTAACGTTCATCAGGTTCCTTCTCTAAGCTGGTTATCAGGTCTGTGCTCATGTCACGACCCTTGAGTTGCTAGGAGCCCTGCAAGCCGATTCGACTTGCAGGAGCAACATTATTCAAAGTGACGGCTGGCAATAAAAGCTCGGATACGCTCGATTCAGAGTTCAAAGTCTGCAATGAAGTCTTCGACAGGCCCTTCGATAGTTTGCGCAAAGCCACGATCGTCGATCAGCGTGGGCTCGCCATGGCGCATGGTGATGTAGAACGTGCTGCCCGCCACCTCATCCAGCTCACAACCGGTTTCTTGGCATACGGCTTCCAGTAGCGCCGGCTCGTTGTCGAAGAGCCGGCAGTTGCGCAGCAATTCCTTGCCCACCGGCACCTCCTGCTTCACTTCGAAGTAGTGGCTGTGGGCGTTCATGATGAACAGGTTCACGTTGTCTGCTTGCATGTCGGTTTCCTAGACGGTTAGGGCGGCATATTCGGGGATGAAATCCAAGCCCAGGTCTGTGCCCTTTTGCAGCAGCAACGCGGCCTGTTCATGGTGTTTCTCTTCGCGGCGGTTCAGGCCGTCGAAAACTCATGCCCATCTTCTATCCTGCAAGCGCGTGTCACTACAGAAATTTCATAATACAAGCTGAAAGGGCTGACTGGCAGGAACAGCCTGTATCGGTCAAGCATCTGCTCCCCAAGATGTTCAGGCAAGGCACCTCATGCATCGCTTGAGCACGAACAAAAGCCTTGAGCCATTCGAAATGGTGACCTGATTGGCCGATCTCTAGACCTATGGGTAAATGCCCGGAGTTGGGAGGAATCACATCCTGACACTCTGTAGGGTTTGTGCTTCCGAAAAATGCCAACCCAACGATGAATACTCGCCACCAATCCGAATTGAACACCTCAGATCCAATCCATACGCCTGCGAACAGCTCAACTGATCACGCTTTGGTGCTCAGAATTCTCGCACCCGCGCTGATCTTTCTTTTTTTCTCCTTCCTTCTTCGGGGATCGCTAGATCCCACGATAGGGCATGGCGTTTGGCTTGTTGCTTTCATGATCAGCTATCTCACCTGGCACACAGTGCTGCTCTTCGCCCGGAGCATTCGAGGCCGTTTGGGCCGGGCCTAAGCCGCCGAATGAAAGGGCTGTAAGCAACTGTCATGAGTTGAAGTGCGACTGGGGAAGTCGCGTGGTTGAATAAGGGACCAATAGCAGTGAGCTCAAAAATGCAGATCACCAGATCTAAAGCCGAAATCGAAGCTCTCGTACGCGACAACGCAGCCTACCGAGAAGACATCGACTTTATCCAAGAAACCATCTCCAAAGACCAGATCTTCATCGGGCACCTTACTCAGAAATCACCTGCAGGCAATGAGGTAAGTGTCGCGCTCACAGTAGGTATGTATAAGCGCAATCTGCCTGAGCTTATCTTTTCCGGCGTTCCATCCAACGTCGTTCAGAATATCGTTGCGGCTCTCAGTGAGGGCCTCGACTTTGATCGCGAGTTCCTGCGGAGCGAGCGGCTAAAGCAGATCCTCAATTTTGACGTAATGGCCTTGCCGATTGACGATCCAAACTCCCTTGAGGTTATGCAGGTCTGCCGCGACTACTACACCCTGATCGGCCGGCATGAGATGCAGGCCGTGCAGCTAGTTTTTGCTGACGAGAACGGCTCGTTCCCTTGGAGCCCTGAGTGCTCTGATGCGAACAAGGCATGCCAACCACTCTTCGGTGTCACCGCTGGATTCTGAGCCCCAATCCTGAGACTTGAGGGTACGCAATGAAGCACAGGTTGATCGCGAGAATCATGTGCGACCTAACCGACGAGCTGCTTTGGAAGCCAAGGATAGAGTGGGCCCGCAAGCACAACCGAACAGCTGACCTCAAATTCCGTGTTGGCGACGGAAAGCGGACATGCGTCACCCATCGAAAAAATAGCGATGAAGACTGCAGGATGACCCTCACCATTGGTGCACTCATGGTTGAGAGCAAGGCAAATCCCATGGAGATGTGCATGTGGCGAACCTCGGTCGAGCTACACGAGAGGGGATATTACGGGGGAGAGTTGAACCTCTTGAACGCCCTGGCGCACTGCATCATTCATGAGTTTGGTCATGTCGTTCAGGTTGTCTTGGGCCGCAGGTACGAATCCTCAGTTCACAACCATGAGTTCTACGCCATTCTGGACCGAATACACGCGAGCCCGGTAGCCGGTCAGCTGCGAGATGAGCTTTCCCGAAGGTGCTTGGATATTGGCGTAGACCTGCAGGCAAACAGCGTGAACAAAACAACGGTCTCCGCAATACTGGATGGGAAAGCTGCAGAAGGCATCCTCACCATGGGGTCTATTCGAGTTGGCCAGCGCCTCTTTTTTCGAGATCCAAAGCTGTCGGATGTCGGTCAGGTTGTGGTCAAGGAGAAACGAAGAACCCGGGTTCTTGTCGAGCAGGTCGCGCGTCCCAATCAGCGTTGGCTCGCAAAACCGCACGGTCTCGTGGATAAGGAATCCAGGCCATGACGTTGAGTCGTTATCTTGGCCCCTCAGCATTATTGAACAGCCGGGGTGAGAATGGTCTGATTGGGGTTATCATCTAGAAATAGGCACATGTGCCGGTTTTGCTGTTTCCGGCACATGTGCCGGTTTTGACTGGAAGTGAATATGGACAACAGCGAGCGTTTCCTAGAGATCATCGCCCAACTCGGCCCAACAAAAGGCCGGAAAAAGGTTACTCATGCCAAAGTGGCGACATTACTGACGGCTGTGACAGGCCGCCCGTGCTCAGAACGCGCAATACGATCCTGGCTTACAGACCCCGAAAACAAGAGCTATCGCCCTTGCCCTGACTGGGCAGTGGCTGCTTTGGCCCGGGCTAAGGGGTACATGCAGAAATATGTTGATGAAAGGCGCCAGCAACAAGGTGATTAGTGAGCTGCCCGGCGTCACAGTGCCTGCAAGCGGCTCATAAACAAAGGTTCAAGATGAAGATCATCGGCGTAAAGCTCCACACGCCCACTTTCACGGATCTCTTAGCTCTGGCGGCGGTGTCGGCGCTGTTCATACTCGTGACTTTGAACGTCGTCAGTAATACGGAGGCGACGATGGTGGAAGTTGCGCCGTATCTCCTTGGCGCAGTGAGTGGAAGCCTGGCCGGAGCTTGCGGGTGCTCAATTCTGAAGTATGGATTTCGCGGAGCGATTGTTGCAGCAGGGTTCTGCGTCTCCATGGCAGGGCTGGTCGCCCTGCTCATACAGCTGCTTGATCTGGAGTAGAGTTTTCAGGCGCAGCGGGGCGCGTAGGAGGGGAGGGTAAAGACCCGAAACCCCATCGAGTCCCGAATGGGTTGAGAGCTGAACCCACCATCCTTGTAGTCGCGGTAAATCGCCTTTGAGCACGCTTCAACCTGGAAGCTATGGCTTACCCACCAACTCAACACCATCTTCATGTAGGCATTGAGAGAAAGAGCGTCGTCGCAGCCTTCGTTGGCTTCGCTGTAGGCTTCGCGCAAGCTAAGGGCCAGATCCTCTCGAAGGCGCACTGGAAACTTGCAGCTGTCCTTCTCGGTACCCGTTCTAAGGTCAAAGGACTGGACCTGACCGTGAACGCTGAGGATGATGTCCTCCCCCGCTGAGGCGAGAAGGCGATCCTTCATCAAGGTCAGGGTGTCACGCTCAAAAATCCAGCTGGCGAATGCAGCTGAAAGCTCACCGTTGAAGCTTCGGTGGTGGTTAGAGGCGAGCCTACTCAGTGAATCAAAAAGGGTCTGGTTCAACCGGAGCATAATACGGTCATAGCTCTTCGATTCGTCTGCAGACATCGGATCAGGAAACCTTTGCTGTTCGTGTGAAACCGAAATGTAACGAAGCCTTGATGAGGCGCGCCACCCAACTGGGTGACTTTACTCCCAGCTGCAGCAAGAGCAGGTCACTCTTTAGGCAAACTCACCACTCGGCACTCTTCGCCTTCGAAGCTCCAGTACCACTTGTCGAGCATACCGTCATGCTTAACCGTCATTCTCAAGTCGCCGCCAGCATCGTGCACGACTTCGGCCAGGTCCACACAAAATTCTATCTGCGTCCCCGGGGGAAGGGGGGCTCTCTTAGAAATGGACATCGCAGCACCACTAGAAACAAGAGTTGGTGTATGGGTTAGCATCTCAGGATGCTAGCCACTCGTCGAAGGTCTTCACCTTCCAGCCAAGCGCCTTGGCACAGGAAACATACACTGCGTAGCGATCTTTAAGCGAGCCCATGGGGATCTCCTTGGTCAGTTGTTGAGGCTTCAGACTACAGCTGAACTGGCTGTGTCATCAGTTTTCGCGCGGGAAACCCTGTCCTTCAGGTCAGGGAGGGATAGCGCGGCGGCGTAAGCCGCCCCTGTTCCCGCTTCTCCTTATAACTGGCTATCTATACAGTGGTAATGTAGTCTACTTGCTATGGCTAAACGCGCATACAAGTACCGGTTTTATCCAACACCCGAACAGGTTGTGCTGCTTGCGCAGACCTTTGGGTGTGTGCGTTTTGTCTATAACTCGGTGCTGCGCTGGCGTTCTGACGCCTACCGACAACGGCAAGAAAAAGTCGGCTACGCTGGAGCCAGTGCTCGACTGACCCAGCTCAAGCGAGACCCCGAATTGGCCTTTCTCGCCGACGTGTCGTGCGTCCCGCTGCAACAATGCCTTCGCCACCAGCAGACCGCTTTCAAAAACTTCTTTGAAGGCCGAGCACAGTACCCGGCCTTCAAGCGCAAACGCGGTCACCAGTCCGCTGAGTTCACCCGGTCGGCCTTCAGCTACCGGGAAGGCCAGTTGTACCTGGCCAAGAGCAAAACACGGCTCGATATCCGCTGGAGCCGCGAACTGCCGTGCGCCCCCAGTACCGTTACCGTTTCCATGGACCCTGCAGGCCGCTACTTTGTCAGCTGCCTGTGCGAGTTTGAGCCCGCCTCGCTGCCGATCCGTACCAGCGTGATCGGCATTGACCTCGGCCTGAAAGAGCTGTTTATCACCGATCAGGGTGAACGGGTTGGCAATCCCCGCCATACCGTCAAGTACGCTGCCAAGCTGGCCCTTGCGCAACGCCGATTGAGCCGCAAACAACTCGGTTCGGCTAACCGTGCAAAGGCGAGGCTGAAGGTTGCGAGGCTTCACGCCAAAATCTCCGATTGCCGACAGGACAACTTGCACAAGCTGTCCCGCAGATTGATTAACGATAACCAAGTGATCTGCGTTGAATCCCTGAAAGTGAAAAACATGATCCGCAATCCAACCCTGAGCAAAGCCATCGCTGATGCGGGCTGGGGTGAGCTGGTACGCCAACTGGGGTACAAGGCCGATTGGGCTGGCCGATCACTGGTCTCCATAGACCAGTGGTTCCCAAGCTCCAAGCGCTGCTCGGATTGCGGCCATACTTTGACAACCCTGCCTTTGTCCGTCCGGCAGTGGCGTTGCCCCGCATGTGGGGTAGACCACGACCGTGACCACAACGCTGCAGTCAACATTAAAGCCGCTGGTCTGGCGGTGTTAGCCCTTGGAGAGAGTGTAAGTGGCATGGAGTCAGTCTCCGTGTCCTGTTCTCATTGAATTGGGAATCCCCTTCCCATTAGGTGGGGGAGCAGTCAACCAAGAGGCTATGGGTTCCGTCTTGGCGCTAGACTACGTTCTGGATCGAGCGGCAGAAGAGCCTTCTCAAACCGCAGGTCTGGATTTGAAGCCTTGACCTACCTGCAGGCATGATCAGTTTCTGAGTCAGGGAGTAGTGCAGCTGTGGAACCAGATCTAGAGAGATTGGCCAGGGAGTACCGCGAAGTGTGGGTGGACAACCCGGATGGCTTCGTAGTGTTCTTCAATGGCGAAGTTCAGGGTTGGACGATTGATCTGACTAGGCCTGAGGCCTGGGTGGCTGGATGCATTGCAGTGGCCCCGGACGGCAACCGATGGAGAGCATTTGGCGGTAATGACTACGATGGCGCCAAGGCATGGCAATTCGTTTATAAGGACAACGCCCGATTCATGCGGTGGTATCAGTGTAAGCAAGAGCAGCTACCCGTGAGCACTTCGGCGCCTACTCTCCCGGCGGAATCCGAGTGGGTTTTCTTTGACGGGGAATGCTGCTGGAGCGCGGACGCTATTCTGAAAAATGACACAACTGAACACCGGCCTGACCTTCTGGCTGCACTGGCGGATCTCGACGCGCGAAACTCACTTTAGACTTCCTGCAGCTTTCCGCGCATGCGCGGAATTTACCCTGCTACTCGTGACTTGAGCAGCGGGTTTGCCATAGTGACAACGGGGGGGGTTAACTCAAGCCAGTGCCCGTTATTATTGCTTATGAGATATCAATCTGAGTCAGCGCGTAAATGAAGCCTAGCGAGATCCAAATCGACCTGTTCTGCCCTCCTCAAGGCCTCAGTCAGTCCAGTGAGATGCTAGAAATTCTGCGCCCCATACGATGGGCAAACGGAGAGCGCGGAGCGGTAGCTCTGGTCCGGATTGAACTGGTACCAAGCAAGGACGACCGGTGGATGTGGGGCACCACCTTGAACTCTCAGAATGGGATGCAGCGAAGTTACCGTGCGATGGAGAAGTGGGGGAAATTCGCCGCCACGAAGCCTGAGGCCCTGATGGAAGCTGTAGATGAGCTGCGCGCCATACTGGATGGCGCCACAGTGGAAGAGCAGCTAAGGATCAAAGCTTGGCTTGGGGGCCTGATTGCCAAAGCCCACCATGTGAGCCCAAGCTTTAACTGATCACTGAAGAATGCTCATTGGCTGCCCTAGTAGGCTAGCCGCTCTCATGATCTCCCCGGGGCTAACTGCCCGAAGCTGCTCTGATCGACCGTGTTGGACGTATTCGTCAACCGACATCTCACGCCATCCTGGCGCTGGCCTGTCATTGAGCAACGTCCAGTTGTGCTCAGGGCTCTCGCGCCGCAGGACGTAAATACCTGTGTACTCCTGGAAGCTCGGCCCAAAGAACCGTTCGGCGACAATCTTGCACTCGGACCCGTCGGGTCGAGTAAGTATCTGAGAGACCTTGGTAATCAGTTGCTCTTCACTCATTGCAGGTACCCCCCCTTAATCAACGGAATAGTGAGATTACGTTGCTTGGCCCCTGTGTCATCAGGCGCCGGTGAGCGGTATTCAAGGCACCCTGAATCGTTGCGCTCTTAGACAGAATTGCGCTGATGAAACCCTGAGGCCGGTCGTGCCGTTTAAGATAACTGCCTGCGAGGAGCTCTCGCCGATGCTGGGACAGGCGGGGAATGCAAACTTCCTTGATCTCTCGAACTACGCGAGGATCTGCCAGGTCACCATGGACGCACACGGCGGCCATGCGGGCGAAGTGGATGGGCAGGGTGTCTGCCCACTCTTCGACCAGCTCACGGCTCATCACAGCTGATTGACGCAGATTCATAGTCATGGCCTCAGTTAAACGACGCGTCAGCGGAGCTGGATTGCATGCGCTGGAATGGGTTCTCACGGCTACGAACATGCCCGGCACGCGCTGATGGACTAGAGGCGAGCTCCGCATCTTCACGCAGCTGGTCAACGTCGAAATCAAACTCGATATCAGTCTCTTCCTCCAGCGCCGCCTGCGGGGAATACAGCGCCATGCTGACTGTGTCGGCCCAGATGCTGGCAGCACCGGAAAGCTGTTTGCGAATCAGCGAAGGATCATCAAAGTAATGTCCCAGGTGAGAAAGCTGGACATCCGCCAGATCTGCCCGGATCAGGAATGGACCGCGATCGTCAGTCATCCCAACAGCGGTCACCTCAACGCCACCCGGGTAATCCAAGATCCCAACGAAGGAAAGTTGAACATCCGACATCTGGAGCAGGGCGCCAGTAGAATCCCCGTGCTCAAGCACTCCGTTATCGAGCCAGAAGTTCACGCGCGCCGATCGTGTACGACCGTCAGCATCATCGCAGACGCTTCCGAACAGGTTGATCATGGCGTAGGTGAGGGCTGCAAACATTACCCCCAACGCAGCCACCTTCAGCTCAGCCTCAGACCCCGGGAATGAGCGGCTCAGATCCGCCCCATGCAGCTGCAGGTAGACGAAGGCGCACAAAGCAAACAGGCCTGCAGCGATTGCGCCAGCGATCAGCGATCGGTACCAGGTTGGGTAAGCGTAGAAATCTTCACGGCTATAAGAAAAGCCCTGCGCCAAGGCGCGGTTCTGGGTGTAGGGTGCAATCTGTTTCATGGTGTCGCTCCTCTGTTGTCGAAACCAATGATCACGCACTAAACCCGTGTGTCACGGATGGTAGAAGCCACATTCTCAGTTGAGAAGATGGGGAACGAGAACATGGACAGGAGCAGACCGCCGAGGCAGTGTAGATGCGCGCAGAGGGAGGCATCCCTTGGATGCCCATGAGTGGAATGAATCAATGGAAGGAGACGTTATGCCTGGATTAGTTGACCCCGCAATCGGGTTGAAGAGCTTTCAACAAGAGCTGAAAAAGGGGGGGATTAAGCCAAAGCGATGCACATCTGCACCAAGCCTGTTCGTTGAAACGGACAGCCCTGATCCAAGTGTTTTGCGAATCACATTCGCTTTCGTAAATAACAAGCGAACCCCGGCATATGCCGTCTTCATCCTCGTCGAGCCAATTAACGGGGTCCCATGCTGGGGACTGGGCTATGCCACTGACGAACGGGCACGCAATAAAGGGCATGCCGTCAAAATTGTTAACGCGGGTTTGCAGGAGCTAAAGACCATCTGCAAGAGACTTTACCCAGGCCAAGGGTTCTACGTGGAAGCCATTGTTGGCCGTGACAATGAGGCATCACAGAAAGTAGCTGAACGCACTCTGGGGGGAGACCCTGAAGAAATAGTGGACGATGAAACAAGGGTACCGGCGTATTACTATCTGAAACACTTTCCGGTTGAGTGAGTGCCGGATATTAAAGCTCAGCTACTAGACTGAGCTTCGAGGAGCTTGGCGCAGTTTGGGCATATCATCCCCGTCCGGCCATTGACCTTGGGGGCCTCAACCCACCCCCTGTTGAATGCGAAATCAAGCGCCAGCTTGTACGCGCTGGCCACGCTCTTTTGCGAGTCTTCAGCATGCGCAAAGACCCCTTTGTCGATGAGCGAGAAACACTCATCTGTCAGCGGCGCTGAGTAGTTTACACAACGCAGTTCGATCACAACGCTCATGGTTAGGCACCCTCCGGGAAACTGGTAGTTGACTCTTCAACGCCCTGAATTGCTTTGCGTAGGTCGCGTAGCAGCTCCGGAACGCCTTCCTGATCCTCATCGTCCTCAAAGCCGCTAATGAACGCCTCTGCCCGTTGGAGAAGCGAAACAACGTCGCTCCCATCGTTAGGCTCATGTTCTGGTGGATTCGGGCAATTGGCATGCTCCTCCTGAACCTCAAGGCAAAGAGCTCTCAGCTCATCGGTCGGCATATCCGGGGCGTCCTCAAGAGGGTTGTAGCCAACGGCTTCGACATACCAAGAGGCCAGTTGATCAGCTGCTGCAGTTTTCAGGTCGATGGTCATCATGTGCGCTCCTGGCCGTTAAGCAGAAAAGGATTTGGCAGCTTGCGTGAGCAGCTTCTGAAGAGCTTTGCGAGTCGCTTTTGCTTCAGCCCGACTCATGGGTTCCAGGTCTTCACCAGAGGCCTGTGACTCTGCCTCCTCTTTCTCCCAACCGGTCAGGTCGTGATTAGACCAAACATTGCGGCATACAGCCGGGAGGGAGTCGTTGACTCGGAGATAGACCGTTGACTTGATCGGGTCAGCGCTCCGGCTTGCTTCAACCATGGACACTTCACCGCCACAAAAATCGGCAACAACTCCTGCGATGGCGCCAAGGAAGTCTGCGTGGCGATCGGCGCTATCCAGCTCGCCGAGGAGCTCAGGCTTGATCAGAAGGCCAGTTACGATTTCAGCAAGTTCATGGGCAAAGATTTGTTTGGACATTGGGTCACCTGTTTGGCAGTGGTTGCTCGTTTCAGGTGTCCAGTTTCCTATAGGGAATGCTGTGTCATCGGGTGGGATAGGGTGGCAATGCAGTTTTTGCCGAACCCTATACCCGGACCCGGGAATGGCTATCTAGCCAAGGTCATGGGATGCGTACTCTGCATTAACCCCAGCTACCCACTCTGCGTATTCAAACAACGGGGTTGGAGCCTTCAACCAATTGCGGATGTTCTGAGAAAGCTCGTAGAGTTCTTCGGTGTCGATTTGTCCGATATCCTCAATCGGAGTTGGGAACACTTCATCGGGTCGGGTCTGCCCCAAAGTAACATCCTGAGCCCAGACAATTTCTTTACCTGCAGCCAACCATAGGGCTAAGTCATTTACGAGAACTGCGATGGTTCCTGCTGGCTGAGTCATGAGGTAGTCACGCAGGTAAGAGGCCTCATTCTCCAGCTGCTCCCGGGCTGCATTTGTGACGGTCATCATCTCACTCACTGTGAGCTCAATGCCGGAGCCAAGAAAAATTCGGTCCCTGAGAGTCGAGCTGACCTCATCAAAGGGTGCCTTGTAGGACTTACCCCCGACGTGAACAAGGCAGTGGATGATATCAACGCCTCGATCACAAAATACCTTCTCCACGCGTACCTTTGGACGGATAGAAGTTTCGGCTGTCATAGATCCCCCTTGGGAAATAAAATATATCGGCTGCTTGCTGCTGTAGGTTGGTGCGCGAAAATCTCAGAATGGGATATCAAGCGCATCTACGCCACGCCCATCTGACGAAATCGCCATCACGTCATACTCCTCGAACACTCCAAGCCGCCCGGCAAACCAAGCACGATGAAACTGTGTCCTGGCGATCATCTTCCGAACCGGTCGGGGCAGATCACGGCCTTGGTACCCGAGGAGGTAAAGGCGGTGCAATACCCGACGGACCAACTCCTTCAGGCTCAGCGGTGCGGGCTTTCGAAATGCGTTCATTGAGTAGTTCTCCGAGACTCGTAAACACCAAATGGCTTATTCGGTAGCAACTCAATCGTATGGCCTAGGCATCCGTGTCATCGGTCAGGTCATGGAGAAAGTGCATCCAGTTGAGGCCCTATGAGTTTCTGACAGTGGGACAATGATCAGCCTTATCAAACATGGAGAGTATGTTCATGGCTCTGAACTTCTACCGATGCCCATCCTGTGAAGCAAAGTGGGGCGACCACACCCCGGAACAACGCGATGCGCAGTGCAAGGAATGCGGAAAATCCCAAATCCCACCTTACTTTTCGACGGATGATGATTCCCTGACCTCGGACGAATCAGATCTGTTACTGGCGTTCCGGTCACTGGCCCCCAAGGAACAAGCCGTTCTTGTCGAACACGTCGGTAAGCTGCTCCAAACGAACTCGCCAGCTCAACATGCCTCGCTGCTCAGCCAGTTCGATAGCGACTGAGAACCACCCTCACAGGCAGGATAATCTGTCGCGTCATTAGGTCGGTGAAGAGCCGCCTTGAATCCACGCAACCAAATAACCGACTCAGCGAGATGCAAGCGATAAGACAGGGTTTGCCTCGAACCCCTTTGCATCCCTGAACAGCCCAGCGCCACCCGCCACATACTGGAGCATGCGCTCGGTGACCCACCAGCGCCTGCCGAGCGACTCAGCTGCCCGGCCAGTCATAATCCTCCCGCCGAACGGATCTGCTACCAGGTCGCCTACGTCGGTCAGCAGTGCGATAAAGAACTCAGCTATCGAGTAGGGCATGCCCGCTCCATGGGAGGGCAAGCCGTTCGCCTCTGCGTAGCGTTTGTACTGGTCGCCCCACGCACAGCGATGAGAGCGATTGATCACGTTCTTGGGGATGGCACCGGCAGTCGGATTCGAGAAACTGCCAGCGCGCAGGCGGTAGGCGCCGTCGCCGTAATCTGTCGTTCTGGACTCGCCGCCCTGTGCTATCAAGCGTGCATGGCGCTCTGTGTGAGGCACAAGAACCCTTCGGTTGTCGCTTTTAACCTTCAGAGGGTTCTTTGCAAACCACAGGATCGGTTCCCAGGATACGTTCAGCTGCTGCCGGGTGATGCTCGCCCAACGGGTAGGCCCGGGGGGCTTGCTGGGGTTGATCCACGGTATTCGGTCCATAAGTGTCAGCCCCATACGGTCCTCCAGAGCCAGCATCACGCGTTCCAAATACGTCGAGCGGCCCGGGGACTTGCTGAGGAATATGTCATTGGAGAGGTTAAGGACCAGTGACCCTTCATCGCTGAGGCGTTCAATGACCGGCTTCAGGGATTCGCAGATGAAATCGACAAAGTCTTCAACCCGAACATTACCGTAGGCCCGTGGGCTACTCAGTGGGTAGGGGGAAGAGGTGAAGCACAGCATCACTTCCTGATCCAGGTTCTCAAAGCCATCTTCAGCGTGGCTCCACAGCGCAACACCCAGTTCAGTTGAGAACCCCAGCACCTTGACGGTACGGCGCACCGGCAGAAGCTCTTTCTGGGCCTTATCCGACAAGCGCCAGACACCACGTTTATCATCCACTCGTTCCAGAATGCCCATACTCTTCAGCGTCTGCTGATACCACCGGATCTGGCGATGGAAGAGGTTGCGAACATCGCCAGACTTGCCGACCGGCTGGTGATGGGAAGCCGCGTCCGGATCGGTGCCCACGGCGCTGCCAACAGCTGAATACAGCTGGCTATTCGTCAGCTCCCCATCCGGGTTCTTGAGATAAGCCTTGATGGTACTGCCGAACAGATCCAGCTGCTCGGCGTCGAGACCCTTGGTCAGTCTTTTCACGTTTCACCCCTTCAACCGGTGACATAGATTCATGCCCCATAGTGAAGGAGGGAAGTCTGTGTCACCGGTGCCGCTAGCTCGCTGTCTGCTGCAGCTTGCGCTGCTGTGCGCGACGCTGTCCCTGAGCCTTCTTCAGGGCCTGCTCATAGCTCTGCGCCGCGACCTTGAAGATCTCGCAATTGGCGTAGTCGGGATCATCCGCCCGGCCACCACCAGACCAGCTGCCATTCGGGAAACGCACAATTACCCAGATCCGATTTTGCATACTGCCTCCTTTGTTGAACTGGGTAGATCCTACGTCCCGCCCGTCCTGTGTCACGGCACGACGTTGAGACCCAACCGTCTCCTGGCTAGACAGACCATTTCTAAGCAGGCATAGTTTCGTCCAACGGCGCCCGCCCAAGACGTTGCGACTTAAAACAGGCAATCCGCAGTACCTCTCACCGTCATGCAACCTCAAAAGTTGATGAGGGAAATCGCAACCATCTGAGATTGATGTCCCCATTATTCAAGCTTTGAGGTAACCGTTATGAGCAATTTCCTTAGTACCCCTGTGTTGTCGGCCCAACAAAAGGCCAAGACCCTTGGTATCCCAGTCCTTTCTCGTTCCCAGTATCTGGAAGTCGCAGCCAGCCTTTTCGGATACAAGCAGTACAAGTTGATGAAACCAAGCCTGCCTGGCATTGAGAACGCACTGAAACGTGCTGAAGCAGCCCTGATTCTGGACGTTGGTAGTGCAAACCGTAGAGCCTACCGCCTTCTGGGCGATGACCACGCAAACTTCAAGGCAGCCAAGCAGAACGTTGAGCTGCTTGTAGATGAATTGAGATCTCTTCCTGCTGGACCGCTCTACATGTCAGAGGACGATTTCTATCTCGACCACGTTCAGCCATTCTATGAAGCCCACTTCCTGAGCCAGCTGAATACCAACCCTCAGGTGTCAGCCGAACACGACAAGGTCCGCGAGCATTGCTCAAGGGTTGAGTATCAGGACTCGGACTTCATCAAACCTGTGTGGGTGTCGCGAGAAGTTTGGGAGGTATCCCTAGGTGTCAGTATCGAGGCTCCAAAGCGCACCGGGACTCACAACGAGTCTGACGAATACCTGCTCGCGTGGTGTGAGGCTCAGTTCCAAAAGCTGGATCGGGCAATAGTGTCAACTCGAATCCATTTCTTGGACGCGCGGGCTCAGGCTACTCGCTTCTACAACACCACGAGCTTCGGCGAACGCATACTCTAATCAGGCGTGAGGGACGGCTGCAGCAGCGACAACGCTACTCGCTGCTGCAGATCATCCCCCAGCTGCCAGCACTTTCAGTTCGCAACCTCGGTATTGGACGCCTCAATCGCTTTGATCAGGGTATGAGGGTCGTGCAGATGTTGGCGCAGCCCGGCGCGGTGAACGCGATTGGACATGCGGAACATGCGGTCCCAGTCCTGGTGCTTGCCTTTCGCCAACTGGACAGTCCCAAGCCCCAGCAGATAGTGCGCGGCGCTGGACGGGGCGTCGTCAATAGAGATCCGGGTGAGTGCACGCTCCATCTCGAACTCAACGAACATCGCCAAACCTTCATCGTCAATATCGAACTCATCGCCGGTGACCACGTCAGTCATCAGTTTTCCGCTTGCGGTTTCAACCACTTCTTCAGCGCCAGCAGCAGCCCAATCAATGTTGCGCAGGCCGTTGAATGGATGGTGATAGGAGTCATCGGTAAACGGCACCCGGGTCGAGAACGCCACATCCTTCGAGGTGAACTCCGGCATAGACGCGATATCGGGCAGGTTATAGCGCTTCCCGTGTTGGTAGATGTCGATGTAAGTGCGAAGGGCCGTAAACGGGGCCTGATAACCGTATCGTGACCAGAGTAGATCCACGGCCATCACCTGCTTCAAAGTCAGGATTTTGAATCGAGGCTTTATGCCCAGCTTGCGAGCAGCCAGACCTTCGCGCGCCTGGATGGTCAGAATGACTTCCAGCAGCTGCTTTGTATAAGCAGGGCTGTACGCGTTCGGCGATATGCTCACCATCCCATCAGCATCCACGCTGCGGCCCAGCCAACAACGGGCAGACGGGTTGAAGTGCATCTTCTTGATGAACTCGCGCAGGTCGTTGAGCGGTTTCATCCAGAGGAATTCGCCGTTGTCTGATGCGATCAGGTTCTCTGCGGACTGATCTCGGCTGACACGCAGGCAACCCCAGCAGCCGGTGCGGGCGGAGCACGGCGCGCGCGGGGCCTCCTTCCCGGCCATGTAGACCGTAACCATGCAGTCCCCCTGATTCATTTCTCGATAGACCTCTACCAGCTTGTCGAAGCTGTCGTAGGTAGCGAACTTGCCAGAGCGCACGTGGCCGATGAACTCGAACACATCGAATGCCGTCAGCTCCGCAATCGGGCTGAGGATGAACTCACCCTTACTGTTTGGGGATTCAACCGGTGTGAAGGTGCTTTCGCCACGCTTACGCATCTGCACGCCACGCTGTACCGATTCGTCAAAGCGGGTACCGATCAACGCCAGAGTCTTTACTTTCCGTGGCTTGATGCCCTGCTGCTCGGCCACAAAGCGCTTTACCTGGCTGCGCAACCGCTGAAGCGGGGCCGCCTTCATGAGCTGCTGGCACTTCGAATTGCTGCCCACCGAAGCGATAGTGCGGCCGCCGATCAGTGAAACGAGATAATCGTTGCTCAGGCCGGGGGAGGCGACCCACACCTTGGCGGCAATCCCGCTGGCTTCAGCGTAGGCGCGGATCTGGCGAATCTGGTGTTGGTTGTAGGCCTTGATGTAAGGGTTCTCAATGAGCGTATCGCTGTGAAGGATATGCAGCATCGGGACATCAAAACCCTCAGCTTTAAGCTCCTCAATGGCTTTGAAGGAAAGTGCCAGCAGCACGGACGAATCCTTCCCTCCGCTATAATTTGCGCAGGGGACCCAGCCGTCCAGGATGGCTTGCTTGATCGACAGAAGGGCGTCAGCGACCTTCTCGCTGTAACCACGGACATCAGAGACGGGCGTTGCTGGTACCGGTGCAGGCTGCTCCGGGAAGAGGCTCAGTTGGTCCTCGAAGAACTTTGCAGCGGCTGGTTTGAACATGGCGGTCATGACTGGCTCCGTCTTGAAATCTGATGGAGCTATGGTCGCCCGGCCACCCCCTGTGTCATCGGTCGGCGGCCAGAAGAATCAGTCATTTTTTAGAGAGGGATGGGGCCTATGCTGAGGCCCCAGAATCAGGGTTCAGTCTTCCTGAAGGTTGGTCAGTTGAACCGCGATGCTGTAGCTGAAGTCAGGCGAAAAGTGCTGCTTGCACATCTCGACAATGGCATTCCAAAAGACGTCAGGCATAGCTCCTTGATCGGAGCCGTCACCATCCAGACTTGGGTCAACAAAAACAACGCAGTCGGAATACTCGCCAACCTCTTCACCCGGGGTATGCCATGTCATCACCGGGTTCTCACGGCTGTTCAGCCACGAGATGAACCGGGGATCTTCGAACCAGGTTGGCACATTAAACACCAGCCCGGGGCGCTTCTCCGCGAACATCTTTGTCGGGGGGAGTGGCATCAGAACGGCTTCCTGCTGCTCCCAGCTCAGGCCGTCGAGAGCCTCAAGGCGCTCATTGATGACCGTTTCAAGCATCCCAGCAAGGCGAGCTTCATTGAGGTCCTGTACCGAAATGGACCGATCCTCATCGGTCAACTGGATCAGCCGGGGGGTATGGTTTGCATCGAACCGGAAGTGTTCCTCTGCCTGGTTGATGCCTTCCTCCTCGCTCCATGTCTTCGAGTACGGGATTAGGTCATTCTGCAGCTCCTCTTCAAAGCCAAGGACCGCAAACTTCACCGCTTCCCAACCGTAGGTGACCAGCTGAACACCTGCCCCTTGATTGGTGACTCCGGGGCGCTGCCAAGGGAATTTGCAAGAGTTGGTTTCAAGGCGGCTCTGGTAATCGGATGCCAAGGCCTCAAAGCGCTCGCTATCGGCTTTGCGAACAGTGATTTCAACGGCTACATACGACATGTGTTTACCCTCAGTAGGAGACAGTATCAGGCGGTCTATCGCCCTCGAACGCTGTCTATGTTCAGCGCTGAGCAGCTGTGTCACCGGTACCAATGCAAAGATTTTTGGAGGAGAGAGGAAAGTCTTGAGTCCGAGACTGGGTGATGGGAATTACTCCCCGACGCTGGTGCCAGGGAGCGACTACCAAGGGCACAGCCCGGTCACTCTGCCGCCATGGCACCTTGGCTAGCGCCTTCACCTGAGGTGCTGGGTGACTCGGAGTTTGTTTCTGGCTCACGCCAACCGAGAAACTCGCTTTGGGAAAGCATCCGTGTCTCGTTCAACAGATCCGTGTATTCGTAATCGCCAGTTCGAACAATAGGAACCACGATCCGCTTCGTATTGAGAATCACGCCTCCAAAACCCCGGTCCTGGACAACCCGCACGGCTTCAACTTCTTTGCCGATCTCAGGCAAGGCTTCATCCATCAGAGTAAAGCCGTACTCACGTACCCTCTGTTCGATTTCCAGCTCATAGTCAGTCTTCATGCGTGCACTCCTTCCAGTCGATAGATAGAGCGCCTATCAGCGGCACCCTTTAATGCTGCAATGAGGGCGTTCTGGTAGCCCTCATTGACCCGCCAACTACTCTGAGGTCACGCGTTCCACATCGTGGTCAATGACGATGACAGGGCTTTCTGCGTCGTCGCTCAGCTCCTCAATGGCCGAGTTGAGTTCAGCGACTAGCTCCATCTCTGCATTGGTCAAAGCGTCGGCGTTGTCCGCGTCAACAGTGACCGTCACGGAAAATGTCAGTGTGTGTTTCATAGTGGTGCCCCTTATCTGTAGATCGGGCGCATATCGCTTACGCCGCGTTTGTCACTCAATGTGGGAGCAATTGTTGCCTGACCCGGGGCTGTGTCACCGGCGTAGGGCTGCGGATTGTGAGTGGTTAGGAAAAGCCAATTTGCCAACAGCCAAGCTGGGCCGTGAGGAAGGTGTGCGGTACAGAGGAACAGGGGGCTTAGAGGTGGCGACCGGGGCCGCCACCAGCAGGTTACTCTGCCTGGGCGGAAGAAATCACATTCTCTTTCGCTGTATCAACATGACCCATAGAGAGGTAAAGCTGGTAGGCGCAAAACAGCATGGTCAAAGTGAAGATGGTAATGGTCAACGGTTTAGTCATCAGGTAGAGAATCCTTATGTGCAGACCAGGCGGAATGCCCGGCCTGATGTTCATATAGCGGCAGAATCTCCGAATCCCAAGTCGTTAAACCGAGATTTTTCCGTCGTTGGGATAGAACTTATCGCGAAAGTTCTTCATCCGGTCAGCGGCAATCCAGTTCTCGTGCTTCGGACGCGTATCCGTCACCCTTGCCAAGGCACTGAAGTGCCTTCCCACCGAGAAGATGTCAGTTCCTTTCTTGGGATCGCGGGAGACGACTCCAACCATGTTGGAGCTAACCCACAGCACTTCGAACCAAATCGAGCACGATCCGTAGCGGGCAAACCAGCCAGGCTGAACGCCGAGAGCGTTGAGGTCATCAGTTGGCTCAATCTCAATCAGTTGGGTCATAGCGCTTCTCCTTGAGTTATGGTGACAATGGTATTTGAGAGGCGGCTGTGTCACCGGCTGGCGGCTGCGGTGTACCAATGAACGGGGATGGATTGTGCAGATCGAAATCACAGCTGAAGTCGTCGGGGCCTACACGTTCAAGGCAGACGGGAAGGACGTCGCGAAGATCACGGTTTTGGGAAATGAGGGCGGGCCGATGGGGCACGGAATAGAATGCAAGCCCTATGGCATCTTCGAGCTGGATGCTGAGATGGACGTTTTCCGCGCCCTGGCTGGCGACATCAAAGGGCTCTCAACTATGCGGTTCAGAGCCGATTTGAAGCCAATAAACGCAACCGGCGGGTACGTCATCCACGTGCTTGAGATCCTGCCTTAGGCAACGGCAATCTTGCTGAGCGCCATGTCCAGCACCTCTTGCATCGCGGAACCGGTTTGGTACGAAATCACGTCGTTGTCTTTCATCTCAGTCAGCGTGCTTTGCACCTCATCCAGTCCCACTGGGGGACGCTCTTCGCGCAGCGCCCGATAGTTCTCAGTGAGCCGCACTACGTCGCTCAAATAAACGTTGAACACAGGGTGCCGGTAGTTCTCCAGCTGAGCCTCAGCTTGGGATAGCTGCGCAGCTCGCCCTGAGTCCTGCATAGTCATGATCTGTTCCATCTGGTCACCTCGGGATTCGTTGAACGCCGCACAGGCGCTGAGTGGTTCGCTACAGACCGGCGGAGCAGTGCTGATCCCCCGGCCTATGAATTCAGGTTTAGAGCTTCAGTTTGGCTAAGCCACTTGGGCCAAGCGTGTTCCGGATCTGGCGGAGAAGAGCGCCGTCTTGGCTAGATGCGTCCTGACCGCTGGACCAGAGTTCAATTAAGCGATTCTTCCAGGTGCGCCCCTTTGCGGCCTTGAACCGTGTCAGGGCATCCACCTGCTCCTGAGTCAGCGCCGAACTGATACGCGAGTTGTCTACCTGTCCCATCATTCCCCTTGCGAACATCAGCGGAGTCCGCATTGCTTGTCGATGTACTGACACATAACGGCCAAGCTCAGATCCTCGATCTGGTGATTACAGCTCCAGTGGAACTCCTTGGAATCCTGGTCCCAGTAGCAAAGCTCATCCGTATTGAACTGCCACACCTGCCCGGCCCGGGAGAACTGCACCCAACCGAAACTCAGCAACCAGCTGGCAACAACCTCGCGAACATCACGATCACCGGCGGCGCAGAGCGCAGCGGCGAGGCCGTCCTCACCGGTGTCACTCAAGCGAGCAAACCAAAGGTCGTGGCTGGAGGTGTCGGTTTGGTCGAAAAGCTCTGCAACGGCTGCAGCAGCACCCTCGGCAAGCTGCTGCAGGCCCTGACAGTCCAGCTCTGTGCTGCCGCGCTCAGTCAAAGCATTCAGCAGAACAGATACATCCTCCGGATCAGTTGTGCGGGAGAACAAAGTGATCATGGGGCATTCCTCCGATTGGACTCAGGCGGCCTGAGCCGCCAGTTTTGCCATGTCTGCAAGCGCTGTGATGCGGGAAACAACCTGTTCTTCCCAGTACAGGCGGTCAGTGGACTCTTTGATCAACGATGCAATACCGGCTGCCATACGCTCAGCCGTAATGAGATCCCGGCTGCAAAATTCCAGCTCCATGTCTTGGGCTGTGGCGTAGCCCACAACGCGTTGGCCGGCCTTGATCACTTTGATCGGGCCATGTCGGCCCGGGTCAGGCTGGTAGAAGACCACATCACCTTCTTTGATCTGACAGGGAAGGCCAATGCCTTTCTGGACCAGTGCTTCGAGCGGAGTTGGATTCGACATGGTTGATGCTCCATCTGTAAGGGTTGCTCGGCGGTAGTGCCTTGCAGTTGATGGAGTAAGTATGCAAGCCGGGTTGGTGTGTCACCGGCGTTGATCAAACAAATTTGTATGCTCGATCTCAGGAGGAAGAGCCCGCAGATAACTGGCTCCAAGAATGGGATTTCAAAGGCGCGTGATCGAATGATGAGGGGAAATCACGCCTTCAAAGCGAATGGCGAAACGCCCGCGCCCCGTCAACAATGCTGGAGGCGCAGGCGTTACTGGGCTGGACTAAATCAGTGCGGATTGTCGAGAGAGGCGGTCTTGAATGCGCAGATCCATCGCCCGTTTCTCTGCGTTGAATTTTGACCGGCGTTGGTCGCCAATACCGTTGTATTTCTCAACCACGTAGATGAGGTTTGTGTTCGTCCACGCGCCTCGGAAAATAGTCACCCAGTCTTGCTTACACTGGGCGCGCAGATCCTCCGGCAGAGCGAAATACATCTTGCGGGCCTTGCGCCAAAGGGCTGCTTCACGGGCACGCCAAGCCACAATAATCCCGTCACTTTTCGACTGACGCTTGCGCTTCTCTGACTCCCAGTCGTGCTGCTGCTCGCGAATCTGATCGCTGAACAGTGGAAGTGCGTTCGCCTCACGCTGTTGCTTGCGCGCAAAGAGCGATTCCTTGCGGCTGTTGAATTCGAGCTTCTCAGGTCGGTGAAGATATGGCTTGAATCGCATTCTGGTCCTCCAGAGCAAGTCCTATGGATGCGGCGAATTTGCCTGGCCGCAGCACCCAAGCTGATAGGGACAGTATGCAAGTAGGAGGGGTGTGTCACCGGCCGGCCGATCCCATTATCTGCAGGGCGCGCCCATCCCGTGCGGGTACCCATTATGGGAGTTTGAAGTTTGCTCTCAGCGCTTATCTCAATTGCTACGCTGCCCGTATAATCTTCTGAAACGTAGCAACATGGATGGGCCTACATTGAGGAAGAAAACTCGCACCAGAACCCAGGTTGCCCACATCACCATCCCACCAAAGATGCGTGAGCGCCTGGAGCGTTCTTCAGAGGGTGCATACCGAACCCTGAACATGCAGGTCCAGTACCTGGTCGCCAGCAGCCTACAGCGGGAACCAGTGCTCCCGGAGCATGAGGACACATCCCTATATATCTCACCTGATGGCGTAACTTGTCGGCTGCCCTTACGCTTCGACAAAGACTTGTACGATCTAATCACCGCAGCTGCAGCCGCCCGATCTGCAAGCATCTCAGCGGAGGTCCGCACCCGTCTTGAGCTAGCGATGAACGTAGAAGATGCCCGCGCCGAGAACTGGGCTGAGCTGGAAAACCAGATCAACGCAGTGCTACAAAGTGGCTGCTTGAATTCGCTGCAGCAAAGCGCCCTGAGCGAGAAGCTGGCTCAGTGCCAATTGGACAGCCACAACGACAAGACAACGCCGTTCAGCACTCTGTCGATTCAGTGGCGTAATCCATAGGACACGGCCAAAAGGCCGATCCCCATTTGGGGAATCAAGGAGGTAGGACATCATGGGTCAAGCACGCAACCGGGGTAGCAGAGAAGAGCGGATCGAACAGGCGAAGCTCAAACGGCAAGAGGCATTTCAGGGACTGGAGAAACGTTCTCTCGACGACATCCGGCAAGAGTTTGGTATACCGGCTGGGTCGCCATTTCTTGGCTATGTCGTGCACATCCCAGAGTCCGATGAGTTCCTATTGGACCTGAATGAGACTGCTGACTCCATCAACAGGCTTTGGTGCAAATCCCCCGGCCGGGCCAAGCGCTTCGATGATCCAATGGCGGCCTACGACGCAGCTAGACCAGGGCGCGATTTGGTCGTGGGGCTTTTCGAGACCCCTGATCAGTTCTTCGTAGCCGAGGTCTTTTGATGGGGACCGACTGTGCTGATCACGACTGACGATTTCTACGCAGAGCTTGATTCCTTCCGGGTCCTGCCAGAGCAGATCCACACTGCAAATGTGGACTCCTTCAAGAGGGCCTACGGCCAAGAGGCGGCGAACCTCGATAGGGGAATTGTGTACGTCCTGCGCTCCCAGAATCCGATTCCACGACTGAAGGGCGAGAGCGATGTGATCTACATCGGCATGACCAAGGGGACCTACAGAAACCGCTATCTGAAGCATGCGAGCCTTCACGCAACCTCAGCCGCAAATAAGGCCAAGTACAGGCATATTCTGGAGACCTACGGGCCGATCAGGATCACGATCGCCCCTTATAACCGCTACGGCCCCGACCTCCGGACAGCGGAAGGCCAGCTTCTCTGGTGGTACTTCAGGCACCACTGCGAATACCCTCCGGTCAACTACACACAAACCCAGATCCGGACAGATTCAATCCTCAGACCCCAAGCCGAGGGCTGACATACGCCTCGCGGATTGCCCGCAGGAAAGTACCGCTCAAAACGTCGATTTTTGTCCATTTGCCGGGAAAATAGGCGCCCTTACTTCGGGATAATAGGGTCCTCGGTACCATGGTGTACGACGAAACAAAATCGCGCGGGGTGGTGCATGAAGTACATATCAAAACTGAAATCTGGGTACATCGTTCGCAAGTCAAAAAACGGCATTCAACACCAACAATTCTTCAGCTCTGCCAAGGCTGGAAGCATGGAGCAGGCCCTCATGCAGGCCCGAGCCTATCGGGATCAGCTTGTCGAAAAATTATCGGGCGGGCACTCATATCAGAGTGAGAATTGGCTGAACAATACCGGGTGGGTTGGTGTTGCAATGCATTGCCGTACCGTTAGCCACAAGCCAGATAGCGTGGTCCATTTTTTTCGAGCCCAGGTACCACTCCCCGATGGGAAGTCGAAATCGAGGTCATGGGCAGTCAGGCGCTATGGCCTACTTCCAGCCTACACACATGCTGTGCAATGGAGACTCGCCGAGACTGGGAAACCAGCAGCGTCAGACCAGGAAATAGAGACCTGCTTTGCCAGCAAGTTTTTGCCCCTTTACATGAAATTCGCGCGAGATGAGAGTGAGGCTGCCGAGCGTCAGGCGTTAATGGGCTCACTGCAGGAGCTGTACAGCGCGACAGACTCCCCAACCATCAAGAGGTTGCTTCGCGATGGCCGGGTTTGTTGAAGGCACACTGCAGGGTCCGACGGATCTGGGTTAGGAAACTGCAGGGAGTGGACAAGTGACACATGGGGGTCGCCCGTTATAGTCGTTTTGAATCCAATACACTTAAAGGCCCCGTCGCATGACCTATATCCTCACACCGGAACAGGCCAACGCTATCAGTGATGTAGATATCGCCTTTGGCACAATCAGGCTTCTGCCGCTGTGGAATGACATCCCCGCCGAGTTTCATACCGGTAACCGGTACACCCAGCTGGCAGCTGACTTGTTCTTTGGCCGCCCGGTAACCAATTCCCAGATTGAGATTCACGAAGGGTTCACGCCCGCAATGCTGGACCGCGCCGTCAAAGCACACCTCATATCGGCCGCTCCGAGTCACGAGCACAAGATTGCTGGCGTAGGGCTGATGATCTCCAGGATGTGCACCTTCGTTGAGGAGGCCTCATCACAATGAGTGAACTCCCAAATCCCAATACCGAACGGTTGATAACCCTCTGGGAGCAACTGACAGAACAGGCTCTGCACTCAGACAGCTTTACCTTTCGCATGAATGGCAACCACTTCAATCTCTATACCGCGAACAAGCGAATCAAAGAGGCCATCGAAGTGGACGCGGCCAGCGTCTCGTTGTCGATCAATAGCCTAATCAAGCAGGTCGCAGAAGCTGAAAAGTTCACCCTCGCCGACATCATGTCCGAAGATGAGCGGCTGAAGTCGAAGCTGGCGATTGTTCATGAGCTGAATGCCTACTTCAGGGCACCTGAGGTGCAGTCGCTGCACCAGCAGTTCTACGACTACTGCGAGGGTGCATTGGCTCACTACCGAGGACGGGAACCGGGGGAGGAGGAGAGGGCATTTGTGCTGGAGTCAGCGGTGTTTGTGGGGCTTGATGCCTATCACGCAACCGATAAGCTGACCCGGTTAATGGTCCAAGACGGCGCCCTATCGACCAAGGACCAGGCAAAGGTAAACCATCTGGTTCTTGGCTTCGACTCGATCGAGGACCTTATCTCCCTTGCACACCAGATCCCAACGGGATTCTCCCTGTGCTGCATCCTCCGGCCGCACGTCAGCGACAGCTACTTCGTCATGGTCGTGCGCAATGGCGACCGCATCATCGCTCTGACAGACAAGGGAAACTACACGCACCCCCTGCAAGAGGCCAGGATGCGGCAGCGGAATGACCGCTATAACCACGAACGAATAGACCGGAGTCACTTCCCTTACGACCTTCTGAACCTGAAGTGGTCCGACAATGGCCGGGATTCTCGGGCCGACGCACCCCGCAACCAGCTAGCAACAGAGAGTGGCCTTTGGTCACTCGGGACCCTTGCCGACTTGAACAACTGGGATCTGCTGTGGCTGCACATGTTCATCGACCAATGCATTAAGCGGTACTTCGATGACGCCCGGTCGGAACCCCCTATTGCGCTGGGGTCCATGGCCCGAATTCCGCACAGCTGGATCGGCGATTCCGGCGCCGCACAACTGCCGGTACCGGCGCGATACGAAGTCCAGCTAGATCGCGTGCCGAGCGCTCAGCTCACAACCGAATTCATGACGTCACTGGAGCCAGGCTGGGCGACGAAGCCCAACCCTAACCTTTGGATGGAAAGGTGGTTTGGTTCAGAGGTTCCGATCGAGGCTCTCTATATCCCAACGGCGGCAATGGAAATCAGCGAGGGCAGAGCGGATCTCATCAAGGATGCCGACGGCATAAAGCTGGTTCCAAAGCAGGCCGAAAGCACCCCATTTTACCGGCCGAACGTACTCAGCTTAGTTCCTACCGATGTAACGGCCCTAAGTACCCCTGAGCGGGTACGGCGGGACATGTACTTCCTTGCCCGCTACAACCAGGCACAGGTAATCCAGCATCTGGCAAAAGAGGACTATTCAGCCCGGCAAGCAGAAATGCAGCAGTGGTGCTTTGACGCAATGGCGACCAACATGCCAAACATCATCGACGACCTGATTGCCCTGAACCACGAGCGCTTTTGGCTGGATCGTGAGGAGCTTTCAGGGGAAGTCGAACTGCTCCGATCGGAACTGAAGGGGAGTGGCGGCGGGGATAGCCAGCCAGTTGAGATCCCTTTGCACCAGGGGAGGGGTATCAGGTTGTCCTACATCCCGCCCCGGCACCGGTTCGCCCCTGATCGAAAGAGCGGGCCATCGTTAGCTAAATCCATGGGGCTTGAGCTCTACGAGTTGCACTCAACTGTTTGCGCGCTGGATCAGGAAGAGGAGGCGAACGTTTGTCTCTACCTCACCACTGATAGCATCTTGGACATCGTCAATATCACTGGATTGTCGGTGAGCGATATCCCTGTCGAGCTGCACTCTCGGGGCATCAAAACCTATGTAGGGAACTCGATCCTGAGCCGGATCGACCCCATGGCCTGTCTCAAAAACCCTTGGGATGAACTGCGGCTGAGCTTCATTCTGCCGCTAAGCCTGAGCGCGCTGAAGAAGCGCCGGCGGGAGATGGGACTATCGACCCCGCGATCGGGGCTGCTGGAGTCGTTTGCTGAGGAATCTTCGGCGGCGGCCCGGCAAGCGCGCTACAGGGCCAAACTGGTTGAGGGACTTGAGTGACGCGCTAGCAGAGCAGTTTGACGGTGTTCGAGTGCGGAACGTGGATCTCAACCTCAGCGCCGTCGAGCTGCACGACCAGGCTGCGAATCCGCTCACCCTCTGAAATCTCCAGCACTTTCGCTCGGGATGGCGCATCGCATCCCATCGGCCATACCTCCAACTGATCACCAACCGCGACTTGCGAAACACTGACATCCATCTCAACACCTCCTTCTGGTTAGTGCCGGCAAGCGCCGGCACGATGCAATTTGTATTGGCTATCCCGCTCAGATGACGATCAGTCGGGGACTACGATCAATCCAGATATTCGTCAGGTAACCGCCGACCAGAACCATCATTGAGGCCAGAACCCGTACCCAGGTTTGGGTCCACCAGTAGTAACCCTCGCTGGCATACACCGCCTCAGCGGGGGTCAGCAGCAACCCGCCAGAAACCACAAACATGGCGAATACCGGCCAAACCCCAAATGGGCTAAACCCGATAGGGCGAGCCTGATCAGTTGGGCATGAGATCCGCCAGTATCCCAGCGCCATCGTCATCCCGAATCCGCTGCCCACCAGGAAGCGAGCTCCCTGCTCACCCAAGCTCAGATCAAACTTGAACAGCATCCAGAGCACAGCCCCGATCAGGCCGTAAACAAGTCCTGCAAACACATATTGCATGTGAAAATCTCCGTCGTTGATTCCCTGCCAGTGTCCTCCAGCTCGGGCTGTGTCACTGTGGCTCCAGCACAAAATTATTTGGTGCGATACCAACGCTACTACCAGACCTATTATCCATATCTGGAAGCCCATATTTGGCCGTAAGGGCGCCGAATTTGAGTGTTTTAAGCACTAAAATCTGGCTAAAAATGTGGTATGGGATCGGGTGATTCTCAGGCCCATCACGTTATAGTGAAGCGCAGAAGACCACCTATCCGAGACACGATTCTGGAATCCGATATGAAGAAATCAGCGCTAACCCGCACTCAGCAACAGGTGATGCTTTGGATCAGTCAGGGATGGTCCGCCAGGGTCAGCTCCGGATCGGCTGTAGAGATCAACGGCAAGCGGGTGTGCACCGTCAGCACCATGGAAGTGCTGGAGCGTAAAGGGCTGGTAGAGAGGGAGTCCCGCGCGCCGTACTGGGTGGCAACAACCGAGGGCCGAAAGCTCAGCCCCGGCTATGCGCCTGCAGAAACAGATTAGGCGATGCGGGACAGATGGAGGCGGCGCGCATAACTCTGATCCACTCTGGCAATCACATCCTTGGTGAACTGCTCGATCAGTTCGGCATAACGCGGCTGGTCAATCTCCAGCGGGATCGAAATGCGCGAGGTGCTCAGTACGTCTTGGCCTTTGCTCTCGTAGTGTCCAAAGAGAGAAAGCTCACCGAAGAACGGCTCAAGACGAACCGTCGCGTCCTTGCCCCCTACAGCAGTCTCAAACTCCATCGACCCGCAATGGTAGGTATGCTCCATGTCGAACTCACGTGGCGCTGTCCAGCCCTGCTTTACCAGTTCACCGACAACAGCAGATTTAATGGCTTTGTACTTCCGGGCGTTGATAGGCATGAGATGGGGCTCCATGTGATTGATGGAGCCAGTATCAGCCCCAAGAGCCTGTGTCATCGGGCGCTCAGGGAAGATAACGAGAGAAGAGCAGGGCAAGGTGCCAAACCGCAAACGGGGAAGTGAGGGTGTCCGTTAGGCCCGGACGTTGATCCTCGGACCTACAAACAGCCGGTTGTCCGCTTGGAAGAATACGACGATCTCGCCGGCGCTTTCTCGGCGTGCACCCTCGGCCAGTGTCTGAGCGGCAGCGCTCTCTGGGCCAAGGATACGTGCTGTCGCCTCAAGGGTGTCTCGGGATATCTCAACCGCATTTGGTGGCAGAGTGGTCATGCTGGGTTCCTGGTCGCTCAGTTCTCAAACTCAAACATGCTTTCGCCATCATCGTCGATCACGTGTGCTCGGATGTGATCGCAGACGTCAATAGCTCTGACCGGACTGACAGGCCCCTCCAAACGACGGAGAACGTTCTCCATGTTGCAGAATGGGCAGGTCACCTTGGCTGCAAGGTAAGGCCCAATCATGTCGATAGCACTGGAAGGCGCAACCAATTCGATAGCCATAATCAAGCCCCCACCGGCACGCCAGCTTTCTTGCGGTTGTAAATCTCTTCACGATCTACGGCCATGGTTTTCGGTGCCTGGACACCTACCCGTACCTGATTTCCTTTGACGCCCAGCACAGTAACTTTCACCAGGTTGCCATTGCCGTCGTCGATACAAATAGTTTCACCGGGGGTGCGAGTAACAATCAGCATATGTTGTCTGTCCTTGTTTCGTTGTTAGAAGGCATTAGCCATGCCCGAGTAATAAAGTTTCTTGCCGTCAATCACGACAGCGGGGTTCAGCTTGCTTGGGCGGTTGATACCCAGCCTTGTTCAAAGCCGCAAAGATCCTCTGGTACCAAAATCGTCTCGCCCATCAAGGCGGATACAACCGCACGACAGGCAGCTTCCTTGTGGTCGCTGCCAATGCCATGCATTCGTTCGGCCATTGCCTCAACGCCGTCACTCATGGCTGTAAATGACATGTTGAAGCGGCTGATCAGCTGGCCACAGTCATCCCAGTTGCTCGTCGGGCGGAATGGAACCACTCGCGCCAAGTCCGCGCCAACACTGACAAAAACGCGATGCGTGGAACCGTAATTTGGCGGGAGAACTGAGACAGCCATATTCAATGACCGAGCCACAGCCCAATTGAGCGCTGGGCCTGTCAGCTTGCGGGAGTTGCAGGGCACGTAATTCGACAGATCCATGTGAGCAATCTCATGTGTTGGGACTGAACAGATCATCCCATGAGAACGGTTGTGTCATCGGTCCATTCCAATGACCTAAATGTGATCGTTCTCGCTTGAATGATCAGGGCTGATGGACCACGACGCTTTGGGTGGGCGATCGTGAGAATGGGGGCATAGCCCCGATAAAATCCCACATTGTGAAACCAAGATGGCCGAGCGTGCAGGATTCGAACCCGCGACCACCCGCTTAGAAGGCGGGTGCTCTATCCATCTGAGCTAACGCTCGGAATGCCGGTCATCCCCGGCTGTGTGGCGACCAAATGCGCTATCCCACTCCCCAGCTGGTATGGGTCTATAGCGATCTGGATGGCCCGCAGATGGAGGATCAATATCTGCTGCCATGCTTCGCGTGTTTCGCTCGAAGGTACGAACGCGCTAATCCTTTCCGAAAATATCCCGTTCGGCCCGGTGAAGTAATGCGATGGAGTTTTACACTGTCGAATCTGATAGTAACGACCCCAGTATCCTTATTCACTTCATGTGATGCACTTTGCTCAACGTGACGAAAAGTCGGGTTTCGCTGCAGCTCCCCGGACTCGTGATGATCAACTCCTGAATGCTTTCAGCCAGTACATGCCGCGACCGATCAGGTGGCCCTCATCCTCACCTCGCCGCCTGGCATTTCGGATCGCCTCTGCCTTCGACTGCCCCGGTACGCCATGAAGCCAAACACCTTCCGTCTCGTCGTAAGCTGGGTACTTGAAGGTGATCTTGACCGACCAGCTCGCTGGCGGCGGCCCTTCCTCAGGGAGATCGTTCTGACACTGCAGCTCGGTACCGGGGCCATCAACAACAGTTGGGCTCAGACCGAGAGCAGACTCAACCTCACTTCGAGAACCAACGATTGGTTCCCGGGTGTAATCACCACCGATATAGGCGTAGTGCTTCCCACTGCTCAACACACCAATTCGTGGGTCCAGGTTCATCGCTCATTCCTTTGTTGTTGCTGGAGCCGCCTGCCGGCCCGGATTCCAGCCTTGGATCTCGATACCCACCGGTGACCGCAGTTCCGACACTCACAGGCCACACCGTTGCTAGACCGATCGAGGGACACGATCTCCACGTTGTAGCTGACCCTACGAACATCCCCAGCCCGGAACGGCCCGGCTTCCGCGAGCCTGCACTGGGAGCAGTAGAGCTGTCGTATCGGTGTGGATCTGCCCATGCGTCGTCATTTCCAACTCTGCGAATCGAGACCTCATGACAAGCAGGCTCGACGTTGATAGGTAAGAAGCTTCTCAGGAAGCCTCAGCACGCAGAGGATCTTAACGGCTCAACAGGGCGTATCACCGGGAGGGGCAAGCGTTCGGAAAGAAGTGCAGTGCGTTGGCGGGTCCAGCTGCAGGGAACCCGCCAAGTCAGAAACGGATCAGAGGAAGGGCAGGGATTTCTGACGTGAATCCCGCTGGCTTCTTGCCAGGCCAAGCGCCTTCTCAGTCAAGGCCAGTCGCTTGGAGCCGGCTTTTACGTCACGAACCCAACTACTGCCCGGGTAGAGAACGAACTCAGCATCGACCGGCGCCGGCCGGCCACGGCCTTTACGTTTTGGCAGGATCTCAATTACTTCGTATTCCTCAAGCAGGCCGCCGTCACGCATTTTGTCCAGCTCACGAATCATTGCGTTGATGCTTGCCCGCATCGTCTTCATCTCAAGGCCCGGTGTCCGACTACTCAGATCTAATAGGCTGACTTTCAGCGGGTGCGCCCCGGAGATATTCGGCGCTGAGAAAAACATCTGCCGCAGCAGGTATGCAGCAAATCCCGCGAGAGGAATGCTGGGCGCGAGCGGGTACTGCCGGTAGGTCGAGTTCTGGATTGCGTTAATCACCAGAGGATGGAGTGCAATCTTCCAAACGTCGCGGCCCTTGACCAGTTCGTCTGCGCTTGAGGTATTAGAGAAACTCGGCACGATGGGGTAACGGCTGGTTGTCTCAGTGCCACCGCTGCTTTTGATCGTAATGATGCTGGAAGTAAGGACCTCAAGCGCTTCGCGGATCTGATAATGGCTCTGCGATCGGCCCATGCTCTTTAGGACTGAGTAGAGCTCGCGGATAGAGAACGTGACGTAATAGTTGATCTTGTTGTTGACCAGTTCCGCACGAGCCTGCTGCGTTGCCAGGTGAATCAATGCCTGCTCAACGACCTGCTCCCTGAAGCCCGGGAAACGGCGTTTGGGAGCGGCTTCAACGTTCGTCTTGTTCTTTGAGCCCTTGGGATAATAGGTGCCCGGGAAAACCGTCAGCTTGAACCTGTTGTTGTAGATCGTGAAATCAGTTTGATAGTCGTTGGGAAGCTCATCCAGATAGTTGAACTGATCGGCTGTGTATTTAGGGATCAGTTCCCAAAGCGTAAGAACGTTGCTCAGGCCGGCAGCTTCGTCTTCGCTGTTACACAGGAAAGATTGAAACAGCTGCAGCGCACCGACATCGCGATCGGGTACCGGGATCACCTCTGGATCGAAGGCCCCCTGCGGTCCCCACAGAAACGTCTTGTCCTCGACTGCCGAAGCTACCTTTTCCATTGGCTGTGAACCCCCAAAAAACATGAGGCTGAGAATAGGTGCCCTGAGTTAGCCCCGCAACGGGGGTGCTAGATTTGAGGCCGATAAATCGCTAGAACAGAGGCCCATAATTCACGTGAAAAAGCGAACTACGCCCCTTCAAATCCGTGACAAAACTGTCCCAGTGATGGCAAGGCCTGCGCCGCAATCCCCCGATCTAGAAAGGAATTCGGAGATTTTATTGGTTCAGGAACCTCCCTACAGGCCCCAGAATCTCGATCCCCATAACCGGATTTGAAAAAAATGAAATTCGATTGAAACAAGCCAGGATGAGGGGGCTGACAGCATTGTTCCCATGCATCAAGCGCTAGATTAGAGGTCGATAAATCAGCCAAGGGCGCCCAACTCACCCCGCTAGAATAGAGGCCCATAATTCGTGCAACCCGCATAGTTACTGGGTTCCCGGGAATCTGAGCCGCTAGATTTGAGGCCGATAATTCGGGTCAGGGGCGCCGATCCCACCCGCTAGAATAGAGTGCCATAATTCGTGCAACCCGCATGGTTACTGGGTTCCCGGGAATCTGAGCCGCTAGATTTGAGGTCGATAATTCAGGTCCGGGGCGCAGATCCCACCCGCTAGAATAGAGGGCCATAATTCGTGAAGCCCCCGTAGTTGATGGGTTCCCGGACAGCTGAGGCGCTAGATTTGAGGTCGATAATTCAGGTCAGGGCGCCGATCCCACCCCGCTAGAATAGAGGGCCATAATTCGTGAAACCCGCGTGGTTACTGGGTTCCCGGGAATCCGAGCCGCTAGATTTGAGGTCGATAATTCAGGTCAGGCCGCCCAACTCACCCCGCTAGAATAGAGGGCCATAATTCGTGCAGCCAGCGTGGTTACTGGGTTCTGTCGCTGGCAGCCCGCTAGATTTGAGGCCGATAATTCGGGCCATTGCGCCGATCTCACCCCGCTAGAATAGAGGGCCATAATTCGCGAAACCCGCATGGTTGCTGGCTCTCAGGGCTTCCGGCTCAAGAGATGTGAGACCCTATATCCGGAATTGAGTTATCAGAGGCCGCTAGATTTGAGGTCGATAATTCGGATCTCGATTGATTATCTGGCCCGCTAGAATAGAGGGCCATAATTCGTGTAACCCGCATGGTTACTGGGTTCCCGGTAATCTGAGCCGCTAGATTTAAGGTCGATAATTCAGGTCAGGCCGCCCATCTCTGCCCGCTAGAATAGAGGGCCATAATTCGCGAAACCCGCATGGTTACTAGCTCTCAGGGCTTCCGGCTCAAGAGATGTGAGACCCTATATCCGGAATTGAGTTATCAGGGGCCGCTAGATTTGAGGCCGATAATTCGGGCCTGGGGTACCGATACCCGCCCCGCTAGAATAGAGGGCCATAATTCGTGCAACCCGCATGGTTACTGGGTTCCCGGTAATCTGAGCCGCTAGATTTGAGGTCGATAATTCGAGCCAGGGCGCCGATCCCACCCCGCTAGAATAGAGGCCCATAATTCGTGAAACCCGCATGGTTACTGGGTTCCCGGTAATCTGAGCCGCTAGATTTGAGGTCGATAATTCAGGTCAGGGCGCCCAACTCACCCCGCTAGAATAGAGGGCCATAATTCGTGAAGCCCCCGTAGTTGATGGGTTCCCGGACAGCTGAGGCGCTAGATTTGAGGCCGATAATTCGGGCCAGGACGCCGATCCCACCCCGCTAGAATAGAGGCCCATAATTCGCGAAACCCGCATGGTTGCTGGCTCTCGGGCAGCCGCCACTGCTAGATTCAAAGCCGATAATTCGGCCTGGGGTACCGATACCCGCCCGCTAGAATAGAGTTCGATAATTCGTGAAACCCGCATGGATGCTGGGTTTGCAGTAACCGGCCACCCATCAGGCACTGCCACAGACGGTGATCTCCAGGTGCTAGATTTGAGGCCGATAATTCGGCTCTGCACGGGGTCGGCTTGCCGCTAGATTTGAAGTCGATAATTCCTACAGGCCCCATGAATAGGGACTTTGCGCGGATTGGTAACGATGAGCCTGACTCTGAATCTGACGCCTGTAGTAGAGCGCTAGAATAGAGGCCGATAATTCCCAACCCACGTGATATCTGGCCTCAGCGTGAAATCCCACTGCTAGATTTGAGGTCGATAATTCGTAGAACCCGCATGTTTACTGCGTTTCAGTTCAATTGCGTGCTGGCGTGTGACACCGATGTCGTTCCTGGCACAGGACTTTGCTCTGCACCGGCCAAACTGATTACCGGGGTTTTCGTGAAGGCTGCAAAATGGTGGCTATTCTGTTCTGAGGAGAAGAGCGTTGGGCTGCTGATTTCCAGTAGTTATGCAGGGAGTTAAGGATATACGGGAAGGAAAAACGGAACCAAAGGAGGAAAGCACAACCCGTTGTTATACATGCTTTTTTTCATTATTTATGCGCCTGCATTCTCTCGGATAGACGCGGTCGGATCTAGCGGTTATCGGCGCTGTAATCTCGAACGCGACTTGAATTATCGCACTCAAATCTAGCGCGTCCTCCGGACCAGCATCGCTTGGATCGCCTCAGAAACTGATTTATCGGCCTCTAATCTAGCGCCACCTTTTGAATTATCGGCCTCAAATCTAGCGCCCAATGTCCTCAGGTCCGCCGTTAGGCTGTGGATAAATCATGGCTTTTGAATTATGCCCCTCAAATCTAGCGGGTTACCGGCCCCAGATCTCGATATTTATGGCGGTCTGTTCTAGCGGGGAATCGTGAGTCTTGCCCTGAACATCAATCCACCGATGACACACCTTTGAATAGGTACTGACGATAGGCGCCGGCGCAGAAGGGCCCGGGCCGCACGCATCCCAGCGCCGGCCCGTCGGTTGGCAGCCCTATGCCGCTTGGCTCGACCATGGGTGAACGAATGCATAGGCGCGCTTACGCTCAAGCAGAGCGCCAACGCAGTCTTCCTCGAACGCCTTAGCGACCTCTTCAATTGAGAACTGCTTGTCGTCGTCAGCATAGAAGATCTTCACAACCGGATTTCCGTTCTCGTCCAGGCGGAAATGCTCGAAACCAGGCTCAACATCAGTGCAGGCGCCCCAAGCAAGGGTATAGGGGATCTTCTGCTCACGCAGGTCATATTCGAACCTCAGCGCCGCAGAGCCGACGTCGTGGTAAACGAAAGCAACCAGCGCGGGAGTGTCGCCGTCGGCTGGGATCTCGTTGACCTCATTAGCCATGTTGTCGATCGCCTCGTAAGCCTCTTGATGAGCCTGCAGGACGGTGACAGTAACTGTAGTTGTGTCGTTCATGCTGATCCCTCGGTGTAGACCGGGGAGGGCGGTATGCCCTCGCTCCATGTGAGAAATCTTAAGGCCGGGGTAAGGTGTGTCAGCGGCGCCGGAACAAAAAAGTACGTGGTCGGGTAAGCCCTCAGATCCCAATCCACTCAACCGGGATTCTCGTTCTCGCGCTGGCGGGGCCGTAGGCTTGGATCGGGAAAGCAGGCAGTAACCGATGGGGGTGGGAGCAAATGCCTTGCGTGCAGTTGTGATTGGTGCCCAGGCCGTTATCCTCTGAACATCTTTATGAGAGTTAACTGGTGATGACACGCTGTTGTATGCCTGAACATGGCTTTGCGTTTCCTGCGACAGGCGAAACGCCTACCGATAACCCATACCAAGGACGCCGCCGATGATCATTACTCTGCAAGCTGATAACCCTGATACTGGAGAAACTGCCGAATACCGGATGGGTGTCCGTAATCCCGGCGCTGCTCGCGAAGCGTTTCGCCACTTCCTGCGCGGTCGTGGTTGGACTGAGGCGCAGATCAGTACCTCGCAGATCAAGGAAGTCCCGAGTTCGCCCGACAGGTGATCGGAAGAATAGCGATGTTGAACTGATAGATGGCGCAGGGCAGCAAGTAACTCACACCGACTGGTAAGAGTAGGCTCTGTAGCCCAAGACAAAGGAAATCTCCAAATGCTGTCGATTCCGAAAAGGCCAATCCGAGAGATCGTTATATCCGAGCCCGATCTCCAAGTAGCGTTATCCCACCTTCAAGGCTTGCCCTTCTCGAAGACGAAAGGCATGCCGGATCAGTGGGGGCGCGAGTGGGTTTTGCAGTGCCTGCGCGAGGCTCTGGAGCAGCTGCCTAAAGGCGCGATAGGTGAGAGGTCGTGTGTTCCATTTGGGCCAAGTTTGTGGGCTCTCGTTGTGCCCTTCGGCATCGACCTTGCTGGGGCAGATCATCAAGATGGCCGGCTCCAAGTTTGGGTTCTGACGCGCCCCGTGGGCACAGACCCGCTGACCATCACCAGCGTATAGGGAAACCATTGCTGATCACTAGCCCGTGCGGGCTTCGGCAGTAACAGGGCCTGAGAAGGCCAAACGGAACCAGAAACACCCAGGAGGGGGGTACGAAATGGGCTCACTGACAGGAAAAATTGTGGCCGTTGATTCGGCCAAGGGGTTCATCACCTGCGACAAGGGCGTGTCTCACTTTTTCACGCCGAACAAGGTGGCAGCTGACCAGGCATTCGTCGAGCTGAGCGTGGGTGACCTCGTCGATTTTGAAGCCTATGCCGCCCCGAAAGGCATGCGTGCCCGCCAGATTAAGAAGCGGGAAACCTACCCGTGCTGGGAGATCGCAAGCGACTTCAGAACCTATACCAAGAAGTCGGGACTCACCATGCCCTGTGATGGCCAAACGTATGGCGTTCCAGATCTGGAGCTTCACTACGTCTACGACGGAGATCTCGAAAAGGCCAAGCGGGAGTTGTTCAAGCTGCTCAAGGATACTGGCTACAACTTCGTCCAAGGACTTGAGTCCTGGAAGCCTGCAGATGAGCAAGGTGGTCAACTGACTCCCCCCGTTTTGACAGTGCATGCGGGGGTTTACTTCACGAATTCGGGAGTAGCGAGCAGCGCGCAAGAGCAGGAAGAGGCTCAAAAGCGGATCGAGCATGAAGCTGATGAGATCCGGAAGAAAGGGCAAGAGCTGGCTGACCGCATCTCTAAGCGCAAGCTGTGGACTGTAACCACGCTGGCAGACCGATTCATCATTCTTGGCGACGGCAAAACCTTCCGGGAAGACGAAGTGTCCCTGTCCTCTGTGGATCTGGTATCCACCCTGTCCCGTGACAAGCATGCCGGACGTGAACAGCTCATCCAGTCGGCCCAGAAAGTGGGGGCCAACTGCATCGAAAATTTGCGCTACAGCACCCTTACCGCCAACGAAGGGAACTACCACTACACCGTCTTCCAGTGGCACTGCCGCGCTCACCAGTATGGGAAAGTGACCTATACCGAGGTGCAGTCAGAAGCCGAGGCGCAGCACGCCAAGACCAAGGCGCAAGTAGACTCAAATCACGAGAGGTTGATTGACCTGCAAAAAACGCTCAATCGGCTCGTGCACAGCAAATGGAAGAGCACCTTCGTGAAGGTGATCCTGATCGGTGGCTTAGTGATCTTCTTGCTGAGCAAGCTCTTCGGCTAGATCAGCTCTCTGGATTGCACCTGATGAAAATTTGGGCTGTTTTTCAAATCAAGTTTTTGGAAGCCAAGACATGAGCGACTTAGTTCTTCGAGCCATGAAGTTTGCCCGCGAGGTGCATGCCGACCAAAGGCGGAAGTACACCAACAACCCCTACGCCGATCACCTGGCCGAAGTGGTGGGAATCGTCTCCACCGTCAGCCCTAACCACCCTGATCCGCAAGTGACCCATGCAGTCGCATGGCTACATGACTGTGTAGAGGATCAGTCCGTGTCGGTGAGCAGTCTGAGGGGTATGTTTGGTGAAGAGGTCGCGACTGGTGTTATGTGGCTGTCTGATCTTGAGCAAGGCAACCGTGCTGAACGCAAGGCTGCCTCACGCCAGCGACTTGCAGCAGCGCCAAGCTGGGTGCAGGACATTAAGGTCGCCGACATGATCAGCAATACCTCTTCGATCAAGATGCACGATGCTAAGTTTGCCCTTAAGTATCTGGAAGAAAAACGCCTGCTGTTGGATGTGTTGACGCTCGCTAATCCTGAGATTCTGGCAATTGCTAGGGCACAAACGGACTGATTCGCTTGGTCGGTCACCAGTTCGCCGTAAGTGCCGCTAGTCAGGCTCTTGGTTCACCGCGCTATAGAGTGGATTTCATTGCGAATGCTGTCCACGCCTCCGGCCTTAGCTGAACCGCGTTACCGATTTCACGTGCTCGGGTTTGAGGCCCGATCGGCGAACCATCCGCCGGCGGGCAGCTTAGGCACCGTGCTGATCATCAGGGCCCTGGTACTTGCGGCCTGCGTGGCAGGTGATGCCTTCTCATAAGTTATTCAATCAGGTTTCCGTCAACGTCGATACGCCAGCTGAAGGCGTTTCCGTGTGAGGGCTTATCTGAGCCATCGCCATACTGCGGCGGGCATTTGTAGCTGACACTCTGGTCCTTGTTCAACCGGATTGGCTTGCATAGCCGATCGCAGATGGGGCACTCAAGCGCCGGGTAATCTCTGTGGCTGGCTCCGCTCATGATGACTCCTCAACGTGAACAGCGAGGACGATATGCCTCGCTCGATGTCGGAATCTTAAGTGCCGCCTGAAGTGTGTCACGGCCCCCTAGGGGGTCTTGGCTTTCTTCCGGATCGCTTTCTTGGCCCGAAGGATGTCGCGCTTCAGTTCACTGTCGAGGACTCGGCGCCTCTCCACTTTCTCGAAGGCTTCCCAGTCATGGCCGGTTGCACGCCGGTGCTTTGTAGCCCAACGCTTGAAGCTCTTCAGTGTTGCGCTTCCTTGAGCTTTCAGGCCTTTGCCCAAGTCAGGGTTCGATGTGCGCCACACTGCAACGGCATTGTCGCCTTGTTCACCTGCAGGCCGGACTGAAACGACCAGGCGCTGCTCGCCCGCATCATTCTCGTAAACGTAGCCGGTTTGGATCTCAATATCGGTTGCCAGCACTTGGGACCTCCCTCAGCGACCGGTGTTAGCGGGTTGGATCTGACTGATTTCTTCCCAGCTGCTCACCGATTCCTTGGCTAGGATTCGAGTTTGCCCCAGCTCGCGGATCAGCGGGTTCGAGATCAAGTAATCAGTGACCATCCACATCCGGTCTTTGCAGGCCTGGCCGTAGTGGAAGCGGTCATCCTTGATCAATCCGAGGACTGGGTAAGCCGGTATCCGATCGCCGTCTACCAGGGTCACGATGTAAGGGCGGGTCGAGCGCCAAGTGCCTTGCTGCAGGTCTGGGAAATTCATAACTGTCCTTGCTCGATGCTGTTTCGTGAGAGAGATACGCAAAGGGGTGCCCAGCGGTCTTCACCGTGTCGCCAGACAACAACCGTTCCACCCTTTGCCAGCGCCCGTGATGAGCTTGTGATGGCTGCGGCGTTGCTCTTCAGCCGGTACGCAAGCTCCATAACTGATCCTTGGTGGTTGGGCATCTTCCGAAGGGTCTCGACCAGCTTCACTTGGAATGGGGTCACTTTAGCTTCGCCGTGAACTTGAAGCCCGAGGCTTCAAGCGCCTCCAAGTGCTCTGTAGGGACGCCAGTAGACATGTTCCAAAGCGCCGCGACCCGTCTTGCGATTTCGGCCTTCGTCTCATCGTCCTGGCTGTGGTTGTAGGTCGATGTGCAGAGACCAACTTTCCCGCCGGCGGCTCGAACTGTGAAGGGCTTGTATCCACCACTCACACACGCCCGCTGGCCTATCAGATTGGCCGCGCAGTGGGCCTTGTTTGCTGATGCCATGCTCAGTGCTCCGTCAGTCCTGTGAGGCGCATACGATGCCTTTGTAGGCCATGTCGCGCTGGCGGCCGCAGCAGATCGGAATCGGTGTTTTCTCCGGTGCCTCCTGCACCACAGGTTGCAAGGTCTCCTTCAAGCAGACCCGGCACACATACTTGAAGTGGGTGACGCTGGGTTTTGTCTGGCTCACTTGATCACTCATCGGCTTCAACCTCTCGTCGATTTGCCAGCCACTCAACCATGCCAGCATCTTCAAATGTGTAGCTACCACGCGCCGGCTTCCAAACCAGCTCCGCTTCACGAAGGGCATCAAGGGCGCTCTGAATCCCCGAGTTCGTCACCTTGTTGCTTTCACCCATCAACTCAACGTACTTCTGCACTGCTCCAACAGTCGCAGTTTTAAACGGGGCAAACTCATGGCCGGGGCCTTTACGGTGTTGGTCACCCATCACCTCAAGCACTGCCTGTTGAATGGTTGTCAGCTGGTTGTAAGCGCTTTCGTATTCATCCCAGACCCCAACCAGCAGGTTGAGGACACCATCACGAATCAGCCGGCCTGTGTCCGGTGCTGCACCCAGCCCCATACCAACCTCGGTGGCCAACGCCATCAGCAGCTCTGGACGATGCCCCGTCTGCTGGAAGGCTTCTTTCAGGTCATCGGCGCCAAATTGGTTCTCAGCTGACAGTCGTTTATTGAAGAAGGCAGTGAACGCCTCAACGTAGTCGTTACCCAGCACCGGGAATGGGGTGATCTGAGCGCCAAAGAATGGCTGTGTGCGCTTGTGAACAAGGTTGCCGAGCTTGTCCCTGTTTGACCCGGTGAACACCAGCCGCAGGCCGTCTTCATGCTCTGCTGAGAGGTTCATACGGTCACGCGCCGCTTTCAGGGCGAACATCGCATTCATGCCGGCGTCAGAGGTAAGCGCATGCTGTGCCTCGTCAATGATCAGCACAACCATCTTGCCCGACAGTTGATACAGCAGCTGGATGGCGTCTGCCAGCGTCGCGTCTTCTGGCAGCACACCCGTCGTCAAATCCCAGTTAAGGGTTCGGAGAATGCTGACCTTCTGGACGTTCATTGCCTTCAAGGCTTTCTTGGCTACGCTGTCATAGGCTTGCAATGCATCGGCCAGGGCGCGAGAAATGAGCACATCCGGGGATACCTGCTTGTTGGCCCACAGATCGACGTAGACGGGCAGCCAGCCCCGATTCTCGCAAGCGGGGATCAGGTCTTTGCGCAGGAACGTACTTTTGCCGGTGCGCCGGTGAAGGGCCAGAAACAAACCAGAGCTGGTATCGGTGAGTGATTCACCCGCCAACGCGCTGACGATTTGCAGTGCCAGCTCTGGGCGGTGGAACGTGAACTTGTTGCTTTCCATGCCTTTGACCATCGGTTTCATGGCGTTTTACCCTGAATTATTCTCTGTGGAATAAATTATCATTCTAGAGATAATTGCCGATAATTCCAGAGTTACGCGGTGTGTGAAGGGCATTTGCCCGCGTGTGGTGCTCCCAATTCCTGACTTAGCTTCTGGTAAGCACCGGTATAAAGTTCGGGGTGTTGACCCACTGCATCGTCTCGGATGCGCTTTGATGACCCTCCCAGCAGCCGCAGTCCTCGTCCCAGAACTCAGGGTCGAACACATACGCTTTGCCGAGCTGGATGCCACTGGTGACGCTCAGCGGCGCTGCCATGAGCTTTCCTTGGTGGAAGAGGGCAACGGTACTGTCGTCTATCTCAAGGGCCACTCCCTGCTTGTCCTGCAATAGGTCGGTGTAGCGCTGGATGATCTGTTCAAACGTCATGGGGATGCTCCTTCACCGGCTGTAATGGGTCAGGCGACGTGGCTGGTTTGCTGGGCATGGCCGGTATTGCGCAGGAAGGCGAGCTCCAGGTAGACACGCTCAATGGCTGCGTCGATGGCGCCGGCGACACTGGTCTGCTTACCGAGGCAGACGAAGGTGCGCTCGCCCGAGGTTGGGCAGCGGCCAAGGAACCAGAAAATACCTCCGCTCAGTACGCTTCCCGTAGCGATCCCTGTCCATGTGTCGGGATAGGTGGTGAGGACGCAGAAGTTATCCAGAGCAGGGCCATAGACCACGCCACTATCCAACAGGATCGGCATGTCGGTTCCGCGCAGCTGCTTCAACAGGTCGATTGGGTAATCCAGTTGGGCTTGGACAATCTCGGTGGCTTGCTTGATCAGGTCTGCGTTGTAGTTGCTCATGGTGCCGTCCCCATCCAGTGATTTGATGGAGTTATCTTCACCCTGACTAGGGGTGTGTCATCGGGACAGGAGCAATTGTTTTTGAGTTATCTGGCAGGAGTGTGCGGCCGGATCGCCAGCCCCGAGAAAGGGAATTGGCGATCGAGTAGACGTGGTTGATCAAACGCTTGACCAGTACGGGCCGGAGGCGATGATCTTGATCTTCCCGGCTTTGCGCTGCTTCTGTAGCAAGCGATCGGCGGCGCGCATCGCTACCTCGCCTTTCTGAACACCTGCAGCCTCTGCTGCCGCCATAACATCGGCGGCGCGGAAGCGCTCACCCATCGCCTGCAGCATCGCTGCCAGCTGCTGCTCTGTGATTTCTACGCCTTTCACATTCATTCTTGGGACTCCACGTTCTGCCGGCAGGGAAGCGTTACCACTCCGTCCTTGAGGAACTTATGCTCGCTTCGCGCGTTGGCTTGGTCAACGTTCGCCATGAAGTAGGCAAGGCAGGCGTCAAAACCCTGCGGGATCAAGTCACGGTAGGCGCACCGGTGATCACCGTTGAGGATCAGAAATCCTTGCAACTGGCCAATGACAAGCGCCGTGGTCTCACAGCCATAGATGTCGATGTCCTGGCTGTTATGGCTGATTATGAAGCCATCACCATCCATGGTGGTGTTGGGCGGGGTCAGTGCTGGCATGAAGCCGAAGTCAGCGTGATGCATCTGTGGCGTCTCCTGTTCTTGGTGGTGCTGATCGAGAGAGCATCATCACCGATGAATGCCCGTGTCATCAGCGGCGCTATGCATTCACCCATAGCGCTGCGCTCGATCCCCAAGACGCGAACTGGCGTGCGCCGCGTCGGACTGGCTTGGGCGGGAGGCTAATCCTTCCAGTGGTCGTCATCCTCCATTCTCAATATTGGTTTCGAGATCTCGCTTTCAGCAATCCTTTCCCTGGAGCGCCAGAGCTGGATGACAGTGCACAGGGCAATGATCGCGGTGGCGTGAGCAGTGATGGTTTCGTTCAGTAGACTCAGTAGTTCATTCATTTCAATGTTTCTCCATTTGTGACTTTATTTACTTCGTTCGTCACTTTTTGATTTGAAAACCGGATCTCATCGCTTCGGGCGGTCATGGGTGCTCCTTGTGGGCGGATCACCTGCAGGTTGCTGTCACGACTAGGAAGGGCTCAAGTAAAGGTGCGGAGTCATTGAGCTGGAAGAGGATCGAGCAGGGCGCCGGCGGACGTGGAAGCCTAGAATTGGAATCGTGACTGGCTTTCCCGCGCTGGCCGGCCAGGAGTGATTGCGGTTGGTGTGTGCTGTGCCCGCGCTGAACGCGCATTTGCCTGATAGGCAGGGTGATGATGCAAAGAGAAGGTATCGTTCAGCCAGCAGCGCTTCTGGGGCTCTGGCGCCGAAGGAAACAGGGCACCGCGATGATGACGAGATCCGATGCTCAGAACTGAGCGCTACTTTTCTCGGTACCGGCGCCGAAGCCACGCCGGCAAACTGAGGCCCGAGCTTGAGAGCTGGCCGACAAACCTGAAGGCACCAGGTACGTTGGACCGATCACGCAGGGGTTACCCACCCCACCCACCTGAACATCCAGAGCGGGCTGTGAGGCTGCTCAGTGGTCCGAGTCAGTCGAAGGCGGGGATGCTTGCAGGTTTGTCGTTGCAATAAGACCGTGGCAGCGCCGCGCAAGCTGATGCATGTAGTCAACACCGGTGCAGGTACCTTCGATCCGGATCAGGTCCTGCAGCTGCACTGTGATGCCCGAAAGCGAATGGATGGCGCCTGCCAGTTGCTCACACATAGAGACCACGTATTGAGGCACCCCGAATTCCGGATGGCTGACAAAGTCACTCTCGCTGCCTCCCCGGGTACGCAGCGCGCAAGTAATGATCCTCTGAAAGTCCTGATACTCAGATCCCACCCTGAGGTCTCCTCATAGCCAAAGATTGAAAACGGGGGAGGCTATCTACACGAATCCTGATTCGATAGCCAGCCGCAACCATTCGGATCTGCGAAGAAGCCACTTCTGCCAGGCCGGACCCGATATATCCCTAGTGATGACTGCAGGGGCCTTGTTTGGCGGATACCAGGTCGGCGGATATGTGGACAAATTCAGGGTCATGGAGGCCTGCTCGCCCTGTGGTCGTATGCTGGCAACACCCCAGATCCTCAGATCCTACTTTAAGAATTCAGAGAGAGAATCGGCTAGAGCCCTTGTCCCATGCGGGTTTCGGGTCGATATGTGGAAAGATTCAGGGTCATCTTCCCCCAGATCCTCGCTTCCCGGGAGCGGGTTTCTGTTTTCCTCATATTCCACATTAACCGTTCGTGCCTTAAATCGGCTGCAGCCCTTGTGGCACGCGGCTTTCAGTCTGAAATGTGGAAAGATTCAGGGTGGCCCGATATGTGGACAGATTCAGGGTCACTTTCCCCCTAGGTTCTCGCTTCACGGGAGCGGGTTTCTGTTTTCCTCATATTCCACATTAACTGTTCGTGTCGTTAATCGGCTGCAGCCCTTGTGGCACGCGGCTTTCAGTCTGAAATGTGGAAAGATTCAGGGTGGCCCGATATGTGGAAGGATTCAGGGCTAAGTCAGCTAGGTCACCACCTTCGAGCTAAGAGGACTCCCAATCTCCTGAGCCCATCAATCCGCCTGCAGGCCCCGTATTTAAAGGCTTACAGCTCTATATGTGGACAAATTCAGGGTGAGCATAGAAGGGGCCTGACAAGTCCAAATGTGGACAGATTCAGGGTCAGTGGGGCGGGTGTGAAAAGTGGTGCATTCTGGTGATATGTGGACAGATTCAGGGTCGGACCTGAAGGCGAGGATCGGGGTCTGTCGTGGGCCGAATTCCACATATTGGGTACGGGGCTCACAGACAATGAATCGGCTGTATCCCTTGTGCCATGCGGGTTCTAGCCTGATATGTGGAAGGATTCAGGGTGACCTGATATGTGGACAAATTCAGGGTCATGAGAATGGACTCGCCGGCGGTGTAAGGTGCTTTCCTCATATTCCACTTGAGCTTTGATGACACGAACATCGCTACAAGCCCCTATATACGGGGCCTCCAGCTCGATATGTGGAAAGAATCAGGGTCAGCGGATATGTGGACGGATTCAGGGTCAAATCCCATCGCCATCAGTCACCGGCCGGCTCGGCTCCTCATATTGGGCTTTAAGATTCTCCGTTCGAATTTGCCTGTAGCCCTTGTGGTGTGCGGCTTTCAGTCTGATATGTGGAAAGATTCAGGGTCAAAGACAAGCAAGCATCTAGGCCTGGGATCTGGCCGGATCTCATGGGCGATATGTGGAAAGATTCAGGGTCAGCGTGCCGGGTGTGAAAAGTGGTGCATTCTGGTGATATGCGGACAAATTCAGGGTCAGTGGGGAAGGTGTGACAAGTGGTGCATTCTGGTGATATGTGGACAAATTCAGGGTGAACTCCTCTTCTGTCGTGAATGGCTTCCCTGCCTCTGATTTCCACATGTCGGAAGCGATAGCACTACATCATGAATCGCTGAAACCCTTATGGCACGGGCCTCTAGCACCAATATGTGGAAGGATTCAGGGTGACCTGATATGTGGAAGGATTCAGGGTAGAGACCGATCTCATCCTGGTACCGGTGAGAGGGGAGGGGAGGTGCAAAGGCTTCTCTGCCAAGATCCGGTCAACCATATGTGGACAGATTCAGGGTCAACCACGCCACGATAGCTCTTGAATACCCCCTTGTTGCCTCCTCAATCCCACTCCAATACCTCTCAAAGCCCCGTAAAGCGGGCATTCTGTCTGATATGTGGAAAGATTCAGGGTCGGCGGGAGGTGTGTGAAAAGTGGTGCATTCTGGTGATATGTGGACAAAATCAGGGTGAGTGCCAACCACATAATGCAGATCAACAACGCTGCTATCCCCAGGTACACATCAACAGCGCAAAGCCTTGTGGGGCGGGGCTTTCGGCTTGATATGTGGAAAGATTCAGGGTCAGTTTGCCGGGTGTGAGTAGTGGTGCATTCTGGTGATATGTGGACAAATTCAGGGTGAGCACAGACGGCATGTTGCGGATCGGTATTGCGCCGTACCACGCAAACTATGCCCAGCGATGCATTCGCGCTAAGCCTTTGTACACGGGGCCTACAGCCTGATATGTGGAAAGATTCAGGGTTAGAGTGATGAGTTGTGTGCGGCCTGTGAAAATGGGTGATATGTGGAAGGATTCAGGGTCACTCATGTGTGGGGAAAATCGGTGCACCTTGGTGATATGTGGAAAGATTCAGGGTCAATCTGTGATGGACTGCGAGGGCCGGTGATATGTGGAAGGATTCAGGGTGCCTTCTGGAGGCCCCGTAATCCGTGGGCTCCAGCGCTTCGATATGTGGAATGCCTGAAAGCCCTGACGGTTGGAGGGCTGCAGGCCTTGGGTGGCTACCTTGGGATCTGACGATATGTGGAAAGATTCAGGGTCAGAAGAGAGTTCAGGCCTACTCCGGGGAATTGTCTTGTGCAGGGCGGTGCTGCCGGCGGGATTTTGATTCCTGTCCAACCCGGGGTTTTTTTTAATATTTAATAATTTAAAACCATTTATGAGGGCTGGAGCCCGCGTATGACGTGGCCTACAGACGATTTATGTGCCCAAAATCAGGGTAAATGCGCCATAAATCAGGGTCTTATGTGCCAGGAATCAGGGTCATTATGTGGACGGATTCAGGGAAAGTAAGCCCAAATTCAGGGTGGCCTGATATGTGGACAGATTCAGGGTCAGCGTAGGGTGCCTGGAGTAAGTGCATCGAGTTGAGCGCAAAAAAAATCCCATATGTGGAAAGATTCAGGGTTCAAATCCACATGTCGGTACTGTAAATATGCCTCAAACAAATGGACTGGGTGGTTGATCCGTGACGACTGAACTCGCAAACGTAGTCAAAGCCAACGCGTTGGTAGAGTCGTCCTATCGTCTGGGGGTGATGGAGCAGAGGATTATCCTCTCATGCCTCGCTCAGCTCCGTAAGGATGACGTGATCACTGACGAAACCTTCTACACGGTCAGTGCCAGGGACATCGGGCAGTTGACCGAAACGGACAGCAAATCCCTCTACTCCGAGCTGGCGGCCGCCACGCAGCGGTTGCGGCGTAAAGACGTCATCATGCACCTGGCTCCCAATACCGGGGAGAAGCTGAGGACGCGTCTCGAAACGAGCTGGGTGCAGTCCTGCATCTACGTCGAGAGTGAGGGGGTCGTAAAACTCCGATTCGCTCGGGACATGGTGCCATACCTGTCTGAGCTGCAGAGGCAATTCACCTCCTACCCTCTGGCCGAGGTGATTCGGATGACCAGCGCTCACGCCATTCGGCTATTTGAGCTGTTGATGCAGTACAGCTCCATTGGCAAGCGCGACATCTCAGTAGACGATTTCAGAACCTGGTTTCAGCTGGAAGACAGCTACCCTCTCACGTCCGATCTACGTCGCAAGATCGTCGAGCCGGCCGTTGCCCAAATCAACGAGTATTCCTCGCTCGTGTGCAAGATGGAACCGGTTAAGTCGGGCCGTAAGGTCACCCACTTCAGATTCTCGTTTGCCACTCGCAAAGGTGCCTCGCTCAAGGGTGGCTCAAAGGGGAAGGGCAAGGGTAAGGGCCAGGTCGATGAGGTGCCGGAACTCCCCCTGAGTCGCAAGCTCACAGAGGCCGATATCCAGCGTTATGCCCTGCCAGGCGAGACATGGGAAGCTGCTAAGCGCAGGCTCCAATCCAAAATGGACCGTCAGGGTAGTCTCCTGTAGCTCTCCAGTGTGCCGCCCCGGGTAATGCCGGGGCTCATCCCCACTGTGTAACACCTGCAAAGAGCCCAACCAAACATCCACTCTCAGAACAGGGGCCTCCAGATCCCACTATGGGTTACGAGCCAAGAAGATGACGCCTGCGCCAAACGTCTGGCCGGCAGAATCTGGCGAATAAACAGGGAGAGAGTGGATGAACACCAACCGGCTTGTAACAGATCTGTTTCGGTTTGAATCCGACAGGGCAATGCATCTGCACGCTCATAGAGGCAGCCTGAAAGGATTTGCTTCGTCAAATGGAAGGCTCCTGCAGGAGGCTCTGGCAGACGACAGGGCTATACGCGCCCACCTTGAGATCCCCGCAGCCCTGCAACGGCACCCGTTACCATCTGGCGTCAGGAGGGCCTTGGCTGAGCACCTCAGCCTTCCTTTGCCCCAGACAATGCCTGTCAGCCATGAAGCAATCCTGCGAGCAAGTGAGTTCGTCGAGGAGGTCTTCGATTTGGATCTGTCGCATGTTCAGGTGGTCACAGCAGACCCCGTGGTCATGCAGCCAGACTCAATGGGTGTCGTATACAGCCATGGGTACCGCAGCCACGTTGTCGTGGCCCCCAGTGAGCATTTCGACCCGTGCGGCATGCTTGTGTATCAATTCGCGATTGCAGCTCACTACGTCTCTATGAGGAGCTCTCCAGAGCTGGAGGCAATGATCACCGATCACACTGCCCAGGCCATGGTGGGGTTCTACGCTACCGTACTCTGGTCACAGCGGGAGCCAGGCTCTGCGTTGGCGTACCAGCTGCGTAACCTCGCAAGATGGGAAGTAGCAAGCGGGTTATCCAACTCAGCCAAAATGCCAATGGGATTCATCGTTTCCGATCTTGGGGTTTCACTGCTCAAGGACTACGGCGGGGATCTGTTCCGCTCCATTGTCACTGAGCTGTACGAGATCCTTCCAGACGGACAAGGCATATGGTTTGGTGCTACCGGCTACGCTGGAGCACTGCTTGGGATCGGCCTTGCCTCGGAGGAAGATGCGTTGAGATCGCTGATGGTGCCGTCGGGGCTTGGTATGACGTTGGAGGAGCGGCTTGGCCTAGTGGGTTTTGCTGACCTGACTGGCTTGCTCCGCGCTGCAGACCAGTTCATTGGTCACGTGCTTGGTATGCCTTCCGATCAGGCCCTGCAGTCTAGTGAAGCTGTTTGTGGTGGTTCAGCATGAAAGCCAACGCCTGTTGGAGGTCCATGCCATTGTGCTCGAAGGCCCTCAGCTCACTGGCGACCTGGTCGGGGTCAGCCGCCTCGATCAACAAGCATGCCTCAGGGCGCTGAATGAAGCGCGAGACTATGTCATTCCATGCTTTGGGGTGGAAATCGACAGACTGGTAATCACCGCGATGCCATGCAGAAATGTACAAGGCCCTGATCCTGTCAGTGGGATTTGAGCTGGCCTTGCAATGTGTGCTGAAAACCAGCTCGTAGTGAGGGTGGTTAAGCACCTTCAGGATCAGAGATAGTGACTCTGAGATCTTGGGGCTGGGTTTGACGGGGCTGCTTGGTACGTTGCTCACGGGATCTCATTCCGGCTTTTGATACCTATAGTGCCGACGCGAGACCCCAACTGTGGACGTGGTGAAAGATTTTCCGCGCATGCGCGGAATCTCAGGCTGTGAGCTCGAAACGCGGGCGCCCATTCTGGTGCGCCAGCCCCGAATCCCCAGCACACGAAACGAGACGTGCACCTCGACTGCCCATTATTGAGTACAGAGGCCAGCCCCAGCATCCCCTGAACATTTGGGTTTTGCCGGGCGCAGCTGGGAGCCTAAATAGACCATTGGAGATTCAATGAGCACTGTACCAAGCGTTGCGGCCGGAAATCGCCCTGCTGCGGTCTTTCTGGGGGCAGGTGATACCAAAGCGCGGCAGGTGGTGGAACAGCTGGTGAGTGAGGGGCTTCCTGTTGGGGTTCTGGATTCTGTTGATGATATCGAAGCGGATCTCGGTGCCATCAGGGTTCTGCTTGTAGATCAGCTGATTGCGAGAGAAGCGGAGGGGCTGAAGCGGATCTCCAGTGTCTTGTGTGCCGATGATGTCCAACGACTTGTCATTGTGCTTGTGCACGCGAAAATCACGTTCGCCGACCGTCTTGCTCTCTCATCGCTGGGCGATCTATCGCTCTGTAGCGCCGATTCGGCTTCTTCTGTTCGGAGTCGAATCAGGGAGTGGGGCAGGGATCGCAGCCTTGATGGCCACAAGGTTCTGCTTGTTGAGGATTCCAAGACGGATGCCTATCTAGCCACGAAGTACATGACAGAGATGGGGCTTCAGGTGCTCCATATTGCCCGCGCAGAGCAGGTACTGGGTGCCATTGATATGTTCAGGCCAGATCTCATCCTGAGCGATCTCCATTTGCCAGGATGCACAGGTGATCAGATGGTGAGGGTGCTCAGACAAGACCCTGAGGTGACAATGCCAATATTGTTGCTTTCTTCTGAGAGTTGTCCGGAAAAGCAGTTGATGGCGATGTCGGCCGGGGCTGACGGGTTTATCCGCAAACCGCTTAAGTCTTTGCCCTTCAAGCGTGTTCTTAAAACGACATTGCGTAGGTCATCAGCGTTACAAAACAGAATGCACCGTGATGCGATGACAGGGTTGCTGAACCGACAGCAGTTCGATGTCTGGTTACAGCGGGCTGTAGCTCGTAGAGCGTCGTGCTGTTTGGCAGTGATGGATGTAGACCACTTCAAAAGCGTGAATGATCGGTTCGGACATTCCGTCGGTGACGAGGTCCTGGTGCGACTCGCGAAGCTCCTGGAGGATGGACTGCGATCGACGGACCACTCAGCCAGGACCGGTGGGGAAGAGTTCGGGGTCATCATGTATGACTGCACGCCTGAAGCCGCTGTCGGAGTGCTAGACAGGATCAGGCAGGAGTTCATGGCCGTTGCATTCAGTGCTGCTGATGAGGTCTTTCACAGCAGTGTGAGCATTGGCGTGACTCTGATACAAGGGATGGCGACTGAGGTATATCAGCGAGCCGACAGTGCTTTGTACAAGGCAAAAAAAGAGGGGCGCAACCGGATAAAGTTGGCCCCTTAAAAGCACAGCTCAATTAAGCCTGCATGAAAGACTCATTCGCAGCAGACGCGCTTTCCTGCATCACCGGCCTTTCACGCTTTGGTGCTGTCTCCACTTCCTTGGTTGTGATTGGCGTTGCCCCGGTGAACGCACCCTCAAGGGAGGCTTCTGCGTGATCTTGTTGCTCAAGTAGGGCTGTTTGAAGAATGTCGCCTGTATCAAACCTTGCGACAGGGAAGCCAGCAGGCACCTTCACTCTGTCCAAATGTGCCTGAATGTCGCCGTAAGTCAGTACACTTCGTTTGCGCATCATTTTGACAAGCTCAAGCAGGATCTCGCGGTTGTCACTGCATGCCTCAAGGCAGCGATCAAAAATGTTCTTTCTCAGCAAGCTGACGCGGGCAGCCTTCATCGCAGCTTCATGCTGTGTGAGCGGGCTTAGGGAAAACGAGCGGTCGTGTTTCAGAGCCAGGTATCTTGCCGCCAGCTCATCAAACTGTGTGTAATCATCAAGAGCCACTTCACTAGACTGCTTAAGAAGTACCTTTTCGGCTGCAGCACCCATCATCAGCATATGAAGGCGCCAGTGCATGAACTCAGCGGTGTCGATGATGCTGGTGTTGGAGTAGACGCGGGCGACTCGAGCATTAGCATCGAGCTCGAGACTGAAATTGTCATCAAACAGGACTTCCGACCCAGCGTAGCCAATTGCCCGGCCTGCTTGATAGACCACCAGTCTGGTCAAATCTGCAATCGTCGCTTGGAAGACCGGTTGCTGAGGTAGGCTCTCTTGAATGTGAGGCGCAGCGTAGATCGCCAGCTGGTTTTGAACGCTGCCGGAGTGCTCTGTCTCGTTAGCTGCAGGGCGTGAGATGAAATAGCCAACAGCCAAGATTATTGACGCCGAGAAAGCTACCAGCGCGGATGTCTGATTCGCTTCAATCAAGGCTATAGAGGGCTCCAACCCGATGTAGGCCAGAAATGCCACGGAAACTGTAGCCCAGGCGAAGTTTAGGGCCTTCACTAGCCCCTCTGACGTCGCCCGAGCCACACCCCCTTCAGGAGCGCTCAGGACCTCCCTGAGCACAGCCAGAAACGCGAAGACCAGAGACAGCAGGATAGAGGCACCAGTAACCGCCATAATCGTGCTGTCGGGCTTGGGTTCGTAGAAACGAAAGGCTAGTCCGTACAGGCACAGGAAGGCCACCAGTAGTGTCGCAGGAAGGCCCCAGCGCGGAGCCAGCTCTGACGCCTCTTTCAGGTTTTGCAGTCTCATCTTGTCCTCGACGATTAAAGTGATTCCACGGTGGAAGCGGGTTGGCTTGCTGCTGCCTCAGGTTTCCCGCTATCCGGCTGGCTCTGCACCTTGATTTCCGCCGCGTTGACCGATTGTTCGGGGGAGAGCTCAGCGGGGGTACTCACCTGCGCGTTAGCCTGGGCAGGAGCCGCCTTTCCAGCACCAGGGTCATTGGCCTTCTGCGCGGCTTGCGCCTTCTTGGGTTGCGGGGTCTTCGGTGCCTTTGACGATTTTTGTTGTGAACCGGTCGGGCTTGGTGCCGGCTGTACAGAGCCATTGCCGCGCGACCGACGTTGCGTGCCCCGCGAGGAGCCACCGATTTCCTTATCAAGAGCTTTCAGTTCGGCTTCCAGGTTCTCAACGATACGGTTGAAAGACTCAGAAGCCTTCCGGAAGCTTGCGCGATTCTGAGATGTGCCTGACAGCGCGAGGTGAGTCAGGCGTTGATCAAGGCGCGAGACCATGATGGTCATTTGAGCCATCCGGGCCACACGCTCGCTGGTGATCAGGATGTTGCGGGACGGAAAGTTCATATTGATTTGCGCGTTCTGGTTTTCAGCCATTGTCATACTCCGTTTTACTGGTTGGGGCCGATGGATCGCAGCCATTGCTGCTTGCCTACGGTGGTGGTGCACGTTGAGAAAAACTGGCTCACGTCACGCGAGTGTTTCAGGTGAGTGGCGGTATCAGCCGCTACGACTGCGCCCCAGACGTCTACCCATACGAGGTGAGCGATTTTGTAGGGGAGATAGCAGACTTCGATGTGCCTATGGGCCGGGTCACGTAGGTAGATCTTGCTGACGTAGAGGATGAGCAAGACGATGCAGATCAGCGCGATGATCTGACGAAATGCGCCTGAGGACGATTGCGATGATTCAGCCATCATTTGATTCCTTCGAAATGGTGATCGTGTAGCCGGTCTGCCGGAGAACAACGGATCTAGCTTGTTCGAACGACATCCCGTTCAGAATTAGGCCACTGAAGACCCTTGCAGCTTCTGCTTCCAGATCAACGCGTACGCCCAAGAGTGAGGATTGACTTTCAAATGCGGCGCGAGAGTGAGGGGTCAGCTGCTGCGCTGCTGCATAAATGCGATTGATAGCCTGTAAATCGAGTGAGTCTTTGCCAACCTCGGCCGAGAGCATTAGAGCAAGGTACCTACCTGCATTGATCCGGCCCTCAATGAGCCTGAGTAGTTCGCTGCTACGGCCAGAGCGAACAAGGGCGTCGGGATCATCCATACCAGAGCCAAGGGCAATGACGTTGGTTACGATTCCGCATCCTTCGCAGTTTCGGATCGAGGCGACGGCTCCCTCCCAGCCGGCGGAGTCGCCATCTACCATGTGGTTGACCTCGGAGACACCCTTCGTCGCAAGATAAAGCGCCTGCGCTTTGTTAATAGATGCGCCACCAATAGCGGCTCCCCAAACGTCACAGAGCTGGAGGGCCCATGCGTCAAAGGTGCCCTCAACGCACGTCAGTGTTGTGGGCTTGCGCCGTGAAAATAGGTAGGGGATATCCTTCTTCAACGACGGGGCAAATTTGTACTTGGGGTTCCGCTTCGAGCCGGAGCCAACGGGAAGTCTTCCCCATAGGCGAATTGATCCGTCCGGATGGGGCCAGTACCCGATGACCTTTCCTGCAAGACCTGACCAAAGTTTCTCTGGGGCTGACTCGTCGTACTCGATGTACCCCAGAGCTGCAGCTTCCTCTTTTGTGAACTGAAGCTTGGCCAGCTCGGTAACCATCTCTTCTGGGCTCGTGTAATACCCAAGCTTCATCTCTTTCATCTGAGCTTCGGTGTACCCGCGCTCTTTTTGGAAGTCCGCTAGGATTGAGGCGTTGGAAGCGGCCATGCCCTGAGTGATGCGGAAGACAGCCTGGCCGATCGACAGCTCCGCTGAGGAGCTGGCCACTGACGAAGCTTCGCCAGTGCTATTGTTCTTTTCTCGAGACGGCGGCTCGACCCCAGCGGCATCACAAAGGATCGAGAAGATCTCTTTTTGCGAGTAGCCGGTCGAGAGCATCGCGTCCCAAATGCTCGTGGAAACGCCGCACTCTCGCTTTCGAGGACAGTTGATAAAAGCCGACTGGGGGTAGTAGTAGGCCTCTGGAGCCTTGCACTCAGGGCAGGTGAGTGGGTATGCCCCAGATGTACCTAGTTGCTTGGGGTTAAGGCCGTCCAGTAAGTTTTTATCAACCGCATCAAGGCGTGGATAAACCACGGTTCTGAGAAATTGGCCGGGGGCTAGATGTTGCATTAAGCGTCGCTCGGTGCGGAGGTGGTGGTGTTCTTCGAGCTTTTCTTCCCAATGAGCCTCGATATCTCTTGGTCATTCCATCCCAGATCAACGAGTACGCTGCGAAGCTTGCGCTGAATCGACTGGCGGTAACGGCTGACCTGTTTGGGCGTGGTTCCCACATCCAGAGCAACCAATGAGCGGTCTTCGGAGCTCAGGAGCATGCTGCGCAGGACATCCGCTTCGCGGCTGGTGAGGTAAGGGCGGAACCTTTCGATCAGTGCGTGGCGTGCCTGGAAATTCTTTTCTGGCACAAACTCAGACTCAGACAGGAATTGCGGTGCCTCGGAGTTAGCTTCGAGGTAGGCATTTACCTGCTGTACATAGGGATGCATCAGCGAGTGCGAGGATGGGAGAGAGGAGGTGTTCTGCTCATCAGCAATGAGCATGGGGATCTCTTCCATATAAACAAAGTCGGTTGGCCGGTTCGAACCGAAAACTTGTTCAGTCAGGCGGCAGCGGATCAACCGGGCCATGCATCCAAAGATGTATCGGTCACGGTTCTCCTCGGCGCTGTGCTTCAAGCAGTTGCTGAGGATGCCGGGTAGGTTTTCCACCAGCATCGGGTAGACCTCATGAAGAACCTCTTCATTGCTCATGAGGCTCAGGCCCATGCGTTGATGCCTGCGCAAAACAGCTCGGCCGGAAGCGATCAAAAACTTACGGGCATTCTCTGTGGTGAGGATGTCCCATGGCTTGAGTGACAGAAGTTGCTCTTCACTCAATTCGTTGAGCCAGGTCTCGCGGCTGTTCACGGCATGCCTCCAAAAGCTCGCCTTATGATCAGGAAGCCGGCTACACGCCTCGCCCCCCCCTTCTGTTTAATGCTTTGGGGTCTTTGCCCCGCTGCCGCCAATGGCGTGCAGATGTCTCGATTCTATGAAGCTGAAGTTCCTGTGCAACTCAAGTAGGTGCACTTACTCGCATACCGATGCTGTCGAGCGACAGGGCGCTCCCAATGTGTGTCTGAAAGGACTCAGAAGGGTGATTTATGTCGTGTCGGCGTTATAAAGGAAGAGAAATAGAGAAAGGAGGTTGAAGTGACGAATGCAATGCAGACCAGTGGAACCAGCCCTGTATTCAAGGCGGCGGAAGCGTTCATGCCTCAGGTTGAAGGCAAGCTACACGCATGGGTTGAGGTAGAGGTTGAGGGGAAGGGTTGTCTCTGCTGCGTGTGGAACGATGGCGCAAGCTCCTATGCGGAGATAGTGCATCACGGAGGTGACCAGTTTGGATCACTTGTGTTTGCTGTGCGGGCTTTCAACAGGAGTATGCGGGCAACGGCAACAGTCGTAGACATGCTCTTGTCGTTATATAAGAGCCACAACGGGAAGGTTGTTGCTGACCGAATCGGGTACTGATGAAACCCTAAGCGGGAGAGTCAAAATAGAGAGTAATGACCTCTAGTAGCAAACAATTATATTAGATGGGGATTTAGGTTAGAAAATTGGTCAGGGGTGGCGGAGATCTGAAGTCAGACCAAGATCAAGCAAACGCTAATTTAATATTCATTAGGGGGCGTATTTAGGAACGGTTATTGGAACAGTGAGGGGGGGCGAAAGCTCCCCTTTTTTTATGGGTTGTGCTCAATATGATCAAAAGATTATTGGCGGTCGGATTTAGGGCCTAGTTTTGACCTTTCCTGTTTCTAACCCGAATTTTCATAAGAACTGAGTGAGATTTTGGCGGGCTCCAGGTGTGAAAAGTGCTCCTCCTCACTGCTGCAGTTACTGAGTTTTGAGGTGCAGCATGCGCACCTCGACGTGCTTTGGAGCCCGTACTGAAAACCTTTGATGAATATGTGTGCGGATTCCACGCCATTCGGACACCCAGTCCAGGCTTATCCGGACAGTCGTTCCACGCTCATCCGGACAGGCAGTCGGAGCGCAGCGACGCAGGGGTGGCATTCTTAGTCCGAGGTGCTCGGTGCAGTCAACTGCTTTGGCCGGCGGCGCATCGATTCGCCCTTGAGGTTGATCCGGTAAGCGTTGTGCACCAGGCGATCGAGGATGGCGTCGGCTAGAGTCGGGTCGCCAATCAGTTCGTGCCAGTTATCCACTGGCATCTGGCTGGTCACCAAGGTCGAGCGCTGGCCGTAGCGATCGTCCAGTAGCTCCAGCATGTCGCGGCGCTGTTCAGCGCTGAACGGGGCCAGCCCCCAGTCATCGAGGATCAGCAGGTCGGTCTTGGCGTAGGCATTCATCAGCTTGGTGAAGCGCCCGTCGCCATGGGCCAGTCCCAGTTCCTCCAGCAGACGTGGCAGGCGCAGGTAGCGCACGCTATAGCCTTGCCGGCAGGCCTGATTAGCCAGAGCGCAGGCCAGCCAGGTCTTGCCCACGCCGGTGGCACCGCTGATGATCAGGTTGAGTCCGTCGCGCAACCACTGACCGCTGCCCAGTTGCAGGATCAGCGCCTTGTCCAGCCCTCGCTGGCTGCGGTAGTCAATGTCTTCGAGGCAGGCGTTGTGGCGTAGCCTGGCCTGGCGCAGGCGGCTGCTCAGGCGCTTGTCGTCGCGTTCGGTGAGTTCACGGTCGACCAGCAGGCCAAGACGCTCCTCGAAGCTCAGGCTGTCGATGTCAGGGGTTTTCAGTTGCTCGGCGAGGGCCTTAAGCATGCCATTGAGGCGCAGGGTCTGGAGCTTGTCCAGGGTTGGATGGGGCAGCATGGTGGGATTCCTTTGTTCAGTGGTAGTAGCCGGGACCGCGCAGGTTGGCGTGGTCGTCCGGCAGTAGGGGCAGGTTCTGTTGCGCCAAGGGTAGGCTCTCCAGACCCTGACGCAGGATGGATTCGAGGCTCTTGTAGCTGCACGCGCCAAGGCTCAGGGCGCGTCGGCAGGCCAGCTCCAAACGCACTTCGCCATGGGCCTTGCTAAGGCGCAGGATGCCCAGGCAGGCGCGGTAGCCATGCTGTGGATGGACGCGCCGTTCGAGGATGTGGCCTATGACCCCGGCGGTGTTCGGGCCGGTCTGTTCAGCCCAGCGGATCAGCCGTTGCGGCGTCCACTCGGCATGCTCGCGATGGCTCTTGGGCATGTGCTCGATCTGCGTGCTGTGACGGCCCTTGTGCTGGGAGCGTACGTGGCTGGCCACCCGTTGGTTGGCGTGGAAGCACTCTACGGTGCGGGCCGTCAGGCGAACCTCCAGCTGCTTTTTCACCAGCTGGTAGGGCACCGAGTAGTAATGCCCGTCGACCTCGACGTGGTAGTCGATGTGCACTCGCGCTTTCTTCCACTCGGCGTAGACGTAGGGCTGCTCCGGCAGCGGGCGCAGGGCCGGACGATCCAGGCTGTTGAAGGCCGACTGGCGGGAGCCCGGCAGTTTCTTGAAGGGCCGATGATTGAGCCGCTCCAGCAACACAGCGATGGCGGTGTTGAGCTCGTCCAGGGAGAAGAACTGGCGATGGCGCAGGGCGGCGAGGATCCAGCGCTCGACCACCTGCACGCCAACCTCGGCCTTGGCCTTGTCGCGAGGCTTACGCGCCCGCGCCGGCACTACCGCCACGCCATAGTGCTCGGCCAGGTCGCGGTAGCTGGGGTTGATGTCCGGCTCGTAACGATGGGCCTTGCTCACCGCACTGCGCAGGTTGTCCGGCACCACGATCTCCGGCACTCCGCCAAGGAAGGCGAAGCAGCAGGCATGGGAGCCCAGCCAGTCCGGCAACTGCTGCGACCAGGTGGCCTCGGCGAAGGTGTAGCTGGAAGCGCCGAGCACTGCGACAAACACCTGCGCCTGACGGATCTCGCCGCTGTGGGGGTCGATCACCGGTACCGTCTGCCCGGCGTAGTCGACGAACAGCTTCTCGCCGACGCGGTGCTCCTGGCGCATCACCACATCCAGCTTGCCCTGCCAGGCCCGGTAGTGGTCACAGAACCAGCTGTACTGATAGCCCTGCGGGTGCACCAGCCGGTATTCCTGCCAGAGCAGTGCCAGGGTCACGCCAGGGCGGCGCAGTTCGGCATGTACCCAAGACCAATCGGGCAGTGGCCGCTGCTCGCTGGGTACCACCGGGGTCGGCTGGAACAGCTGCTGTTCCAGCTCAACATCGGACAACGCACAGGGCCAAGTGAGGCCGCTGGCGGCAAAGCGGCTGAGATAGTCGCCGACGGTGCTGCGGCCAACGCCAAGGCTGCGGGCGATTTTGCGGACGGACAGACCGCAGTCGAACTTGAGGCGCAGCACCTCTCGAATCTTACGCATAGATAAACGCTCCACAATGACCCCTTCGCTTCGAAAAAGAGGCCGATGATAGTGAGTTATCCTGCGTCGCTGCTTGCCTGAAAAGTGTCCGAATGGCCGTGGAATCGGTGTCCGGATACTCGTGGAATAAGTGTCCGGATCAGCCTGGAATCACTGTCCGGATGCGCGTGGAATGGGTGTCCGAGTCAGCGTGGAATACGCAAATATGTGAACAAGGAGCCCTCTCTAGGCTTGTCAGCGCCACGGAGCGCGAGCGAATTATTCATGGAAGTGGCTGGGGAGTGGTTTTGAGTGAACAGTAGTTGGCTTTTGCAAATCAAGTCTGCCGAGCAGTGAAAACCAGAGATTCGCAGGGAATCCCTTCAATGTTTTTAGCGAATGCTGATGGATTGAGGCCAAGTGCCGGGGGGACAGCTGAAGCAAAGCAGGGCGAAGCCGAGGAGTTGGAAGGGAATTGAAGTGATTAAGCTGGGGGAAATGAGTGGGCAGCTGTTCTTCATCAGAGACGAATTGGGTGCCTATGGTGCAAAGATAGGTCAATTTGAGAGCAGATCCACCGACCATTTCTGGTCGCAAGATGCTGATATATAAAGAAAAAAAGATGGCTTTGAGTATCGACACGTAGTTGAGATGAAACCACCAGTAAGACGCCTGACAATAGGGGATCGTCCAATTTGGTGTTTGTAGGAATGAGAAAGAAAGTAGGTAGACCGGCATACGACAAGGTCGAGTACGCAAACCGGTTTGCGACTGTTAGGGCAAACGTCGCTGTTTCTCGAGATAGGGTGAACATGTGGCTCAAGAACCTAGAGCTTGAATGTGCAGGTGCCGTCTCAAGGTTGGCGCCGCTGCTCTCGCTTTTTCCTCAAACAATAGCTGGTGAGTATTCGCGCATTTCTTTTGAAATTCATAGCTCGAACAAGCGATACGGGACGCTGGGGATAGTCATCAAGACCAACAGCAAGCGTACCGATCTAGGTTGCCTTGATCGCTCGGGAGTCAAACCCGCACTGAAAGCCTATTGCAAAGAAAGGGAGTTGAGACTGATTGCTCCGGCGGTTGCTGATTTCAATGAGCTGATGAACAGAGTCTCTGGACTGAGATCCATTTGTGAGGAGCAATTTGTTCGGGGGGAGCAGGGCACGGTGCTCACACGGTGGTATGAGGGGATTGGCGCATACGGTGAGCGGTGTACCCAGGCAGTCAATGAGGCCTTTGAAATTTATGAAGCGCTGTCGAATGACCTGGAGGAGGCAGTCTTTGCCTTTAATCACGCAGCGGGTCGCATGCGGTATCGAACAGTGCGCTGTGTCTTCGAAGTAGAAGACAATGACCCTCTTGGGCCAGCAAACCCATCCTTTAAGGTGGTTACAAGCATCAATCCACGAACCCGTGCTATTCGCTACAACCACCTTGTCGATTTCAAAAACAAGCTCAGGTCCGACCGGATTAAGAAAGCTTTGGAGCTGAGCTTGGATCGAGCCCCTACTGCAGATGAGATAAAAGTCGCACTGCAGAGGAACGGCAATAGAAGGCCTAGCAAGACATTAACAACCGACGTCATCAAGGCTTGCCACCTTGGGCGTAGGGCAAAAGAGCTGTACCAGGCACAAGATCATCTACTAGCCGTCATGAAGGATTGGTCCGATCTGCGATCCAAGCTTCAGGCGCTACTTTGAGGAAGGGGGAGTACCAATGAAAAATCCAGATGAGCAGAGCCTTATCGCCATTGACCTTGGTAATGGCACAACGTCGTACATTGCAGGCAATGGCAAGAAAGGAAGCTTCAGCTCGTTATCACGGGCCTTTAAGGATACAAGCGGCCTCGGCTTCGGCGTCGAGAAGGAAGTATTCAAGACGAGGGACGGCAAGACGTTCCTCGTAGGAGAAAGTTGCCGTGTCGAAGGAGCGAAAACCCGCAGTACCGATTCGAGCTTCTACAGCTCTCCGGAGATGCAAGTTATCTTCCTCAAGGTCCTGCATGACTGTGGAATTGCTCATCCGATCATCGCTACTGGGCTGCCAACTGAATTCTTCCAGAAGGGTGCCGCCGACTTTGAAGACCAGCTAAGACGCTGGGCGAAAGGCGAAGGGTTTAACCCAAAGTTGGTAAAGGTACTCCCTCAGTGGGCTGGCCCTTGGTTCGACGATGAGCTGCTGGATGAGTCGGGGCAGGTCATCGACAAGAGGTTGGTTCTGCAGGGCAAGTTTGGCGTCATCGACATCGGCCAGGGCACCACTGACTGTGGTCAGTTCTATAACGGTCGCGTGTCCGATGCACGCCACGGTGAGTCCAAAGGCGTCTCAGACATTCACAGGTCAATCTTCACCACCCTGCAATCAAATCCCGAAAGCCTAAACGCTGCCAGGAAGACGGTTCTGCCAAAAGAATTCAAACTGGATCGGCAAACCACTGAGTTCACTATCGACCAATGGATTCGTCAGGGATATATCCCTTGGCGAGGTGAACGCCTGGATATGCAACCCGTAAGCCGGCCGGCACGCGATGAATTTGCAAAAGACGTGCTACCTCGTTGCATTGAGAAGGTTTGGGGATCAACCGACTTCTTGGATGGCATGATCTTGGCCGGTGGTGGCACGTCAGTTCTGGGTTTGGACGTGTTTAAGAAGTACGTTACCTGCCCAATCTACACGGCAAAAGATCCATCGCAGAGCTCGGTGCGCGGAATGTACCGGTTTGCCAAAACCCAGCTGCTTCAACCGGTGCCGGCATGAGAAGCGGGGATATGAAGCAGGTTCAGGTGAAAGCGGAGCTGGTTGAGAACGAGCATGAAGCGCTGAACGACTTCTACAACATTTACCCGAAGCTGTTCGCGAACAAAGTCTTGCTCGCTTTGGCCGAGAGATGCCTTGATGAGTACCCTCCAACGCTTGCCAACTTTGAGACGAAGCAGGGCGAGAAAGCAAGGGTGGTGCGATCAGTCGTGCTGCGTATTGATCCCGAGATGTTCCCCAAGCTCTGGGCGTTCTACAAAGACCTCCCTTTCGGCTCCAAAACCATGGTCCTGGTTAATGTGCTGAATGGATACGCCCAGTTGGCTGAGGCTGATAGATCAATCTTGGAAGACGCATTTTGGGGGAGTGGTAATCGTCCAAAACCATCACCGGTAGAAAGTAATGTGACCGCATTGGTCAAAAGGCAGGATCAGACAAGAGATGCGGTGCTGCCAGATGATCGGCCAGTTGAAACAAAGCCAGCGGAAGCGCCACCTGACAAAGAAACCGAGGATGTGATGGGGGAGAGTGATCCGCTTCTGGATTTTGTGGTCCAGCTTTAATAGTGGGGCAGCATAAGCTGCCCCTTATTTTTTGGGACTCTGTTGATCAGGACCCCAGCCTCTCAATCCAGAATGTGGCGCCGGCAGCGAATGTGATGTGCACTTTGGGGCTACGCTCTAGCGCCCATGCTACGGCAGAGAGGAAGATACAGGCGTTGTCCGCCCGAATGGGAATATCGACCAGTGGACGACTTCCAACGTAAACAGCCTGAAACGTTGCAGCCTGGTTTGAGGTCCTGCATAGCTCAAACAGATAAACCCTGTCAGAATCTGAGCATGTTAGCTCTGAGATCAATTCCAGAAGATAGTTGGTAGAAACACTGGTCAAGCACCGACCTTCAGTGAGGTTCGACGCAATGGCGCGTGCGAATTTATTACGGTTCTCAGGCCAATTTGCCTGCAAGTTCTCGGCTTCAAAGGAGGCTCTATCTATCCCGTTCCAGAAGCCGTCTTCAGGCTCATGAAGGAGACCGCTCCTATGCATTGGGTGAGCCGGTAAAGACTGTAGCTTTTCGGTAGACGCGTTGCCGGGAGATCCAGCCGGTCGTCGGCTCACCAGTAGGCTCATTACTGAGGATGTGGATCTCTGGCCAGTTCGAATCCAAAGTGGGGATCTTGACGACACCAGCGGAGGCTAGCGCCTCCTCAATAGCAGTCATATCCGGATGCCCATCGGGCAGCAAGTCGTAGAGTTTGATTAGCTCCTCAATGTCCGACTCCTCCGGTGAAACCTCACCCTTCGGGACAAAGATGTACGGGTGGACAGGTATTACACCCTTCTCAAACACAAACTCTGCGACTGTACCCTCCACAAGCTTGTGAGGCAGGAACCTTACCTTTGAGATAGCCTGCTCGACTGTGACTGTCCAAGGACGAGGGTGGGCAAGCTCTTGAGCTGATGTAACTCGGGCTTTTGCGTGGGGTATCAAACTAGGGCTGTCGTCAGACAGGTCTAGCTCTATTAGGTCACCGGCTGCGTCCAGGCAGTAGCTGAGTCTATTTGATGCCTTCACCCTCAGTTGTCTCCCGGGTTAAGAAAGAGATCCAAGGTGTTCTCAACTAACTGATCCCAGTATGGGGGGGTGTACTTTGAAATGTAGCTGTGTTCGACGAGTTGAGGAATGATCAGCTTCTCGCTGTCTAGGCCTAAATGGTGCATGAGGCTATTGATGGGGCGAATTGAACCGTAGGTTTTGCCAGTGCCTAGATTGGAGAAATAGGCATCAACGACCACTCCTTCAGGATTGACGATAAACCAGATTCGAGACCAGTCATCCCAATAATCGCTATTCACATCAGAAAAACCCTGCGACAAATGGAAATTGTCATTAGTAACAAAGTCATCACCAGCGGGCTTCGCAAAGGGTAAATAGGGCTTGACCCACTGATCGAAGCTCAAAGAGTCTCCGTTACCGGCGAAACGCTCCGCAGGGGAGTGAACGAAGAAGTCAACATCTGGGCCGAAGGGCTGAATGTAATGAGGAATCAGGTTTCCCTTTGAAACAGGCTTGTCACCCATCATTTCCTGAGCAGGGTTCGGATCATACTGAAGCCAAACGAGCTTCACCTGATTAGTTAGGAGATTGGCGCGCAAAAATGTCTTAACTTGAGCAGCAGCAGCAGCATCCGAAGAAAGCCTACGGGTAATTTTAAGGCCACCCGAAGTCCAGCCAGGGGAGGCCATGTAAACCACCCATGTTGAGGGGGGGATAAACCGGGTTGGTGGGGTCGGCTTATTGAATTCGTCACGTGGCTTGGCAATAGAGGACTCCCCGGCGGGAAAGGACATAGGGAGAGGGTTTGCACCTGATGCTTGGTAGGTATCTTCCGAAAGGCCACTCAAATTAGTATCAGGCTCAAAGCAGCCTGAAAGAGATATCGTAGCGATCATGAGAGCTATAGCATTGATTTTTTTAAACATATCGACTCCTTTTGACACCTTTATAACGGTCGCGAACCAAAAAACCAACAAAAAGGCCCGCTTGTTGTGCGGGCCTGGGCTCTGTCTGTTACTCAGGAATCAAAGGTGGTTTCGACCCAGTTGAGCCCCCTCCCCTTGGGGGAGACCCGTTACCTCCACCGATAGGTGTTCTGCCACCCGACCTGTTACCGCCACCAGATGGGGAAGGGGCAACTCGTTGAGGAGATTTTGGCTGTAAAGATTTACTGATGGATTTAAGAATGGAAGTGCTTTGAATTGCTCTGCTACGCGACCCTACGGCAGCTGCAATACGGCCGCCAGCCGAAATGGGCGCTACAACAGCACCCGCTGTTTTACCTGCCACCTCCATCCCCTGGCTCATTGCATTTTTTACGAACTGGGAAGGACTGAAATTTGTAATGGCACGAACGTCATCCCAAAGAATGAATTTTGCAATAGCAAGTTCTGCAACAGTAATAAGCCCAAACACGATAGCTTTAATATTACCTGCAGCCATCATGGCAGGGGTGTCGATGCCGCCCGGGAAATATGTATTCTGTAGTAATTCATGGGCATTGTTGTATGCGATTATATTCGTGGATACTGTTAAGAATAACTTGTGTATGAATACAACAACAAAGGGAAGAAACATAAGCTTGAGGTAGGTGATTAGAACCTGATGACCAGTCATTACAGAAACGGCGGCGAAAACAGGGAATGTGATAATCAATATAACCACTAACAAAGCCATGCTGGTGATTGTTGCGGGAATCTGGTACTCAAGCATCCACTTGTTAATCTTCGAGCTAATATATTTAGTGAAGTCAGCGCCCTCATCTGCCAAATCCTCAAACAATGAGGAATCGACTTCATATGGAATTCCAAGTTCAGCGGCACGCCGCTCAATTTCATCATGTACACCCCTGCGTACTGAGCGTGCTGCCGATATGGAATTGAATGCCTTAGAATAATCTAGATTTTTGAATGGCTCGAAGTTCTTCACTCCTTCGCGAAAATTGGCCATAGTAGCACTAGCAACCAAATATAAGTCATAGCAGTTCTGAGGATAGAAGATGAAATCCTGCTCAGAGTCTGGAGCTTGATCGGTAGCACCGTTTGGTAGCATTTCAGAAAGCCTTCCAGAACTATTTGAAACCTGAGAGTACGATGCAGCAGATTCATTTCCAGTGGTTTGATTAAAGTACCGATCGTAATATTCAGAGGTGGGGATTCTATAACCTTTGGTACCATCAATTCTATTGTTGGCTTCAATAAGCTTTGTCTGAAGAAAGACCTCGCCTTCGGAGCGCTTCCGAGCTGTGAACTTAGAACTAGCATAAAGTGCTTCTGGAGACGCGTAACTATAAGTCATACGGTCCAGGTAGTCGGAGTCACCATTCTCTTGTCTAATGGCAAATTGGGAAAGTGTAGTGGCATCGTCTGTGCTCATACCAAGCGAATTTGAGCCAATGCCTATTGACTCTAGGACTGCTTTGTCACCATTTGTTTTCGCTTGAGCAAGCGCTTCTGTAGCACATATGGCGTGATAATCGACATATGCGTCCTTACCTTCACCCTGAATATACTTATCAGCAAACTGCTCTGCGGTATCTACCCAAGCAATATTCAGAGAATTTTGGACCATGCCGGGGCCTCCGCCGGCAGCCTCTATGACCTGAGATGCCCATGCATTATCCAGCGTATCGTTGAACATTTGTGTAGTCCAACCTGCCGCATAATAGCTGTAGTAACCACCTAGCGTTAGTTCTGTGCCAGATGCACTTCCAAGATTGTTTGTTCTAGTTGTTCCAGATATCAAAATGGAGGACAAAACGAATACAGCAAAGCCGATGCCGAATGCCTTGAATCGGTCTATGGGGAACTTAATAAACCTAAGGGAAAGAAATAATAAGCCGGCCACGTATATAACTGGTTGAGCCGCTCCTTTGATCCAAGGCGCATACTGGTGAACGCTTGTAAAGAAATAATATATTAAGCCTTCGAAGTTGTCCGCAAGAGTTACAAGGTACATCCATTCCTGAAATTCAGAATCCATGATTATGCGCCCTCAAGTAGTCTTTTTCTTTTAAGATCTAGGTCTACTTCAACAGACAGAACGTTTAGCTCTGCCTTGAGAGTCTCAACAGCATGAACAAACTGTGAACGTCTGAAGTCTGGGAGGAGCTGCTGATCGGGCTGATTTTGGATTCCTGTTAGCACGGCAATTTCCATACGATTAACAATGGCGGTGAGATCCTTCATAGCTATCATCTGCGCCAGATTGCGAATCATATTCAGAGATTCAGCAGGGTTTGCGTCGCTTATACGGTTGAGGGCTCGGTGTTGTTGGACGGTAATGGATATGTTTGTTCTGTTGTAGATCGCCTTGAATCCATCAGTTTCAAGGTAGCTTGCCTCCGGAGAGGAGATCACTTCTGTGAGCCATTCTTGGTGTTTGGAAACCATCTCAGAAGCGAGCATTCTGATAGTAATGGTCCTAGGGACAACACCACTAACGCCATCTTCACTGATCTTGTAGTCTGGCAGGAGGCCACCGTAGTTTTCGATGTCATAGCAGGGAATACCGCTTGCACCCAGGATGAGACTTCTGAGCCCGTCACTTGGGATGTTGCTACAAGCTTCGCTGCGAGTCACGGCACCTTGCTGATTACTATTCCCGTTGTTGTTAGGTCCACCAACACCCGTTGGAATACTGTTCTCGCCATCAACACCACCGGAGAAGCGAATCAACCCACCAGATGCAGTGTTAACTGAGCCGAGGAATGCTCCTGCACGTTCATTCGTCATCTGCTTGGTGTCGCGCATCAGGTCTGCCATGTTCCCGAGAATGCCTTCATCGGACATGCATTCTGGGTCTTTGAAGCCTGCTTCAGCTGTACATCTTGCTTCTGCCATGGCCTGTGCTTTTTCCTCGGCAGATTTGTCAGCGATTGCTCGAACACCTGAACAGGTCAGGTTTGATAGATCGAGACCAAACTGACCAACAGTGTTCATCTCGTCGATGACTGCTTTAAGGACCGGCTGAGAATACGCAACGTACATGATTCCAAGGGCCGGGGCTGATTGGATGAATTGCTCAACCATGTTGCCGTACTGGTTCATCTGTCCGTCTATCACGCCGCCAAGGTTAATGCCGTCACAACCAACGCCCACGGAAGTGCTTCCATACCCATTCATGATCTCAGTTCGGTCCCGATCAAATGGGGAGTAGGAGTCAAAGCCCTGGTAGTTTCCGCCGCTTGCAACGGCCTGAGCACCACTGATCAAGCGACCACGAACGCTGGTAACGTTCTCCATGCTTTTGGACCATGGCGAGTCAGCCTGGTCATCCTTGTAGGGGTCATCAATTACCACGGATGTATTCCCGAAAGCGGTCGAAGCCGCGACTACCAACGCAGCGCCAAGAGATAAAGAGCTAAGAATGTGTTTGTTTTTCATGGGAGCCCTTATTTCGATGCGTTGAGTACGTGAGTCATGCCAAGAAGACTATTTTCAAGTTGTAAAATAGTCCTGACGCCTGAGAGAGTTTCGCGCTTACGAGATGCGTTGTTGTCGATCCAAACAGTAGGCCATTTGTCTACACCGGCCTTTAAAGCTGCTTCTGCTTCCTGTGGTTTGAGAATACGACCACGTAGGCCATTGCCAGTAATCTTTCTATCGAAGCCTGCTTGATTGTCGTCAAACTGGAAGACAGCGATCCTAAGCTCTGGATAACGTTCCTGGAGTTTACCCAACGTGCTGAGCTGAACTTCACAAGCGCCACACTGACTGTGTACAAATACTGATAAGCTCAATGACGACGTATTGATGTCCTTAGGCTGGTCTCTTAATGCCAAAGCCCGGTCTAAGCCGATGATGTTTTCGAGGGGGCCAGCTTCCCACATGGCTTCCTGGTAGAGCTGCGCTGACATCTTGTACTCGCCCCATGTACGGTCCATGTACCGCACTGCTTCCATTGCAGCTTCCGGCGATTGCTCAAGCTGAAGTCGTATGATTGCCGATGGTGTACCCGGTACAAAGTTAAATTCAACGCCGTCTGAGTTTGTCAGACGAATTGGGGCGTTGGGGTTTTTCTTGGCTTCACGGTTAATGGTGGAACAGTTCTCCATCCACTGCATTTTTTGGCAGTCAAGAATATTTGGAAGCCGGTCAATACTATCGTTCTCCCGCTCAATGCGGGCCTGCTCAAGTCGGGTGAATGCGCTCTCGATAGCGGAGGAAATAGCGTAGTTAACCTGCTCTGTATTTGATATGGCTGGGATGGCATTTACTGCCAGGCCGCCACATACAAACGCAATTCCTATGGATGTAAATTTATTCATGACGGCCTCAAAGAAGTATGTTGATTAGTTTTTGAGAGAGACTTGATAACGAATATTCTACGGAGTACGTTCCATCCGCTTTAACAATCACAAACGCTGGCAACGTATTGATACCGTATCGAGAGGCTATCTCGCCTCCGAGGTCAGGCGTCATACCGCTGTTTTGGAGAGATGACATGCCAGCGGTCATACCTTGGCGAAGGTCCTCAGCGTTTATATTTACGAAGTAGCGAGACTTGATTTCGGTACCGAACCGTTGAGCCAGCTCTTGGGATTTCGCGTATAGACTGTTAATTGCAGAGTCAGCACCGGGCATGAAATACAGTATCTCAACTCTTGGGATATTCCCTGTGGTTGCGGGAGAGTCTACGAATGCAAGCACATTTTGCTTATATGCTTCCAGGCTCCTGTTGACGGATTCGATTTCGTTTTCTAGAGGTATGCCTGATGCCCCAGCTATGAGTCGTGGCGCATTAGAAAGCTTGCTCTCAAGTATCCGTTGAGCTTGTGGTAACAGCTTTTGCGCTCCTGCATGACCTTTCTCAGCGGCCACACGAAAGAACTCGATAGCACGTTGTAAGTGATCCTGATACTCGGGAGATCTCATCATCATATCCCCGAGGTAAAACATGGCTTGAACATCACCCCTTTGCGCATACGGGAATAAAAGATTCCACGCCTCAATTTTCTGGCCGGCGCGCAAGGCGGCTAAGCCCTCCTGAAGGTGTGTGTTCTCCTGGTAGCCATACGCAAAGCCTGAGATGAGTAGGAATAAAACACACGAGAATAGCCGTTTAGTTAGCAAGTGCATTCGCAACCTCGTACTCATAGTTCGGGATGAAGTCATTCAAGTAGCGTTCTTGAACACTTGGAGTTCCAGAATGGTATAGGCCCGCTGCCTTAACATCGTCGCCAGTTTTGGCTCGGTGTTTTGCGAGTAAGCTCGCTGCATAGTCAAGGTTGAATTGAGGGTCGAACCAAAGTTGCACAGGTAGGTTTTGGCCATGAAATCTATAGTTAACCTGTACAAGGCCTATATCTGTGCTGACTACGTTAAGTCTTCTTATGACGGCTTCGCCATTATCCAAGCTGCTGTTGTCGATAAGGACAAACTTTGAAGCTGAATTGCTCCTGTTCATGCCGTTCAGCATTTCTAAAGCGCTATCTTCTGAATTAAAAAATCTTCGCTGGATGCCATTGGTTTTTGACTTTGTCTTTAGCATCCAGGGGTTTAGGGCCAACTGGTACAATGCGTTAATCGCTTCTGACCTGCTATCAAATCTGAAACTTTCACCATCCGTGTTAAATGACCACGGCATAAAGTGTGTTTCTGTCCGGACAACTGCCCGAAGAAGCTCAATGCTGATGCCATGGCTGTTCGCTGCTCTTGAGATCAGAGCATCAATGTCCGAACCCATTACCTCTTTCGGAATGACCAGGAATAAAAGGACTGCAATTAAGCGCACGGTAGCTTGTCCTCGATAGTTGAGAAGCGATGTTTCTTCAGCCACTGAACGGCGCTTTCACGCTTAGGGCATAGCTTCTCAAGCCTGCGGAAAAGTTCTGGGTGCGGGTTGAAGGCAGAAGTATTGAGCGCTTTGTGCAGGCGCTCGTGATAGAGCACGTAATAAAGGACGTATCTAGGCGCTTTTAGCCCTTTGCTGCTCAATGCCGGGTGAACCAGGATGACTTCTTCATCGTTCCGGACCTCGGTGCTCGCAGCAGCCGGGGCTAGTGCATCGGACCCTTTGATCCAGATGGCCTGTGAGGTATTGAACCAAATTTCTTCTTTTAGGTGCCTGATGATGGATGTGTATAGACCAACGATCGCTCGGATCTCGTATCCCATGACAGGCTTCAGAACCTCTTTGGCTTTTTCGAAGTTCCTCTCGGCGTATGCCTGCATCGCTTGAGCAACGATTTCTTGGTCTTCGGGTGGAAGTAGCTTTATCTCCTCGGAAGGGTCTTTTGGTTCAACGGCGCTGGGTATGCCCCAGCGCGCTGGAATCGAGTCCTCTTCAGCAAAGCGATCGCGGTTGATCACCCGCAGCGTGGCCTCAAGCAGTTCTACGTCTGCCTGATTAGGTTCGTCGCTAAGTGTTCGCTTTGCCGATACAGCCATTTGGTGAACTCCAGAACTTATGCACTGATTGACCTTGTGCGTTCTGAAGATCTAGACGGTCACCCACGATGTTGACTCTCATGCCTTCGATGTAATCACCGTGACCGATCATACTTTCTTGGTCGTTACGGACAATGAAGGCGTGAGCCACGCATGTGGAACAGTTTCTCGCGGCCCGTGCAATTGCTGTAATGCACATTTGGGGACGCGGAGGCACTGACACCGGGTTTGACTGCGGACGCGGTCGTGGGGAAGGGCGTGCTGCTACGGAGCTCTGTTGAGTGGCTGTTTGTCCAGCGCGTTGCTGGGCCAGCGTTTCTACCCGCTTCTCAGCGGCTTTAAGCTCCGCACGGGTATTCTCTAGTTCCTGTTGCAGCTCGCTAATCCGATTGTCCTTGTCTGACGCATCTGTCTGCAGGGCAACCACGTTAGCATCCGAGCCTGGACCGGCCAGGTCATTCAGCTCGCTCCTACCACTATCCAGTTTTTCCGAATTGCTTCCACTCAACTCGGGGGAGTTACTCACAGTTGACGGGCTAAACGGATTGTCATTGAGGGCATCACGCGACCCGTTGACGTCCAGCACGGGCATATCAACCGGTTCAGGTACTGGAGCCTGATCCGCGATCTCCATCTTGAACGGATCAAGCATTTCTTGAGCCGGCTCGAGGCTATCCTCGGGTGCTACGTCGAACGTCAGCTGAATATCGCCGTTGACCGAGTCTGAATTTGCCGGCGGAGCGTCGAATGTGATCTCGCCGATACCTTCAACAGGTGAATACTCCGTGAGCTCTCCAAAGGACATGTCATCCAGCCCTGCAAGGGGGGAATCATCATCACTGGATTGAGAAAGCTGTTGATCTGCAAGTTGATCGCCGGGCCCGCTTCTGCCTTGGTCGAGCGTGTTCTTGGCGACAACAGCCAGGACAACCATGGCCACCGCTGCCCAGATTTTATGTCTGGTTGTGAGTCCACCTTTTTGCTTCTTGGAGGGGGGCTGGATGTCTGCGGCCAAAGGCTCGCTATCCAGATCAGAAGGTGTGGCTTTTGCCTCGGGATCGGGTTGGTCCGCCAGTTCGTGCTCTTTTACTTCTTCGAAAAGGAGCTCTTCTTCCTCAACGGAGCTTTGCTTACCTGAGGCCCTTTTCTCAGCCTCAGCATTCATCTTGCTAAGCCCACTCGAAACCTTGTTGATAAGGTTCTTAAATGACATGTCACTCATGCTCTGCTCCTAATACTGGCAAAAATGTCGGTGCTTCTTCAGTCCAGCGGCCGGGAGCGATCTGGACGCATTCTTCATGGCTCGGTATCAGGGTGCCGTTCATAACCCGAGCAGGTATCACTACGCCGCATTCAACAATCGGTGACTCCCAGGTAAACCTGTTGCGAGCGGACATCTTGCCCTTGAGGTCAGTGAGCACGTCCTGAACCCCCTTCTGATAGGCCTGTCTTTCCAGTTCTGTCGCAGGCTCATACAGCTCAACACGATTTGCTGCACGTTCATCAATGATCGTTTCACGTGGTTCGTACTTACTTGAACAACCAACACAAGTAATAGCCAAACATGGAAGAAGCAAAGTCTTAAGCAGCTTCGACATGGTACCGGGCTCCATATGGGAATTTTTTTGAAAGAGAAACAATGGCTTTTTGTCTGGCCTCTGTTTCTCCATATCCATGTTCAGTCATCAGCTCGTGAGCTAACGCCTCGCGTACCGCAAAATCATCAGGGTGAGAAGTCGCAATCCAGAGACAAACTGAGCTTGCGAAGAGGCGGACTACACCAGAGTAATAAATGTTCTGCTTTGTTCGGATTCGGTAAAATATTTCCGAATAGATTGGCGGTAATGAAGCGAGGCTACGCCATAGATCTACTTCTTCAGGGGAGAATGAGAGCTCCGACTCAGCAAGGCGATAATCCGACTCGGAACATGCGAGGAAGAAGTAGTGAGATGTATTTTCTAATATCCCATCCTGTGAGTTGTTTGTCTCGGAGGTTTCAGCTTTGATCACGTTGACGAAGTCAGCTACTGTTTGAGATATCAGCAGGCATCCTGCGTTGTACTTACGCATCTCGCGATAGAATGCTGCTAGTTGGGCGGCAGCAGCTGGTGACGACAATGTAGCCCAGGCTTCGTCAACGGCAATCAGCTTCTTCCTGGATTTGCTGAGTTTGTACTTACAGTACATCTCAATTTGGCGGAATAGGGCGAGCGTTATGATTGGCAGTGCATCGGACTTCGCCATGCGCTGAGTCTCGAGAACGGTAAAGTCGTTCTCCCAATCGACCTGAAGCTTTCCATCTGTTAGCGCTGCGTATGGACCAGATCCGTAGTAAAGCGACAACCGTTCGCAAAGATCCTCGCCCTTAAGGTCTGTATAATTCGTCTCCTTCAGAGTGGCTATGAAATCACTCATGATGGGCTCGTCATTAGGTCTTGCTTCAACCCAAAGCTGGTAAAAATCATCCAGAGCCTTATAGAGCAGGCCTTTAGTTTTCGGATGCAGTGCCTTTGCGTCAGCCCCTGTGCCAATGGTCATCATCATGACCATCACGTCTGCAATGAAAACCAAATCATCTGAGCTTGGCATCATGTTGATGCCGTTCTCGTCCTTAGCGATCCAGTAAGGGTTGATGCAGATTGGGTAAACCATGCGACCTGAGGCCGGCTCTTGGAATGGTTGAGTGGCAAGTCGAACATAGTTGCCCCCTTGTACGAGGCACAGGGACTCGTATGAATCACCTTTGTCGATGATCCAAACCTTGGGGCGATACTTGACTTGAATGCCCATCAAGAGATTGTTGAAGGTGAATGATTTACCGCTGCCGGTTGCACCGCAAATAATCGAGTGCCCCGTGTTCACATTCGACCCAAACAGGTCAATGAACACTGGTTGTCCGCTTCGGTTGTTCATGACTACAGCTGGGTCCGCGACACCCTGATACTCGATAAACAAAGGGCAGTGGTGAGACAGACTTTGTGTCAGGTGAGGAGTGTCCCGACGAAGTAGCGCCTTGCTTTTTGGGTTGTAGTTCAATGGCATTGCGGATCGAACTACCGCGTCACCGCGAAGTCGTTCAACATATCCAGTTCGGCCCAGTCTGTTTTCAAGCTTGGCCGCAAGACCCTCTAGATGCTTCTCGTCAAAACCCATAAGTGCTACATGAATCGAAACCTCGAACTCGATCTGCTTGTTCGTAATGTTTTCAGACGAGAGTGCTCCCATTACAGCTTGCAAGTCGTTCATCTGAGAGCTTAGCGTCTCACTATCCCCAAGTCCGATTCTCTGCTTTGACTTAAGAAGTTGTCCGCGTCCAAGTAGACGAGCTTTGCTAAACGCCTGTCTCGGGACGTGAAAATTCAACGTGAGCAATGACTCACTTTCTATCCCAGTCATCTGTTGTTGCAGGATTCCCGGAAAACTCGACTGCGCCTTCCCCACAGATGATACCGCTCGTATGTGGTACTGCTTCCCGGAGTCATGGATTATCCAGCCTGTTTTCGTTGTCTGGACATAAGAGAACGCCGAGGCTGAATTTATAGCCTGGGTATTAGACGCAGACGCTGGATTCTGCAAGCACTCGTAGATGGACCGATCGGCCCTGTAAACCGGGGGTTCTACTCGATAAGAGCGAACTGGGTTCATCAGTTGGTATTGAAGGTTTAATAGGCCTTGGCCTGTTAGCTCTTCTGGTGAAAAGTTATTCGTTGCCAGGGCTTGTGAAATCTCATTGCATATTTCGCCAAACCTCAGTGCCTGTTGGTTGTAAGCTTCATAAGCTGCTTTGTTTCCGTCAATGAGGCCCACAGCGGCTAAGGCTGTCTTGAAGCTATTTGTTAGCAACTTCCCGAAAAGGTAATCAGGTTCCCAATAGATAATCAGATACAGGTCTGTAACGAAGGGATACTTACCTTCTCTGAGCTCAGCCTGCACGGACTTTGACACGTTGGCCCGCACATCCTCCTCGACCTCACCCATTTCTGAGATTGCATCGCTACGCATCTTGTCGATGACCTGGTCGCTAAGCTTTGCAAAGAATCCACTCGTGGATATTGCAGCTCCGTATTGGCGTTCAATGATGGAGTCGGAAATGGCCTTTGAGAACTCATCGAGATCTTCACGTAGCTCCTGCTGGTACGCAGTCATCTGTGGCCGGATATCTCGATGCGTGTGCCGAATGAACTGTCCGCTACTTGCTTCAGGGTATTTGTTCAGCGCATCTTCAAATAGTGATGCAACGCCGTACAGCGTGTCGTTATCAAGAACAGATGCATCAGCTCCGGAGATCCTCCAAACCTTTGCCATGCGGCCGTCAACCGTATGGAAGTACGTCCCGTTTTCCTCATAGAGGTAGGCATCGCTGAGCAACTCGATAGGGTGCCCGCCCTGATAGCCACGGCGGCACAGTGCTTCAAGCTCTGTGTCGTGAAGGTGTAGGGTGTCGCTCTGGTTCATCTGGTTACCTGCTTGGGCATAACTGTGACGGCACGGCTTTCCGGCCAGATGATGACGTTGGTATCTGTCACGCGGGTTAGATACTCAGCAATGGTGTCCAACGCATTTGGGTGGCCATTGATTTTTACAACCACGTTCTGGTTCACGTCCGGGTGAATCGTCGCCTCATAACCGCTTGCTGCAGAGGTCAGTTTTACGATCTGCCCGAGGGTTAGATCCTGGTGCTTAAACAGTTGGGCTAGGGGAATTGGATCTAGGCCCGGAAGACTCTGTACGTCTACTACGTTGGACCTCACAGCGAATGCCCTACGCAACATCGCAACGTCACTTTGCAAGGTGGTGATCTGCTCACTGGTACCCAGAATCCGTTGTGTTTCATGCTCACGGATCTCGTCCAGGTAGGACTGAGGGAGGCCGGCTGCTGCACATTTCATTGAGATGAGCGCAGCCATCCCAGCAATGATCATTCGGCCCATTTGCTTTCCTCGATCACGATGTAGTCCCAGCGGCCTCCATGCTTGATTCCTGTTCTCTTGTCGGCGTATGGCACGATCCAAACCGGGGCGACCACGTCGGGCAGTCGCAGGGGGTAGTAGGGCTGACTGCTTCCTAGCTCCGGTCGCGCTCGTAGCCCTTGCCTGAGCAGCGACACAGTGTCTCTTTGGCCGGATACATGAACAGCTTCATAGATCTCGTCCATGCTTGCTCGGTCCTGAAATGTGCCCCGATCCGAAGCGCACCCGCCCAGAACAGCGGTAGTAGCAAGCAGGAGAATTGTCTTCTTCATCGTGGATGTCCTTACAGGAGTACGTCTCGCATCCCGCCATCTAGGTCGAATGCTTCAGCTGGCTGATAGATGTAAATAGGCTGATCGGTTACGAAACGGAGCTTGATACCGGGCTCAACAATTACAGTGTCAAAAGCCGCATTCGCTTCGCGTTCAAACCGGTCGCCGATCTGTGTAAAAAGCGTTGCGACCCCTTGGCTAACGGCAGCTTTCCCTGCATTACCAGTCAGCTGAGACGTACTTGTTGATCCGTTAGAGTCGAGGCTGTTTTGCGTGGTGTATTCGCCCTGAGCAACCGCTGTTGAAGCTGCCGCAGCTGCCGCTGCGGCTGACTGCAATGCCAATGTGCGGCCAGATACCTTTTCAAGTCGTCCGTACACGTCTTGCTCGTTATCCCGTGTGTCTACGATGTAGCCGGTAGACGGCTCCATCTGGGCGCCTCCTGAGGAGTCCCAATAAGACATTTGTTCGACCCGGACTGTGGCTCTGCCAGTGTTGCTGCTTGAAGTTCTTCGGCCAGAACAGAGCCCCATGAGGTGGATGTTTCCGACATCCACTGATGAGCCATTTGGACCCCGGAAAATTCCGCGAACAGGGAGTACAACCGGGCGCGCAGGGATCTCGGTTTGGCTACCCGGTGAGCTGGCTCCAACAGGACAAGCCACCCCATGAAGGGTGGTGACTTCGACAAAGGAGAAAGCCGGAATTACGACCTTCTGGATTCTGGTCGTCTGAGCCTGCTGACCCTGCTGTGCGGCCGTTGCTTGTGTCCTTTGCGCCTCATACTCTTCCCGCGCGCTGCGGTACTGAAGGTTGCTGGCAGAAGTGCTTGGCGTGGTCATTCCGCCGAACTGCTGGGGGCTTGATGCGCCAAGATCATTTCCCCCACTTTGAGTCGATACGGCTGGAGCGACATTATCTGGCTTCAGAATGAAGTAGTTCGGCCCATACGGGGAGGGCCGCGCCGGCTGAAAGTCTTGGCTGGGCTGAGGTGGCGACATATTGAAGTTCAGCCCTTCCAGCTGCAGGTCAGGGACGTCTTCAAAGCTTGGTGGTTGTACGTTGCCTGGGTCGCTACCATTCACACGGCTGTAGGTCTCGTCTGCCTGATTGGCGCGTAACTGAACGATTTCGTCGGTAAGCGCTGCAATATTCGACTGCAGCCGGTTGTTTACCTCTTCAATTTTTTTGAACGCCTGTTCGTCGCGCTTTTGCTGCTCAGCTTCTGACAGACTGATGCGCTGTTGGACAGCTTCAAATTGCTTCGCAAACTGCGTAAGTGCAGCGTCTCGGTCAGTGACTGAAATCTCGTTAGGGCTTTGATTCCCAACTTCTACGGGCTTCAATTGCTGAGTCGGACCCGATGTTGGTGTGCTTGGCCCACCACGCATCAAATAGAAGCCAGCGCCGGCAAGAAGAATGCAGCCGGCAACCATCGCGCGCTTGTTGATTGGCTGTTTGGCTTGGCTCTCATCTGTCATTGGTTTTTCTCCGAGACGATGTAGAGGAGTCCACGGTGGCTGTCTGCGTAAACTTCGGTTAGGTACACCGGGTCCGGACCCAAAACCCGGGAGGTGGGGAGCATGGCAACTTGCCTTGCGACTCCGAGGGTTTCTCTTACGGCCGGGTTTGAGTAGTCGATTTGGTCAATCGCGATACGGGTGGCAGTGCGGCCCTTGTTCACGACCTCATAGGTGGTACCGATGTAGCGTGGACCGATGAACTGACTTTGCAGTATGAATTCGACCGGCCCCTGCTTAAAAACCACACGTTCAGCCGGTGACATTCGGCTGAAATCTGCACGCCGATAACCGCTGGGGAGTTCGCCGTCGAACATATAGTTCATCAGGCCCTTCACGATCCCGCTACTGTTTGCTTGAGGCTGAGAACGCTCAGCCAATGGCTGGTTTTCGATAGTTACCTGGCTATCGGCGCACCCCGGGCGTGTAATCAGGCGGATGATGTACGACTGCTTACTTGGTCCGTCCACTGTCACCAAGCCGGTGTAGATGGGGTCTGACGCCATGAAGGCTAGCTTGTTGTCGATTGGTGTACGGTAAAAGTCCATGCCTTCCATGACTTCGACATAAATGCCTTCAAGGAAAGGTTCTGGAAAGGTGACTTCGGCACGTTGAGTGTCGTTCGAGATGAAGACATCCACAGGCTGGTCGTTGTAAACGACGCTTCTCGGTGCACGTGTGCATTCGCTCTCAGCTGCAGCGTTGATGGAAAGGCTCATAAGCGCGAGTGCGGCGAAGATACGGGTTTTCACTTAAATCTCCTGTGCCCAGAAGTTCTCGACCACAACAGCCCACTCAAAGTGCGCTGATGGCTTTACGGGCTTAATGAGGAACTTCATGTCGAATTGGGCTTTGCTAAAAACGCGATTCAGGGTGGCGCGAATACGCTGCCCCCTAAACGAGACCCAATAGCCCACGCCCGGCTCGAACTCGATGGTGTATTCAGTTTCGCGGGCAAAAACCTGTGTGATCTGCTGGTCTTTGGACTGCTGTGCCACTGTCTTGAGTGGTTCTTCCTGCTTGATCCGCAACGACGGGGCCATTAAGCGCAGAGCTTCATTGGCGTTGGCGGCTGCCGACTCAGGTGTGAAGTTGTTGTAGTTGTCAATGAACCAGGACATGAAGCCTTCGATATGGGTTCGAGGGATCTGGGTCTGGCTGACGAAGAAGCCTTCTCGGTTAGGAAAGCCGTACATGACGCGCTCGGAGCTAAGCTGGCGGTTCGTTGCCTGCAGCTCCATATTCATCCGAACAAGCATGAAACAGATTGCAACCGCCACGATAATCACGAAAAACAAGGCGATCATCAGTCGGCTCTGCCGTACTTCGCTGGCACCGATGATGTTGAACAGTTTCTTGGGAACCAAATATTTGTTTTCCGTGGTCATTGTTATCGCTCGTAGATATCGCAGTTGCTCGGTGATGGAGGCAGGCCAGATGAAATCCACACCTTGTCCATCACGTTACCCAGGCCCTTGACCAACCTCAGTAGGGGAGGGTTGTTCTTTATGAAGGTGACGTTCTTGAGTTCTCCCACATGGGCAGAGAACCAATGAACAAGGAAGCCTTCTGCCTGATTAGCTGTGGCCTTCAGGTAGATCCAGAGAATCAACAGTGAAATGAACAGCGACATCAACGGAGCCAGCCCGAGGCTATGCAGTGTTGCCATAGGTACGAGCAGGACGATCAAGTCCTCCTTCGCCACGCCGCCAAACTTCATTGGCGACGTGGCGTAGACGTACGTGCTTACTTCATCTGTGATGCGGAGCCTCAATTGGTACCTGCCGTGCCACCACCCTGCCAGGATGCAACGCCGGTAACGAAAGTCTCACCAAACAGGCATACGAACGCGGTTACCAGAGGAACCCACCAGAAGCGGCCGCCGAGCGCAAAAAGAGAGAAGAAGAAGGCAAATACAGAGGCCCAGATGCCGTAATAGGAGAGGACCCGCCACCAGTCCAGGACGGACTTGTTGGAGTTGGCCACTGTTTCGGAGTTGGGTGAGAACTTGCCGTCGAATGCCGCGTGGGCCATGTCTGGGAAGCACATGATGAGTGCTACAAACATGAACGAGAAAAACACAACGGCCGCTCGATGCAACTCCATAGGCCGGCGCTGAAAGTAGTGCTGCGTCTGATACATGGGTCAGTCTCCAACTGTCACGGGGGAAAAGAAAACTCCATCAGGAATGATGGTTTGGTGCTGGTAGCGCTTGCGTTCAGGGCTCAGGATCACCTGAAGGGTTTCTTCAACCGGGCGCAATGCGTCAGTCATCTGGGAGTAATTGAGGCCAGGCAATTGATAGCTCGCCTCTGAGAGCTCCAGCTCTCTTTTCGCGCGCGCAAGCGCCTGTGCAGCTTGAGCGAGGTGCTCAGCTGCTTTTTGGAACTGGGGATCGCGTTGGTCAATCCGGTACGGCGATGCGTTGGCCGGCGCCACAATTAGCGCCGCCACGCCGAGAACAAAAACCGCTGATATCTTTGGCCACATAGAAATCTCCTTCACATATTGAAAGTGAAGGGGAGGTGGCCCTTTTTTCGGGGTAGGTGGGAAAAGTTTTTGCTAGTCCGTTTCCCGGAACCTGCGGATGCTTTCAAGCACCCAGATTCTCGCCTTGTGGAACATGGTCAGCAGCAGGCGGAAAATGAACCCAAGCAGCTGAACGGTTACCAGTGAAGCAACAAGCTGGATGTATACCGTCGCCATTCGGAAAATGCCTCCAACCGTTGTCTTGGTCAGGGCTCTAGTGGGGGGGAACGCAAGAAGCAAGAGCACTACCACTACCAGGGCGACAAGGTAAGCGATGGGGCCATGGCGTTCAGCGTTGTATAGAACAACGCCCCAGAGCCAGCTGAAGACAACGGTAATGTCGTAGTCCCAAGCCCTGATTTTGTCGATCCAAGTCATATTGTCCTCATGTATGAACATCATTGATCGGCATGTTTTCCGCGCATGCGCGGAAAATTAGCCAAGAACTCGCTTGTTGCGTTTGGTGAATTCGTCCCATGCGTAAATGCCCGGGCGGCTCTTTGGCTTTCTGCGTACGAGCCTCATATTGCCGAAGTGCACTGTTGGGAATTTGTTCCGGACCATCGGCATGCGAAGGCGGTAAGTGCCGGATTTACCCACCATGATGGCGTCGCCCTGATCGAGGGTGGCGAAGTCTTCTGGCTGGATGAGCTCTTCTCTCTCAGCCCGGGTGGTCGTAGTTGAGCTGTGCCCGTCGTTGACGGTGCCCAGCACCCCGGCCTCACTCGATGCGTGGCTGGCACCGGTTGACGTCCCGTCCGCATAGTTTTCCATCTGCGTGAGGATGTTCCCGGCAAGCTCGGCCGCAAGCTTTCTCGTTGAAGAGTCACGGATGTCGCAGTAGATGTGGTGCCAGCAGTTACCGAGAACCATCTCCACGAAGCTCTCTGAAACGTTTTTCAGGAAGCCGATACCCTGGAAGGCGATGATGATCGGTACGTTGGCAGAACGAGCTAGCTGGAAGAGCTGTACCTGGGTCTCGTCCATGAAGGATGGGTACTCGTCGAAGATGGCCGGACACATGGCCAACGGCTTCGATTTCTCCAGTTGGATCTCGCCGACGGCCCTCGCCAGATCCGAAATAAACAGCTTGCCGAACAGCTCGACACCGTCCTTGTCAGCCAGGCTGGACATTGAAAGCACTACGACCTCGTTGTTCAAGATCGCTTCTTTCAGGTCAACATCGGGCGCGTAGGTGTTAACGATGCTGGAGTATTCCGAGTGAGCGAATGCCGATAGCTTCGAAATCAGACCCTGTGTCAGTGTCTTGTACTGCCTGTAGTTCCACTCCTGATCTTGGTCGTTGTACCAGTTGCGCAGGAAGCTGTAGATCCATTCGCTACCGCTCTTGTGATACGGGCTTTCGTCATCTCGAATTTTCTTCGTGTAGTCGAGCAAAAGGTCAAAATCAGCCAGCAGGGCGATAATGTCCTTGATGTGAAATGCTGGAGACCCAGGTTGGAGCTTCAGGGTGAGAATGGACGCAGTGAGGCAGTAGCGAGCAATGTCCGTCCAGAACTCCTCCGAGGAGGAAGCCTGAATCTTCATGGCAGTAGAAAGTGTTGCCCGGACGCCGCCGGCGAACACCGGGTTGTAGGTGTGCGTGTTCTCTGGGAACTCAAAGTTGATCAGCTTGAACTGGTCTAGGCGATTTGCCTCTTTCATCATGCTGTAGATGGAACCAGCGAAGTCCGAATCGCTTTTAGCTTCGACCAGGATCAGGCCCCCACCTTTTCTGATCTGTTGCTGGATCATAGCGAGCAGCAGCTCGGTTTTACCTGTACCGGTCGCAGCCAAGATTGCCAGATGTCGGGTGAGCAGATCGTCGTCCATCATGAACGGCACCATGCTGGGGTAGATCTCGTTTAACTTGGCGCGCACGTCGTCGGCTGTAATGTTGCCCTTCGCTTTCCGTACGCTCTCCAGCTCATCCTTCCACTCTGAGAAAGGCATTGATTGCCCAAGGAATGTGCTCCGGCGAATATCGCAGTCTGCTACGCCTTTCTCCATCAGCCCGGAGTCCCAGACTAGAGGCTTGTCTGTCTCACGAAGTTTGTCCCTGATGCCAAGGCTAACGTAGGCAGTCACGACCCCAATCGCGGCTACCAGGGGGGCCGGGGTGAATGGGATGGCGGCACCGAGAATAGCGGTGCTGAGCAGTAGACCTCGCTGGCGAATCAGCTTCTGCTTTTGATTGGAGATTTTCTCCTTTCGAATAGATCTAATCGTCATTCGTTATGAATCCAGTCAAGGAGTTTCGAGCGGGATCTGGAGGAGGCGCGTGACCCAAAGTCATCGGTGAGAGACTTCAAGTCACCCACCACAGCAACAAATCGCTTGGATGCATTCAGTGCGCTACTCAGTAGCTCTTTGTTAATAAGGGGGGCTTGTGCGCTTGCTGCCAGCAGAATGATCACTTCGTGTCTGCGGCCGCGAATGAACTTTGGTGTCACGACCAATGCATCGAACACGTCGATCTTGTCTTCGGCTTTGACAATCGCCTTTGAGCCGTCGGCTCCAGTGAGGGAAAGCACTGACTCGGTAACTTCCGTTGGCGTGAAGACGCTGAACGGGGGGCATTCCGAAGTGGCCAGAGGCTGGCGAACTATCACTGGGAGCCCGGGATGGTATTTGCGGCCTTGGAAGGTGCGCGCTTCCGTTGAGGATGGACCGTAGGCGGCAGCTATCGCTTCGGATACCTTGTTGCTGTCTCTGCCGGCGGATGGGGTCACAACGCGGATATCCAATAGCGGGTCGATATCAAGCGCTTCGGATACCTTCTGAATCAGCTCAACAACAACTGCAGGGACGTAAGTATCGTCACATTGCATCCATGCAAGGGGCTGCGACGGATCGAAGTGCTCGAGATCAGGTTCGAGCCGGGCAGACCATATTGCCTCCTGCGCAGCGCGCTTGCTCGATTCCCCAATGCCCCACAAGGTTGCGTGGAAAGCCTTGAACCTGTTGGAGTCAATTACGTCTGCAAAAGGTTGCCCAACACTCAAGGTCGGCAGATCCTTTGGGCACCCAAGTAAGTAAAGCCGCCCCTCTGCGGGCGCAGCCTCCAAAAGGTGGTTCATCTCCTCAACGCCCAGTGCGTCGGCGCCGAGCACAATGATGACGTCCGCCTCCACGGGAGAAGACTCTCTGGCAAGTGGGATGCCAGTCTCGCTGTCGATGCCGATTAGCTCCGCGTAGCTCATCACTGGGAAGGAGGTTTCCAGGCTTGTCTCGATCTCCGTGAGCATCTCCTGGGTGTATGTCGTGATGATGGTGTCCGCCTCATATGCTGCGCATATCAAGCACAGAGCCCTTGTTACCTCCAGTTGGTCCTCGAAGGTCTGGCACTGGACGATAGAGAAGCACTCACCCAGTAGCGCTGAAAGGCCGGCGGTGAGAGCCTTGCTCTCCGATTTGCCCATGCCCATGGGCTTGATCAGCTTCTGGCCCATCTCAAGGGATGGAACAAGATCCAGTGCCAGATCCTGTTCTTCTTTCTGAGACCACTTATCAATCAGTTGAAAGAGGGTTTGCTCTGCGTGATGGAGCTTGGTCAGCTGGATTCGGCGACCATCAACGACTACGAGGCCAAGCTTGCGCAGCTCAGCCACGGCCGGGGCGAGGAGAGGACGCACAAATTCCGGGTTCACTCTCAGTAACTTGACGACAGTCTGGCCAAGCTGGGCGCCCTCAATCAGCGAATGGCCGAGCCAAGCCTCCCTGCGTAGCGCGGCGATGACTGCGCCACGAATCGCACTTTCGCTTTGGTTGGACACGCCCAAGCGCTGGGCCAGTGCTTGGGCGCTGCTGAAGGGGAAGTCTTCGAAGTGGATATACAGCGCGAAGGGGTCGGTCTTGATCAGCTTGTTTAGATCGACCTCATTGCCGTAGTACCGCTGTAGCTTAGACAGCTTGTAGAGTGGTACGCCTTCCAGATCGACCTTGGAGAGGGCCAGCCGGTCTGAACGTGTCCTGGCCCAAGCTGATGCCAGTCGTTCAATGTCTGGGCCCGGTGCGCTGGCCTCAGAAAGGCGTTCGGGGCAGCGATCGAGGATCTCGACAAGTTCTTCCCCGAAGTGCTCGACCAGTTTTGATGTGGTACCGCGACCCACGCCAGTGAGCGATGATAGGTAGCCAGAGAGTGCCTTCACCGACCTTGGCGGTCGCGAAGTGAACTGTGAAACTTCGAGGTCGCCCCCTTCAATATCGGGGACGCGCTGACCATATAAAACGTATTCCTCGTAGAGGATTGCCTGGCCGAAGTCGCCAGACGCACAGAAAACACTCTCGTCCTCTCTTTTGAAGACGCCAATTCCCCATGGTGAAACTGGGGATTTGAAGGGGATATCGACTAGGGTTCCTTCATATCGGAGCAGTTCGCCGCAATTTTCTGTGCTTTGTGAAGTCATGTGGTCCCGTTGAAGGCCTTACCGTTCCTGATGCGTTTAGCTATTCCATCGAGTCGAGAGGTCGCTCGGTAGACACCGTTCCAGCAATCAAAAACTTTGTTGGTCAGCTCATCCCCAACAGATGGATCGTTCTGGAGTAGGGCGGTGACCCGGTCCAGATCCACCAGAACGTCAAAACAGTAGTGCATGCCGGCGTGGATATGCGGCATCTCTTCAAGGTTGGGGAGCTCAAAGGGCTGCTCTTTGTAGGGGGCGAACAGTCCATCAATATCGGAGAAGAAGTACGGCCGCATTTCTCGATGGATCGCACCCCAAGCGAGGTACATAGGCTCAGCAATGAGCTTGATAGCGGCGGCACGGTTCGCCATAGACGTGCTGCGGATCGTCTCGCTGGCACGAACCATGTACGGAATCATCTGCGATGCCGGCTGCCGCTTGTACAAGCGGATCTCAGTATCGAGGAAGGCTTTCGCCTGCGGTGTGTGAATGGTGCGCATAGTTTTCCTTTTCCTTACATGTAGTGGGTGACTAGGGTGCCTTGATTTTGAAGTTTCTCGATCAGTTGAAGTCGAGTATTGTCGGGGGCTTCTTCAGCAAACTAAGGATGGCAGCAGTGCAGGAATACCTAGCGGCATTTAGAAAGGCCATGGAAAGGACATACGTCCTCGCCCCCGGCTTCTCAAACTACCCATTGGTACCATATCCGGATATGGGCCTTGATCACCAAGAGATTGTCATGGCCGTGGCCCAAGATCTCTCGACGTGCGCCAACTCCACGGACGCTTTCCCGGGGCACTGTTTCCAGATATGCCGCGAGGTCTCCTATATTCTGCTGGATCTCGGCGTTAGGCATGCCATCACGGTTGGTGACATCAAGTTGCCTGACCGCATGTATGTAGGCGTGACCGAGGACAAGATGGTCGAAGAATTCCATGCTGGCTACCAGCTGGGTATTCATAACGGCGCGCCCACGGGTGCCCCGATCAACGCGCATGCTTGGGTAACATTGGAGGATGGCTCTGTTATTGATGCCACGATCCTCGCTTCCAATCATCGGAGAGCAGGGCTAGCCTCAAACCCTCTGCCTTTCGATAAGGCCATATTCTCCAGCGCCCTTCACGCTACCCCTGACATTCAACATCTACCGATCCTCACCGGCATGGCCTATATCCAGAGAACGCTCATCTCCGAGATTGATGGTGATGCACCGATGTACTGCCAGTGGGGTGAAGACTATGCTCGCTTGATGGCCAGGATTGATCTCTACCGGTTAGCAGACTCCGTACCGGGTCATTCCTCGCACGCTATGAGGTGAGCCATGGATAAAGGCATTGTTACTCTGTGCGAGGGTAGGCAAGTGATCAGCCTTCCAAAGGCACTAGCTTTCCCTGATCACGTAAAGCACGTCGATGTGGTCCCTCATGGTCGCGCAAGAATCCTAGTGCCTGCAGGAGAGTCGTGGGACAGTTGGTTTGATGGCGATGGCCCTTCTGACGACTTCATGCTTGAGCGTGATCAGCCTGAGAGCGCGTAGATTGAATCGCTCAAACCATTGGAATAGTTCGGGGTTTGCGGTATCCAGATACACTCGAGATTTGATGATTCACTGGAGTGATAAGCATGCCCCGAGACTGGCGTAGCTCGTTCAGTAGTTTTGCCTACGGATATTTGCAGGCCATTTTCTTGGCTCTGGCCTTGGTCGTTCTTTGGCTTGACTCAATGTTGGAGCCTGATCAGAGTGTTTTTGCAGTAGTGCAGATGCTCGCTGGGTTTTCTCTGGCACTGACGACTTTCTGGATGCTATCAGCTGTTTTCTCAAGCAAGGTCACGGAGATCATGGCCGGCATTAAAACCCACCCGTGGGGTCATTCATTTGGCATGAGTGCGTGCATCGTGATGGTCTGCGTGGCCGGGGCTCAGGCTCCATTCGCCTAAGGTTGGTGGCGGCAGCAATGAGTGAGCAGGGCTCGCCCCCGCTAAACAGACACTCCCCACTCGATACCTGTGAGCAGGCGACGCGCTTGGCGCCCTCCTAAGTCGGTACAGCACAGCATGACAGGAGAGGCGCCCCCTAGGGAAAGGTTGCCCGTTGATAGCCAGGCGATCGCTGTTTCGGGGTCCTCTATCACATCAATCGCTTGCTTAGCCAAGGCTAGGACTCGGTCAATTCTTTCAGATCCGCCCGCATTGAGGCGCCCTCCGTTCCGCTGCAATCGGGTCAGTGTGGATTCGCTTGTGTTTGCGAGCTCTGCAGCAGAGCGTTTGCTCAGCATGAGTGCTTGGCTAATCGTTTTAACGACTGCGCTCTCGAGCCCTTTCTCGATTCGTTGGATGCGCTCCCTTTCACTCAGCTCATGCTGTTCAAGAGCAAGCTTCCAAAATGGTCCAGAGGGCGGTGACATCATGGCGAGCGCTTATGTTGAGTGTTGATCGGTGGCCGAAACTCCAGTGATGACTAGATACTGATTCAGCATCTAACTACGTGTCCACCAAGGGGTTGCGGAGGTCAGTTTAATAGGACTAGGATCAGGGCAGGTAGAGATGGCTGCCTGGCGCCTGTTACGCGAAGCTCTGTGCCCATTGTTGTACCCCTTTCTTCTTGGCACTCCAACATAGGACGCTGCCCGGTGAGCAGGCAACTGGTAACCAAAGTGTCCATTGTTTGGAGACTGACCTATGTCTGGTTTTTCCTGTTTCTCTATCCTCAAATCGCAGGCAAAGCAGATTGCAAAAGGCCAAGGCCTTAAGCACTCGGAAGCCCTTGAGCAAGTTGCAATCAGTGCAAATTTCTCCTCATTTCATGACATGCAGAAGTGCGCCGTAGCGAATCCTCGTGAGCCCCGACTCGTCAAAGCTGCCTTGGGCGTGACCGATCTGAAGGATGCCCTTCATCACGACGGTGTTTCCATGGCACTGGAGCTTGAGATAAACCAGCGGCTATCCGAGGCTACTCAGTTTGCTCAGGGGCACCAACCACAGGTGCTTCAATGGATGGCAGATACAGCCCATTACGACGACAAGACTGGTGTACTTTCGTTGGGTTTGGCTATTGCTCATGGGAGAAAGAGCGTTTCGGGTTCTTACTCTGGCCCCAAATACTTCCTTCGTGGTCAGGCTCGTCTAATGAGGCGAGATAACGCTTGGATGATTGCCCCGAACAACGGGCTTACCCTGCATGGCTACACCTCGGGTGTTGAGTGGGCTGACAAAGCAGATGAGCAGGCATACTTCGAAGGCTTGCACATGGATGAGCTGAGAGAGCAATCGCTCGAGCCCTTTTCGGTGGTTCTGTCGAGGTCGCTCGAGATCTCAGTATCGGAAGCCGAACAGCTGGTTGACGCTGAAATCACTGTTAATGCGTCTGATGATGGGCTGATCTACGGCCACATGATCGACGTAGAAGGGTACGCATCACCTCAACTGGCGAGACGGTTGCTAGATAGGTTCGGGACACTGCAGATTGCTCTTGGTCCGAACTTCTATGACCAGGTAAGAGCGGAGTATGACTGAACGCGAGCGATCGCGTTGATGTGAGGGAGGGCGCACTGCAGGCAAAACTGCGGTGCGCCCGAAGCCACAGGGGCGGCTTAGCCGTTTACTGCATCCTTCAGGCCTTTACCTGCTTTGAACGCAGGCAGCTTGGCGGCCGCGATCTGGATGCTCTCACCAGTCTGGGGGTTACGGCCGGCGCGAGCCTCGCGCTTACGGACTTCGAAGGTGCCGAAGTTAACCAAGCTTACAGACTCGCCTTTGGCCAGCGCGCCGGTGATGCTTTCAGTGATAGCAAAAAGGGCACGATCGGCAGCAGCTTGGCTGATGTCTGCGGTCTCGGCGATCTTCTTCACCAGATCAGTTTTGTTCATTTGTTACTCCCTAGGATGGATATGCGCCCACTATTGGACGCTTGTTTCTAGCGCCGATTTAAGCGCCGATAAAAATTACTTTCATGACCACAGCCAGGCAGAAGCCTGCAGATCCGCATACGGCTGGGAAAAGCAGTGACGGCCAGCGAGCGCGCACACCGAAAAAGATGAATCCGTGCGGTACGAGTAGCAGCAGTACCGTCGATGTAATTCGGGCGGGATGCATGCCCTCTCCACTGAACAGTAGACCCGGCAGGGACGCTGCAAGCAGGTACATCAGGACAGCGTAGGTGACAAAGCGCCAAGTGGGCATGCCCAAAATCACGTTCTTGATCATGGTGTCTCCTATGCAGCGCGTAGCTTGCAGAGCTCTTCAATTTGGTTGCTGGCGTTCATCAGTCCGAATTTATCAGCCTCGTTGAGGTAATGCATTCCAAGTTGCCCCACTTTCTGGAGGGCCTGCTGGAACAATCGGCGAACACGAGCCTCTGGTAGGACCTTGTCATCGAGCTGCGTGGGCGCCGGGATTACCGCTCCATTATGATAAATCCGAAGTACCCAGTGCTTGGGTTGAAACCCAGCTTCTACCTGGTACTTGCTACTGAGCTCGTCTGTGAGGATCTCGGCCAGGCCGCCGAAGACAAGCTTCAGGGGAAGTGCCGAGAGTTGGTAGCAACATTGCTGATTCATAGGTCCTCCATGTCAATGCTCAGACCATAACGTGTGATCTCGAAAAATCATCACCGCATGATTTTTTTCATCACCAGGGCAGCGGGCCCTTGATCTGGGGGAAAGGGGTCGCATATCTCAGGGTATGGCCAAGATCCTTACGCTCAACGCAAGAACCCACCTCCTACTGCAGGTCACGCAGAAATTCTTCAGCATGACTGATTGTCAGCTTTTCGATGACATTCAGAAGATGCACGCGAAGCTGGTGTCGGTATTGGCCCGGAAGGGAATTGAATACGACGACCTCAGGGGCGCGCTGGTGCCGTGCACCGATAAAAATGGGCTATTCGTAAAAGTGGGTTGAAACGGGATCAAAGCTCCCCCGCCTCGATCATGCGGATGAGTGTTGAAATGTCCGCACCGTAGTTCTTGGGCGGCGGCGGTGCTTTGTGTTGGTCGGCCTCTTTGGGAGGCTTCATTGCCCGCATTTTTTCCAGCACGGGCAGCCCATAGCCCATCGCGTCATCCGGCAATGCTCTGCTCATCTCAACAGGCTCCGGCGCACGCTTTCTCTCAAACTTGGGCCTTGCCTGCTTGCGGCTATGGATACCCTCGGTGAACAGAATCTTGGCTCGTAGCGCCTCGAACGAGTATCCACGACCCAAACGGTTCATGACCCGGATCAGGCTGTTCAGGCTCTCCGTGTAGGCGTTGGTGACGGGGTGCTCGAAGTAGTTGAGGATGAAGGGCTGCCAGTTGGTGAAGGCGCGGATCAGGTCGGCGAAGTAAGGTCTGATCTCGGTCGATATTGCCCTGTACCACGCCTCGTAGCGCCGCATGGCTTCCTCTGGCGTCCCGGCCTCGTAGATGCCGTAGAAGTCCTCTTTGAGCCGGTAGGCTTCGCCCAAAGCTGGATAGTTCTTTGTCCAGCCGTCCATGAGCAGCCGCTCCTGGTCGTTCAGGTCGCGCTCGCGCTTGAGCAATACAAAGCGGTCGTGCATCAACCCGCGACGTTGTTTTGGTGTCAAGGACTCGCGCAAGCTCTTTCTGACCCGTTCCAGCGCATCGTTCGCCATGCGAACAACGTGGAATTTGTCCACCACGATATCGGCCTGCGGAATGACCGCCCGAACAGCATCGCGGTACGGCGTCCACATATCCATTGCGACGTACTGGATGCACTCTTTGCCTTCCAAGTGGTGCAGGAATCGGACCACGGTGTCCTTGTTGCGGTTCGGCAGTAGTTCAACGATGGTGTTGTTCTGGATGTTGGCGATGACGCCACGCGGCTTGATAAGGTGGATTTCGTCGATGCCCATCCACTTCGGCGTCTCGAAGCGGATGGTCTGCTCAAGCTCGTTGATGTAGTCGCGGAAGATGTTGCGGATCGTCCCTTCGACCACGCCGGTTTCGTCGGCCAGCGAGGTGAAGGTGCGTTTCAATGCTTGCTGCCCGATCCACTTCACCAGCCGGTCGGTCATCATCCGGTTCTCGGCCAGCACAGGCAGCGCCTGCGAGAAGGTCTTGCCGCAGGTTTGGCAGCGCAGCCGCTTGGTGTCGATGTAGATGCCCACGCGCTTGCCGTGCATGGGCAAGTCCTTGAACACCTGCTGACGGGTGCCCCACGAGGTCAGGCGGTCGGACTGACAATGTGGGCAGGCAGCGGTTACGTCCACCGGCTCGGCGGTGACGTGGTAATCGTGGTCGGTTTCCTCCACGCGCAGCACGCGGTACTGCGGAAGGTTCAGGATGTTGACGGGCATCGTCCCTCACGCCATCGGAGGAAGTGCGCAAACAATCTGATTGGTCTCCATGCTCACCCGAATAACACGCTTGACGAGATTGAGAATGTAGGCCGGATCGTTGTGCTCGCGGCACCAGTCATTGGGATCATTTTTGATACCGCTGTCCTTGTCGGTGGAGACCTGATAGCGTTCCATGACCCACTCGATGGCGCTCTTGCCGTTGACCACATAGTCGTAGGCTTCCAGCGGGATACCGCGCAGGGTGATGCGGCTGTTGAAGACGATGACGCTCTTGTCCTTGTTTCTGCCGCCCAGCGAGGCAAAGCGCATCTTCTCGACGCGGTAGTAAGCCAGGTCATTCAGATCGCCCTTGGGCTTGGCATCCTCCTGCACCGGCCACGGCTCCACCGTTTCGTAGTTCAGATGCAGGTCGGCGAGCTTGCGCCCCGCCTGGCTGAATGCCTTGAAGTCCGGCGCATAGGGAATGCGGGGCAGCACCTTCTTGAGGTCGGCTGCATACTGCTCGCGGTACTCTGGCGAGTGCAAGACGCCATAGCAGTAGTAGAAGATGTCTTCCTTGGTAATCGACTCGTTGCTGTAGTGCTGGCGGAAGTTGGCCAGTGCCACGTCGGTAATGCCGTCACGCTTGATGTAGTCATTGGCATCGGGCAGGCTGGCATCGTCGCCGCCAAAGCCAAGGCCACCTTGTGGATTGGTGTCCGTAGCTTTTTCGTACCAGTGCATGGGAAAGCATTGACCTTTTGATATGACTTCTAGGTCAGGCAGGATGCTAGAAATCAGGCAAGAGAATTCCTTACTTGAGCCAGTGCCAGTCAATTGGATTGCTACATTCTTATATTCAACGGACGGATAAAACCTTTCTTTGAAATATTCATTAAATTGCTGGTCGTAGTAGACCCATGATTGGCAATATGGACGATATGTGGCCTTACCAATCTTTTTGTGTTCGAAGGTCCCCTTCCGACCGCGACTCAGATGGGCTATCAATCCTCTTGTCCACTTAATCTTCTTAGGGTTTGTGTCAATCAACTGGCTGGCCGTCTTTTCTTTTTCCTTGGCCGAACCCGCCGACTGAACGATACTCCCATGCAATGCAAGCTGATCGTTGTAAAAGTCAATCATGCGCTGCATGTTTGCTTCTAGATTGGCTTTGCTTGAGTTGTAAACCCAAGCATCCCTATTTGTTTGAACGCCATTGGATCGCAGAGCAAAGATTGCATCCGGTTCATCGTTGAACGGCACGAAGGCGTTGAAATCCCCGCTGCGCTGATTGATCCAGTCGTGGTGCTCGTTAGGCTCCAGGGTTTGCCACGGCACCTGCTGATAACTGCCGAAGCTGCTGACGATTTCCAGTTTTTGCTCACGGCTGAGGTAGTCGCCGATGTCGTGGTAATGGATCGCGGCCTTGCCTTGATGATTTTTGCGTTTGATGAGCAGGGTAATGGCCACTGGCGTGCGCGAACCTGAGTCAAAGACGTTGCCCGCCTCTTTGCGGCGCTGCTCGCCTTGGGTGCGTGCATTTCCGCGTAGATTGAAGACGTACACATCCGCAAACTCGTCCTGCAAGGTCTTGCGGAAGCCATCCATCGTGTTGCCGTCAATCCAGCCACCGTTGGTCACAAAGCAGACAATGCCTTCGTCCTTGATGCGGTCGGATGCCCAGCGGAAGGCGCGGATGTAGGAGTCGTACAGACTGTTTTTGTTGGTGGCGGTGGAGTGTGCCGCATAGGTCGCAGCGATGCGCCCATCCAGCTTGGGATACTTCAGGTTCTGATTGTTGTCATTGGCATTGTCCTGACCAACTGAATACGGCGGGTTGCCAACGATCACCCGAATATCCCTTGCCTTCTGCTGGTCGGCACGCTTGTGGTTTTCTGGCAAGCCTTCATCCAGATCGCCGGTCTGCGGCTCATTCATCTGGAAGGTGTCGGTGAGTACGATGCCGGGGAACGGCTCATACTCCTGTCCTGTTACGCGATGGAAGGCTTCCTCGATGTTGATGGCGGCGATGTAGTAGGCCAGCAACACGATCTCGTTGGCGTGCATCTCATGGCGGTACTTGTAGGGCAGCTTGTCAGGCGGAATCAGCCCCGTTTCGATCAGCCGCACGGGGAAAGTACCGGTGCCGGTGAAGGGGTCTAGGATGTGGACATTCTGGTCAGCCGGCCGGGTGCCGAAGTGTGCCTGGAGGGCAGCATCGGCACTGTGCAGGATGAAGTCCACGATCTCGACCGGCGTGTAGACAATGCCCAGCCGTTCGACCATGCGCGGGAAAGCGGTCTTGAAGAACTTGTCGTACAGCTCGACGATGATCTTTTGCCGCCCTTTCGGGTCGGTGATGCCGGATGCCCGCTCGCGCACGCTGGCATAGAAGCCCTCCAGCGTCTCGTGCTCCTTGTCCAGCGCCTGCGCATCGAGGAGGTCCATGATTTTCTGCATGGACTGCGACACGGGATTCTTGCTGGTAAAGGCGTAGCCCTCGAACAGCGCATCGAACACCGGCTTGGTGATGATGTGCTGGGCCAGCATCTCGATGGCGTCATTCTGGCTGACGCTTGGGTTGAGGTTCTTCCTGACGCCCTTGAGAAACTCATCGAATGCTTTTTTGCCCTTGGAATAAGGTTTTTCCAGCAAGGCGCGAATGCGCATCTGATGACGGTCGGCAATCTCGGCGATGTCTTTGGCCCAGTCTTCCCAGTAGCGGCGGTTGCCGCACTTGGTGACGATCTTGGCAAACATGGCGTCCTGCCACTTGCCCAGTTCCTCTGGATCGAACGCAAAGCCAAGCTGTTCCCCGCCGAAGGCATCGGCTTTCTCGTTGCCGCCGCCCACGCCGATGACGTTCACCACGCCATTGCCTTTGCCTGTCAGGTCGATGGTGGCGAACTGCTTGTCCAGCCGGTCATCGTGGGCACGCAAAGCGTTGAGCACCTGCCAAACCACGCGGTATTTCTTGTTGTCATCGAGTGCAGTCTCGGGTGAGGTGTCCTTGCGAATGCCGATGGGCAAAATCACATAGCCGTATTTCTTGCGGCCTGCAGGGTCTTTGCGCATCACGCGACCGACCGACTGCACCACGTCCACCACGGAATCGCGGGGGTTCAGGAAAATGGCGGCGTCCAGTGCCGGGACATCCACGCCTTCGGAGAGGCAGCGGGCATTTGTCAGGATGCGGCATACCGGCTCTTCCTTGCCGATGTTGTCCTTGAGCCAAGAGAGCTTCTGGTTACGCTCGACCACGTTCATGGTGCCATCGACGTGTTTGGCCTCCAGTGCGGGGAGATAGTCGATCTGGTCGCCGAGGTCGTCGGAAATGCGCTCGAACTCGGCGGTCAGCAGCTTGGAGTGCTTGATCGACTGAGCGAAGGCGATGGCAGTGCGCATTGGTTGAGGATCGACGCTGACATCCATGCCATCCTCGGCGGCGACGTGCTTGCCCAGGCCGTTCCAGCAGCCGACAATTTTCACCGCGTCATCCAGCTTGAGTTCATCGCCACTGTCGGCGATGCGCTTGTTGAGCACCCTGCTGACGTGCAACTCATCAACAGCGATCACCAGCACCTTGTAGTCGGACAACAGATCGCGACGGACAGCTTCATCGAAGCGAAGCTGATGGAACACCGGACCGAAGGTGGCCACATCGTCCATCGAGAACACTTGCACATCGTTTTCTTCGGCCTTGCTCTTGCTGGCTTCGGCGTAGATGCGCGGCGTGGCGGTCATGTAAAGCCGCTTGTTTGCCTTGATGTAGGCGTTGTCATGGACGCGCACGAATGCGGAATGGTCTTCACCGGGAGCGGTATAGCCCGCAGTGCGGTGTGCCTCATCGCACACCACCAGGTCGAACACCATGCCGGTTTTCTGCTGCGCCTGATGTACCACTTCGATGGACTGATAGGTCGAGAAGATCACCGTGATGGCGCTCTCGTCCTGCGTTGCGGTGAGGGAGGCCGCCAGCTTGTTTGCATTCGTCGTGGCCGGATAAGCCAGTTCGTAGATGCGCATGTCTTCTTCATTGCGGCTGGCCTTGCTATCCGAGCACACAGCAAAGCAGCGCAACGGCACACTGGCATCGGCTGTCCACGCCCGCAACGTCTGCGACAGCAGCGCGATGGATGGCACCAGGAACAGGATGTTCTGGCCCGGCTTAACCATCTGCTCGGCAATGATGAGCGAGGTGTAGGTTTTGCCTGTGCCGCAGGCCATGATGAGCTTGCCACGGTCGTGGGCCTGAAAGCCTTTGGTGACATTGATCAGGGCTTCGCTCTGATGCGGGCGAGGGTCTTTCTTGGGCAGTTTGCGCAGTTGATCGGGCTTGTCCAGCGAGAACTGTGACCAGTCAATCGGGGAGGCTTCCAAGTCCTCCAAGGTCATCAGTTCGACCGGAATGGTCTGCCCTTCCAGCGCATCCGCCGCGTGCTTGGAGAGCGGCGCAGTTGCCACGATAAGGCGCTGAGTAAAGCCCCCCTTACCCGAGAGTGTGAAGAAGTTACCCAGATCGCCCATCGGAATCGGGGAGTCGTAGAACTTGCACTGGATTGCGCAGAAGCCATCCTCGTCGCGCAGCTTTGCCACCAGGTCGATGCCGGTGTCCGGCAACTTATAGCCAAGGGCTTCCCGCTGCGGCCAATCCTTCCAGAGCCAGACATCTTCAAACAATGCAAGATACTGCGGGTCGAGCTTCAGGTAGGCCCGCATCAGCCGCTCGAAGCGGTCGCCCAAATCACGATTGAAAGAGGATTCGTTCCTGTATTGCTGGAGGATGTCACGGATCATGTCAATAAACTTTTGCGATTTTATATAAGCAAATCATAAGCAATCCACACAAATTTAACAGCACGTTTTTACGATTTATATCGGGGAATCAACCCTTGTTTAGGCAGCAGTTACCCACATGGTTTTACGAATACCCTAAAAATGAGGCCGCTTTCTTCTTTGATCCGGAGCGGTCAGCGAGTCAATCACTTCCGGGCTTAGAGTGTGCTCAACTTCTTTTCCGGTTGTTGGACATAAGGTCATCTCACAGTGTCCTGGAGGGGGAGGTTTTCAATTGGGGAAGCCATCGCCCTCAGTTGCTTCTGCAAGGCGAGATGGTTACCGCTAAGGGGCATCCAGTCTTCCGTGCACCACCCACCTCCTACGTGCTCTACGTCAACAATCTCTCTGACTATGCGCTCGCACAGCTCCACGAAGGGCTTTCTGCTCATCCCGGCTATCTCGGGTATCTGCCGTGCACCTACTCCAGCCTGGCGAAGACGTATGTCACTGTGCAGCTGGCCAGCTACGCGATCAAACATCGTAATACGGTCATCCTCCAGCATCCCGGCGATGTCTCGAACAACGTGGATACCAACGAAACGGCTCACGATTTTCAAGCTCAGGGCTTCAATGTCAGAAGCATTCAGGACGACTACTTCGGTACGTTCCTCCGCTTCAAACCGCAACAGATTCTCGTCGCTGAGTGCGACGAAGATGTATTGATGTCAATCCGAGCCATTTCTCCGCAGCCTGCTGACCTCAAGGACTTCAGTGTCGTGATCGAGGAGTCGAAGATGGGCTACCTCAGAGAGGCGAAGTTAGGGAAGCTGAGGAGGGCAGGGCTTGAGCATCTATCAAGTACCCAGCTCGAAGCCGAGATCCGAAAGAGGTTGTGCATGTGCGATTTGTACAATCTGGAATTCCGGGTTGAGCCCACCTACCAGGTCCGCAAGTTTAACGTGATGCTTGAGTTTCCGAGGACTGACGGTCATCCCGAGAGGGTGGTCGCAGCCCTTGAGTACCGGCCTGCTACCAAGACGGTCAAGCTCATTACTTTGACTTGAACAAACTGGGGTTTCAGGTGACAAATCAAGCCCTGACAAACTGCACCGAGTTGGAATGGATATCCCCGCGAGCGGCGTTATTCTCAAGATTGTCGTAAAACTACCCCTATGAGGATTTATGAGTTTGAGTGAGAAGGATCTGCTTGCGATGCCAGCGGATGACTACATGAATGATGTACAGATCAGCTTCTTCAAACAGCGCTTGTTGGATAAGCAGCGCGTGCTGCAGGAGCGTTTGAACGGACACCAGAAAGTGATGGTCGGTGAGCGCGCGCCTGACGCAGCTGATATGGCCTCAGGGGAGGAGTCCCGCTCGTTGGCAATGAGCTTTGTTAGCCGGGACACAGCCGAGCTGAAGCGGGTGAGCCTTGCTCTGGCCGCCATCACTGAGGATGAGTACGGTTATTGCCAGGAAACGGGGGTTGAGATCGGTATTCCACGTTTGTTGGCTGTACCTGAGTCGCTTTACTCAGTCGAAGCCATGAGCGTTATTGAAGCTCAGCGACAACATCTGCGTGGGGTTGCTTAACCCTCGCTCAGCCCCGCCAAGTGCCCCTGCAGCTTCACTGGCCAGCAGGGGCGATATTGGATCGACCGATCCTCAATCCCTTCTTTTCCCGTCATGAGATTTGTGAACTGCTGATACGCAGGCGTTCAGTTGATCATGTCCGGAATCTTTAGCTACTTCGCAGCCTGAAGGACCCTGGTAATGCTGGGCTGCAGGGGGTACCCGGAATCTTTAGCTACTTCGCCGCTGTGGCCATGGACAGATCAACGCGCTGATGAGGAATCAGCGCGCGATCTGCCAGCCATTGGGCAGCATGAAAAACGGATCTCGTTTGCGTGAGCGGTTGTCCGATGGCTCGGGGCAGTCACTCGCATCAATCAGTTCTGCTAGCCGCAAGTACCGATCGCCGCCGACGTCCTCGAGCTGCGGAATGGGATTGCCGTTGAAGAGGACACCTTCCACGCGAAGCTCTGCCAGACTGGTGGGACGGCTTGGGAGGAAACACGGGCTCGGCGGGCTGCCCGGTTCGGAGAAGAACCCGATGAATGTGTACTGGCGCTCGCCCACCATGAACTTGCTGGGCTTGTTGTTGAGCATCAGTGACAGCTTGTGCCCCTCGTGATGAAGAGTCGTGTTGCAGTGTATGAACAGCTCATCACTCACGTACGCCGGGGAAACGGTAAACGGCATCAGATAGCAGGTAATGGCACCCAGGTCGTGATCCTGCAGTTCCCCCGCAATCAGGCCCATCCCGCCTCTGGTATCAAACCACTGATCCGCCGGTGACGTCGTGTCCACCCTGAAATCCCAGCCGTGGAATTGGAAAATATCGGCGTAGGCCGCCGGAGGGAGGTAGCTGCCCAAGCGATCGGTATCGCCGGCGGTTTTCAAACAGCGGCCTTTTGCGTCAATGAGCTGGCCCTTGATCAATCGAAGGACGTCATCTTGGTTTGGCGCGGCGCCGTTCAAGTAGCATTGCGTTTCATCGAACCCAACCCCGATTTTGGTGGCGCGTTCCAACGCCGGCGCCGGAGATCCGATCGGGCAGAGGTCCAGGAAGTGGTTGGCGGCGATGGGATGGATATCAAACTGGTTCACCAGCGCCAGCCGATCTTGGGTGAATCGCTCCAGCAGCTCGATCGCCGGTGTGTCCTCACCTGAGCAATGCGCCGGCAGCGCGAGGTCCATCGCTTCAGGTGAATCATAGCCAGACAAGTCGGCTAAGGCCTGAAAGGCGAGATAGGCCTTGGCCGGGAACGCGGTTTGGAACTGGGCGGCCCACGTGTAGGCATGCTGGTGGCAGCACCACCGTGGTTTGTCGCTATTGGCGGCAAATAGGTCGTGCTGGATCTCGCTGTCTGTCTTCAAACTCGTCAAATCTCCATCTTGGGCTGGACCCGATTACGCGTACTTGGTGGCCACCAGTTTGGCGACCAGGTCGAGAGGGCTGTTGCCTGAATTGGCTGCGTCTTCCAAGAGTCTCTCGATAATGAAGTCCGGTAGGGCGCTGGCCAGCTGGTTGACCAGGTGGCGTTCGGCATCTTCGGCTTCCAAGCTGGTCCCGTGGATCAACAGGACGTTGGTAAGTTGGTTTTGGCTAACGCCTGCATAGTCAGCCAGCGTCCGGAGTGTTGGGCTGATGTTCACGGGTATTCTGACACCCTTGCGGACCACAGTTACACCCAAGTCCGTGGATCTGCACAGGTCTGCGATCTCCTCAGCGCTGAATTTGCCGATCGTAGCGAGCAGGGTGTAGGCCACCTGCCGGTTGAAGCTTCGCCGGCCGAGATCTGCACGTTGCCTCACGGCGGCAATCACCGCCGGCGTCGTTCGCAGCGTCAGCGGCACGACGTCATCGTTATTGGTCATGGAGCACTCCAGTGTGAACTGATAACAACCGGGCCACTGCTGGCGCCGGATCAACCGAGCGGGTTCTCGGTCAATCGGGACCATAACGGCCAGATCCAGCTCTTCCACTTTCAGCACCGGTACCGGGCGCGAGGCACCATTAACGCTTATTTCTATACCATCATAACAAGGGAGGTGCAGTTACCCAGGAGGTGCTCTTCCTGCTCGATTCGTGAATTCTGCACCGCCACTGATTAACCCCTTGGAGTTTTGTGCACGGTAGGGGAGGGCTTTCTTTTTTTCTTTTTCTCCCCTTTTTTTCTTCTTTTTTTCTCCTTTGGGGCTGCTTCGCGGGGTGCTGAATTTGGTGGGTTTTGGGGGTTGATAGGGGTGGTGCAGGATTTGCGTTGCCTGGTCATGCTTCAGGGGTGGGGTGGCTGTCGGGATATCAGGATGCACGGGGGTGGATCGGGCACTGGTTGGATTCATCCCCCTTGTTATGATGGTATAAATTTATATTGGGTTGTGGCATCGGTGGGTAGGGATCTTCACCTGCAGGTTGAGGATTTCGCGTGGCGGCGATTAACTGGTTAGACTGCCTCGTTAGACTGGTATGCAAGATCACGCTTATAGGGGCCAACAAGGAATGTCCGCAAAATCCACGGCCGCGACGCTGTCGCTTACTGATTTGCTCGCGATGAAGGACCGCACTGTCATGTTGCTCGACAATGGGGTCGATACTGGCGCCGACCGCCTGCTGCTCGATGGCGCTTTCGAGGAGGCTGCGCAGATCTACCAGGCATGCGGCTTGGATGATCTTCATCGCAGGGAGAAGCTTGCTTACTGCCGGTACTACACAGGAGCGAAAGGCTACGGTGATATTCTCGATAAGGAGATCGAGCGCGCTACGCCATGGGGACTCGCCCTGCACTTTTGGGCATGGGAGTCACTTAGTGAAGCGGAGAAGAACTCAAGTGTCCCTCAGAGGATTCTGCAGGCTGCCACCGCTATTGAGTCATTCCCCGATCTACGCCAAACCCTCATTGCTGCCATCGGTTATCACGCGGGGGTTAGGCACACTTCCCAAGGCAATTTTAGTGAGCTTTACCAGTCAGCTTGTACAGCGCTGCAGGAGATGGGGTCCAGTTACATCCAGACGCTCAAGCTCTGCACTGCCATCTTGCATCACTATTCAGAGCGATCGGAATCGTCAGCTCAATTGCTACGCGAGCTCGTTGACGCCACTTCAGCTGAATCCACGCCAACACTTGCTCCACTCTTCACGGCCGCCAATATTATCGGCGACATCGGTAAAGCTGAATCGGCTCTCGCTGAACTGTGCCGGCGGTTTGCGGATGATCCGGACCTCGAACCGACTATCAGTGCCGTTGCGATTGAAGAAGGGAAGCCTGGGCTGCTTGAAGTGCTCCCAGAGCATCTCTTGGCCATCAGCCTGAATAGACCTGAAGTTCGGTTGATCACAGCATTGGCCGCGAATGATCTCTCTACGGTGATAGAGATTGCCGAGTCAATGCCAGCGAATGGACCGCCGGACAGCGTCCTTTACAGCCCGCGTATATCAGAGCCGCTGATTGACTTTGCGGGTTCCGGGCGACGAGCACTTTTAGGAGGGTGGGGCGGATACGCGCCATGGTGTTTCGTCCTCGGTGAGCGTTTGGTCAGAACGCTCCCCAAGGGGGATCTGCGTAGACACTTTCTGCGATCGGCAAAAGACACGATCGACAGTGACGACCTGGAGGAGTATGCCGACGAGCTTTGCAGCCTCTTTGAAGAACACGGCGAGTACGACGATTTTTATTCGATCCTGACTCCAGAATGCCTGAGACAGGTGGACCCTGAAGCATTTGCTAACTACCTCGTGAAAGCTGCAGAGGAAGACAGCGAATACTCACCTTTGTACGGAGATGAAGATGAGGACTCGCCTGTACCTTGGCACCGCTTTATACCTTCGCTCAAACAAGCCCTTGCAGCGTTAACTCCTGAGAAAGCTGCATTCTGTACCTCCGTCCTGGAATCGTGGGACATCCCATTGAGAGCGCCTCTGGCTGACCGGCTGGCCGGGGAGGGTATGCCGGAATCTTTGTCGGCGCCGCTCGCAGCCATACAGGCAGCGATCACCGAGTGCGGAGCTGAAGTCTTGCCATACCTTCAAGTTGCACTGATGAAGCTCTCTGCAAGGGCTGCAGCGCTTACCCCTCCTGCAACAGCAGAAGACACGGTTATCCAGGCCATAAACGATTTCCTAAAACCACGTCACCTTACCGATTACGGGGTCGATAGAGCCCGCAAAATGACCGGTCGATATGGCGCTGCCGGCGTATTGCAGGGGCTGGAAGCTTTGTTGGCGAACCCGGACTTCAATCCAGAAACCGACCGCCCCATGGATGCACTCGCCAACACGCTCGTAAAGTTGCAGGGGACGCTGATTAGCCGGCGCGCGTATCTTGCCGGCATTCTCCGCAAGCGACTGAAGAACCTGAAATCACACTGGCTCGATCAGCAAGTATCGGAAGCGATGGGCCGGGGCGTAGACATCGAGCAGATGATCGAGCTGGCCAAAGGGGTAAGTTCGTGGGACGACTGGAGTGAAGGGCTCGAAAACCTTCAGCCATACTGACGACCGCTCCGTGTTTAAATGTGCGCCTCGGCCGTTATGATGCCGGTATGAAGGAATTGTGTTTGTTAGAAGGAGTAGTGCATGAGCGCCCTTGATGACCTGAATCTGGCTAAGCTCCCCTTGCCGAAAATGGCGTTTGAACTCAGTCTGCACGCACCCAAAATCCGTGCCGCGACAAGCAAGCCACTCGATGACCCGTTTGCACGGAAAATCGTGTTGGGCGCTGCCGCCGTAGGCTTTCTCAGCACCTCTTGGCTCGTGGTGTGGGGGCTATCGTCAGTCTCATTCCTGCTTGCTGTTCTGGCCACCATTGGTGCCGTGGCTGCGGCCCCTGTGGTGTTTCGGAAGCTCTCGCATTTCATTCATGTGACCAACCCTGAGCGCAAGAAAGTCGCTCTGATCGAGGTGCTACAGCGTCACCTGTATGATGACGTCGAAACTCGTGTGATGGGTATTATCGTTCTCCAAGCTGCGATTGACCGCTACACAAAACAGCCCTGGCTGAAAACAGCACAGGACGAATGGCGCTCAGGAAAGCTGAACGATCTACAATTCATAGCGGAAGTTCTCGCCTTTGACTCGTCTTTGTGGGGGCCAGCAGAAAACTACGTCTTTGAGTTGCACCAAAAACGCGCTCAGAAGCTGATACAAACAGCCTAAATCGTCTCACCCATACGTGTGAAATTGCGGGTTTTGTACTGTTTTTTGGTGCAATTCGTAGAATTCGCTAAGACCGCTGAGACTTTATGCTGTTATGATGACCAAGACGAGAATGTCTCGCGATCAAGCAGGGTGGCAGCAGCTTTAGCTGTCAGTAGGACAGGACCCAATGTCCATGGACGAGACGTGCAGTTGGGGGGAGATCCGGGGTCAGCAGACCCCGGTATTCACGGAAGACTCTATTCGCTCTGCTCGACCGACCCATCATCAGGTTTACTCGCTTCACCATCAGCAATACTCCCCGCTTCCTCCGTGATCATAGCCATGTAGTCCGAGATGTCTCGGTCCAGCTTCTCCGTGAGCGGACGGTTTGCGCTGCTTGCCGCCGGCGTGTTGGTGGCGATCTGATCCACGGACTGTTTGAGCTGGTTAACCTCCAGCTGGAGGGATTCCACCCCCTGCGAGATCCCCATCTGAACAACACGCATGTGCTCGATCGTTAGCTCAATCTGAGCGAGACGATCGTTCTCAGCCCCCGCCTTTGGCTCCCGATCGGGCGCTTGATGCAAGTAGAACCCAATAAGAACCAACACCACGAAGACAATTCCGAATGTGTAAAGCCCGTATGGGGGGACTCGGTCGTTTCGTTGAACATTTGCTTCGATATCTTTCATCGCACCGTCTCCTGTATTCGTTGCCCCATACTGTCCGATCCCGCGCCATCGACGCCACCGAGGTCCCTGCAGTTGCTATCTGACTAACCGGAGAGTAACGACACCGAGTTGAGTTGCTGCAGCAGAGCCCATCCCGTACAAAAGATTGATCCCCCCGCAAGATCGAGCAGGAGCACATGAGCGCGAACACCAAAAGCCCCGAAGACCAGGCCGCAGCGACAACGTTTCTTCAAGCAAAGTGGTTCCCCGCAACGGTAGCCCTTGTGTCGTTGGCCATTTCTATCGGCGGACACACCTTCACCAGGTTCCACAGCATTGCGCTCGCAGAGCAGCAGAACAACGTCTCTGCGCTCACTGCTGATATGGCATCTACACAACAAGCCGATGTAACTCAAGACCGGGCGCTTCAGACGCTTTACGCCGAGCTGCAACGCCAGCGCCAGCAGATTGCAGCTCTCCAGAACCAGCTGTCGAAGCACCAGCATTCAGATCCAACCGGCAGCGGATCATCCGCGCAGCTTCCTGCTGGCTTCGAAGCCGTGCAGGCACAAGCGGAGCAGGAGGAGGCCATGGCCGCGAATGAGCAGGCCCCACTTCCAAATGGCGTAAGTGAAAATTTCGACGCCCTGGTTGCTCAGCGGATGAAGCCCCACTGGGAGGCACCGCCGAAGCGATCGGGTGAGAAAACTGATGATGAGGACGTTGTCGTATTGCAGTTTCAGCTGGAACGGAACGGCCGGATCAGGGACGTCCAGATTGCGAACACCAGCGGCATGATTGAGTTCGACAACTCTGTGATCAAGGCAGCCTTGCGTATGGGGGAGATACCAGAGGTCGCCAGTATGTCTGAGGAGTCCTACCGCAACGTAGCTAACTTCCGTATGGCTTTCTCTCCCAACGCACTTCGATAGCCAACGGATCTTCAAGGAGCCGCAGCCACGCTAAATGGTTCGGCTCCTTTTTTTATGGCTGAATTTTGCTGAGCACAAAAAAAGGGTTCTTCACGGAATCCCGGGAAAGACAGAAACAAGAACGCCGGTTTGAGAGATGATGTTAGTGCGAACAAACACA